>TARA_R110002111_G_scaffold85631_3_pt1 | contig 22672 bp, 18 predicted proteins | sample TARA_R110002111 | Tara Oceans TARA_R110002111 (sample SAMEA4397363) | marine metagenome | biome: Polar Biome; feature: [ZZZ] marine water layer (ENVO:01000295); material: water (ENVO:00002006), including particulate matter (ENVO:01000060) such as... | depth 199 m | reverse complement strand
AATTGTTTAAAAGCTGCGGAAGTTGATACTTTAGGAGACTTAGTATCTTTCAATAAAAACGATTTAATGAAATTCAGAAACTTCGGTAAGAAGTCTTTAACTGAGCTTGAAGAGCTTGTAAATGTTAAAGGTTTAAACTTCGGAATGGATTTAAGCAAATATAAATTAGATAAAGATTAATTAATCATATTTTGCTCCTCGATTTACGAGTTTAGTAGCAAGATGATAAAACAAATGTCATGAGACACGGAAAAAAAATAAATCATTTAGGCAGACAAACTGCACATAGAAAAGCAATGTTGGCTAATATGGCTTGTTCATTAATTGAACACAAGCGTATTAATACAACGGTTGCAAAAGCAAAAGCTTTAAAGCAATTTGTTGAACCTATGATTACAAAATCTAAAGAAGATACAACTCACAACAGACGTATTGTAATGTCTCGTTTAAGACAAAAAGAAGCTGTTGCTGAATTGTTTAGAGATGTAGCGGCTAAAGTTGCTGATCGACCAGGAGGTTATACAAGAATTATTAAGCTTGGAAATCGTTTAGGTGATAATGCAGATATGGCTATGATTGAGCTAGTAGATTATAACGAAATTTATAATGCAGATAAAGCTAAGAAGAAAACAACTAGAAGAAGTAGAAGAGGAGGTGCTAAACCAGCTGCTACTGCTCCAGTTACACCAGTTGTTGCAACTAACGAAGAAGAATAAATGTTAATAAGCGTTTAATATAAAAAGGATAAACTATTTTAGTTTATCCTTTTTTATTTTATATTTTATTCAATATTTTAAAACATGTCTAGTTTCATTTCAATTAGTTGTTTTATATTTAACAATCCTTAAATTAAGACGATGAAAAAATATTTATTATTGACGGCTACATTTTCCTTTTTTTTCATTTCATATTCTCAACAAACGGGATCATTTTCAACAAATGACTTCGAAAGATTTAGAAATTTGTCCTATAATTCTTCAAGTCTACTCTTGGATAAATCCATTAAAAAAATACAAGGTTCTCCATATCTATTTGATAATTGGGATACTAATTCTAAAGTATATATTGAAGATGCTGTGTACAAATTGACATCAGTAAATTTTAATGTTGAACATGATAGATTTGAAGTTAAATTTGAAGAAGATTCAGTTTTAATAATTAATCCATTAATAATAAAACGAGCAGAAATAAACAAAAAGATGTTTATACCCATGAAAAATGAAAATGACAGTGGGATTACATTTTTTGAAGAATTGGTAAGCATGAAAAATTTTATTCTATTAAAACATTACTATGTTAAAATAAAGGAAGGTGTTTTAAATCCAATGACACAGCAGCAAATCAAACCAGATAAATATATTAAATATGAAGATTATTTTTTAAAGATAAACGATCATGAAGTTGAACCAATTAAACTTAATAAATCTTCCATTTTAAAATTAATTGATGATAAGTTTAAAGATAAGGTCAAAAATTATGCAAAACAGCAGAAAATAAACTACAAAAATGAATCTGAATTAAAAAATGTGCTTGAGTATTATAATTCTCTATTAAATGAGCCTTAAAAAAGACTATACAAAAAAGTCTTACATGTTTTATTTGTAGGGTTAAGCTTGTCGAAATAGATATTGATTATCAGTACATTGAAACATTTCGACAGGCTCAATATGACATATAACTATACTTTTCAGACACCCCTTTTTTTAATAAATTCGTAAAAAAAATGAGATACACAAAAAAAGACAAAGCCATCATTCTTCTTGCAGATGGCACCATTTTCTACGGTAAATCTGTAGGAAAAAAAGGCACTGCTTTTGGCGAAGTATGCTTTAATACAGGCATGACTGGCTACCAAGAAATTTTTACAGATCCTTCATACTACGGGCAACTTATGGTAGCGACCAATGTACATATTGGTAATTATGGAACAAATGCTGATGAAGTAGAATCAGATTCTATTAAAATTGCAGGATTAATAGTTAAAAATTTCAGTTACGAGTATTCTCGTGCAGATTCTGAAGGAGGATTACAAGACTTTCTAAACAAAAATAATTTATTAGCCATATCAGATGTAGATACTAGAGCTTTGGTTAGTTACATTAGAGACAATGGTGCTATGAATGCTGTAATTTCTACTGAGGTTGATAATATTGAAGGTTTAAAAAAACAGTTAGCAGATGTGCCAAATATGGATGGTTTGGAGTTGGCTTCAAAAGTATCCACTAAAGAGCCTTACTATTTTGGTGATGAAAATGCAACATATAAAGTAGCAGCTTTAGATATTGGAATTAAAAAAAATATTTTGAGAAATATAGCCAAAAGAGATGCTTACATAAAAGTATTTCCATACAATGCTAAATTTGAAGAATTAGAAGCTTTTAAACCAGACGGCTATTTTTTATCTAATGGCCCTGGAGATCCAGAGCCTTTAATTGAAGCTCAAAACCTTGCCAAAGAAATTATAAAAAGAGACTTACCATTATTTGGTATTTGTCTTGGACATCAAGTTATTGCTCTTGCAAATGGAGTTTCAACTTATAAAATGCATAACGGACACAGGGGAATAAACCATCCTGTAAAAAATATGGTTACTGGAAAAGGAGAAATAACTTCTCAGAATCATGGATTTGCTGTAAACAGAGAGGAATCTGAAGCTCATCCAGATTTAGAAATTACCCATGTACATTTAAACGACCATACAGTTGCTGGTTTAGCTATGAAGAGTAAGAATTGTTTTTCGGTGCAATACCATCCAGAAGCTAGTCCTGGTCCTCATGATGCTGAATATCTTTTCGATCAGTTTATAGAAAATTTAAAGAAATAAAAGTTTTAAAAACCTCAAAAAAAAATCTATTTTTTGAGGTTTTTTTGTAAAAATTAAATTTTGATAAGTAAGGTTTATTTAAAATTGTAATTTTCTTCAATTTAGAATCACTAAAACGTTGTAGATGTAATTTTTAATAATTCTTCAAAAACATTCAAAAATAAATAAGAAATAACCGTAAATTTGAGTTAATAATAAGATTAAAAACAAACCAATTATGAGTATAATAATTAATATTCACGCTAGACAAATTTTCGATTCTAGAGGAAACCCTACAGTAGAAGTAGATGTTGTAACAGAAAATGATATTTTAGGAAGAGCTGCTGTACCATCAGGTGCATCGACAGGAGAACATGAAGCAGTTGAATTGAGAGACGGTGGAAAAGCTTACATGGGAAAAGGTGTTTTAAAAGCTGTAGATAACGTAAACTCTATTATTGCTCAAGAATTATTAGGTGTTTCGGTTTTTGAACAAAATTTAATTGATCAAATGATGATTGATTTAGACGGAACAAAAAACAAATCAAAATTAGGGGCTAATGCTATACTGGGTGTTTCATTAGCTGTTGCAAAAGCAGCCGCAGGCGAGTTAGGTTTGCCTTTATATCGTTACGTAGGTGGTGTATCTGCAAACACACTTCCATTACCAATGATGAATATCATTAATGGTGGCTCACATTCTGATGCTCCAATAGCTTTTCAAGAATTCATGATTATGCCTGTTAAAGCAAAAAACTTTACACATGCTATGCAAATGGGTACTGAGATTTTTCACAACCTTAAAAAAGTACTACACGATAGAGATTTAAGTACTGCAGTTGGTGATGAAGGTGGTTTTGCTCCAAATTTAGCTGGAGGAACAGAAGATGCTTTAGAAACTATTGCAAAAGCTGTTGAAAACGCAGGATACAAATTTGGTGATGAAGTTAAAATCGCTTTAGATTGTGCCTCAGCGGAGTTTTATTCTAACGGTAAGTATGATTATAAAAAGTTTGAAGGTGATAGCGGTGTTGTTAGAACTAGTAAAGAGCAAGCTGAATATTTGGCTGAACTTGTTGAGAAATACCCAATTATTTCTATTGAGGATGGAATGGATGAAAATGATTGGGATGGTTGGAAATATTTAACCGAATTAGTTGGTGATAAAGTACAATTAGTTGGAGACGATTTATTTGTAACAAATGTTGAGCGTTTATCAAGAGGAATTAAAGAAGGTATAGCCAATTCAATTTTAGTTAAAGTAAACCAAATAGGAACTTTAACCGAAACCATTGCAGCGGTTAATATGGCACATAATGCGGGTTATACTTCTGTAATGTCTCACCGTTCTGGTGAAACAGAAGATAATACGATTGCTGATTTAGCTGTAGCTTTAAATACTGGACAAATTAAAACTGGTTCTGCTTCACGTAGTGATCGTATGGCAAAATACAATCAATTATTACGTATAGAAGAAGAGCTAGGTGAAGTTGCTTATTTTCCAAAAGAAAAGGCATTCAAAATAAAATAAGTAATAGTATTCTTAAATAAAAAGCGATTATTTTTTAATAATCGCTTTTTTATTTAGTATCAATTTTAATAATTCTTAAATCAACTAAATCGTTTGCGATAATCTTTAAAAATCAAGGTATATTTCGTAATTTAGCATTACACTTAATAATTTAAAATTTAATTTAAAAATGGCAAATACCGCTACCATTGAAGTTAATGGGAAAAAAATAGAGCTTCCTGTAATCGTAGGAACTGAAAATGAACCAGCAATCGATATCTCTAGTTTTAGAGGTGCATCAGGTGGCGTTATTACTTTAGATCCAGGGTATAAAAATACAGGTTCTTGTGAAAGTGCTATTACATTTTTAGATGGTGAAAAAGGTATCTTAAGATATCGTGGATATTCTATTGAAGAATTAGCAGAAAAAGCTGATTTCTTAGAAGTAGCATTCTTGTTAATTTTTGGAGAATTACCTACCAAAGAGCAAAACGATAAGTTTCATGCAGATATTAAAGCACAATCTATAGTAGATGAAGATATAAAGAAAATTTTAGATGCTTTTCCAAAATCCGCACATCCAATGGGTGTTATATCCTCTTTAACAAGTGCATTAACGGCGTTTAATCCTTCTTCAGTTAATGTAGATTCTGAAGAAGAGATGTATAAATCCGTAGTTAGAATTTTAGGAAAATTCCCTGTTTTAGTAGCTTGGACACTACGTAAAAAACAAGGTTTACCTCTTGATTATGGTGATAATGAGTTAGGTTATGTTGAAAACATTTTGAAAATGATGTTTAGACAACCTAATGCGTGCTATGTGCAAAGCAAAGTTTTAGTTGATGCTTTAGATAAGTTATTGATTCTTCATGCAGACCACGAGCAAAATTGCTCTACTTCAACAGTAAGAATTGTAGGGTCATCACATGCTGGTTTATTTGCATCTCTTTCTGCTGGTATTTCTGCGCTTTGGGGGCCACTTCATGGTGGTGCTAACCAAGCAGTATTAGAAATGCTTGAAGCCATTAAAGCTGATGATGGTGATACCAAAAAATATATGGCAAAAGCCAAGGATAAAGAAGACCCTTTTCGTTTAATGGGCTTCGGACATCGTGTTTATAAAAATTTCGACCCACGTGCAAAAATTATTAAAAAAGCGGCTGATGAAGTATTAGGAAACCTGGGTATTGAAGATCCTATTTTAGATATTGCAAAAGGACTTGAAAAGGAAGCTTTAGAAGATAAGTACTTTGTAGACAGAAAATTATATCCAAATGTAGATTTCTACTCAGGTATTATTTACAGAGGGATGGGCATACCAACAGATATGTTTACAGTAATGTTTGCACTAGGGCGTTTACCAGGATGGATTGCACAATGGCGTGAAATGCGTTTACGTAAAGAACCAATTGGAAGACCAAGACAAGTTTATATTGGTGAAACCGAAAGAAAATTTGTACCTATTAACAAAAGATAAATTTTATTTTTATAGTATTATCAAACCTCACTTGTTTTAAGTGAGGTTTTTTATTTTATTGGCTATTATTTTTAAGAATAATTCAATAAGTCTTTATTTATTACTAATTTTGATTTTCAATATTTAAATACATTTTCAGTTTATTTTATGCTAAAATTAAATGTAAAAAATGAAACATCTCGTTTACGAGCTGTGATTTTAGGAACTGCAGAAAGCAATGGTCCAATACCAAAAGTAGAAGACTGCTATGATCCTAAAAGTATAGAACATGTGCTGGCAGGAACATATCCTAAAGAATCCGATATGATAACTGAAATGGAGGCAGTCGCTGCTGTTTTTAAAAAATATGATGTAACCGTTTATAGACCAAACGTAATTAAGAATTGTAATCAGATTTTTTCAAGAGATATTGCTTTTGTTATTGATGACAAAGTGATGAGAGCTAATATATTACCAGATAGAGAGCCAGAAATTGAGGCTATTAGATATGTTTGGAATCAAATAGATAGGAAAAATAGAATTATTCTGCCTGAAGAATGTCATGTTGAAGGTGGTGATGTAATGCCATGGAATGATTATATTTTTATTGGCACATACTCGGGAGAGGATTATTCAGATTTGATTACGGCACGCACTAATATGGATGCTGTTATTGCCATTCAAGAATTGTTTCCAAATAAAACAGTAAAATCTTTCGAGCTAAAAAAATCAGATACAAACGCCAAAGAAAATGCACTGCACTTAGATTGTTGTTTTCAACCCATAGGAAAGGATAAGGCCATTATTCATAAAAATGGATTTTTAATAGAAAAGGAATACGAATGGTTAATTAATTTCTTCGGAAAAAATAACGTGTTCGAAATTACAAAAGATGAAATGTATGAAATGAATAGCAATATTTTTTCAATTTCTGAAGATGTCGTTATTTCTGAAAAAAGCTTTACGCGCTTAAATAATTGGTTACGAGAAAAAGGCTTTACTGTTGAAGAAGTTCCCTATTCAGAAATATCAAAACAAGGCGGGTTATTACGCTGTACTACGATGCCCTTAATTCGTGATTGATTCTTGACTGAATAATTTTGACTGAATAATCTCGGTAGTTTCAAAATCATCAATATGGATACTAAACAAGTAAGACGATGGTATTCTTGAATATTCATTTTCAATATAACCACCAACAATATAAATTTTATTTTTATAATAATGAATTCTAGCGGATTTTAAATTCAAGTTTATATTATATTCATTGAGTGTTTTATTTAGAATGTTATAGGTTGAAATTTTATCATAATCATAAATATAAATAAGGTTATTGTGATATGCTAAACCAGGAAAATCGATGCTATTAAATAATTCACCTTCACTCTCCCAAGTTTCAGTTGTAATATTGTAAGTTTCAATAGTTTTTAATGATTCCCCATTACTGCCACCTATAACATATATAATATCATCAATTAAAACGCCCTTTACTTCTTTTGCCGATGGCATATTATATAATTCATACCAATAACCTGATTCTGAGTTGTAAATATGAGATTTATTTGAATAAACTTTTTCTCCCATTTTGTTCTGTTTAATAGAACCACCCATTATAATAAGGTTATTTTTATAAGTAAAAGAAGCAAAATTAATTGCTTGATGTGGATTTGTATAATCTATAATTATACTATCTTTTTTTAAATTATATACTTCAATAGTTTCGTCTAAATATTCTTTTTTTTTGTTCAATGACAATCTTTTTCCACCAAGAATATAGATAGTATTATTAATGTGATTTATATTATGATATGCCCTTTTTCTAAATTTAAATTCTGATTTTTCCCATGTATTATTGGTAATATTATAAGTTTGTAACTTATCCATATAATTTTCATAAGTGGGATTAATTCTCATTCTTCTTAATAAATCATCAAATGTAGCATTTGGGATGGTTTGTATTTCTAAAAGCGCTTTTTTACCAGTATCTTCTAAAAAAGATCCATCACCACCAATTAGATATATTTTATCATCAACTAATAAAGAACCAAAAGAATGAACTCCATTTTTTAAAGGGGCTAACTTTTTAAAGGGAATTTCTTTTTTTAACTTTCGATTAGAAAGGAGTCTAACTTCTTCCAGCTGTTCCGTTTTTTTTGAAAGATTTATAATGAAGTTGTTTTTTTTTAATTTGGTAAATGTTATGCTTTTTCCATAATAACCTATAATAGAAAAGCTAATACTGTACAGCGTTTTATAATCTGAATCAGTTTTTAAACTGAAGTATCCTTTTTTATTTGTTGTTGTTCCTATTGCAAGGTTTTTAAAGTAAACAGAAACATTTTCTATAGGATCTTTAGTTTCTGCATCAATTACTTTACCCTCTATATTTTGTCCAAAAAAAGTATAGGTTGATAAAAATAAAATCAAAAAATATTTCATTTTTGTTAAAATTAAAAGCAGATTTAATTATTTTATTTAAAGTTAAGATAATTCAATTTAAAAAAAAGTAGTTTTGTTATTATAAAAAAGTTAAATGCAACAAACAACAAATACTATTTTAATGATTCGTCCTATAAATTTCAGGATGAACGAGCAAACAGCGGTAAACAACTATTTTCAAGAAGATATAGATATTAAAAATAAAGAAATCAATGGTCTTGCACAAAAAGAGTTCGATAAGTTTGTAGAAAAATTAAGATCTATTGGAATAGATGTTATTGTAGTAAATGATTCTGATGAACATGATACACCAGATTCTATTTTCCCTAATAATTGGGTGTCATTTCATGAAAATGGCAATGTTGCAATTTATCCTATGTTTGCAGAAAACAGACGTTTTGAACGACGAGAAGATGTCTTTTTAAAGTTAGAAGAAAGAGGTTTTGAAATAAAAAACATAATAGATTATACATGTGCAGAAGAAGAAGAGTTTTTTCTTGAGGGTACTGGAAGCATCATTTTAGATAGAATAAATGGGAAAGCTTATTGTGCTTTATCACCTCGCGCAGATGAAGATTTATTTATAGAGTTTTGTGAAGATTTTGAATATACGCCAGTTATTTTTAATGCAAATCAAACTGTTGAAGGAAAACGAAAAGCGATTTACCATACCAATGTTATGATGTGTATTGCTGAGACTTTTGCGGTTGTATGTTTAAGTAGTATTGATGATAAGAAAGAACGCAAAAATGTAGTCGAACATTTAAAGCAAGATGGAAAGGAAATTATTGATATCACCGAAGCACAATTAAATAATTTTGCTGGCAATATGTTGCAGGTAAAAGGCACTGATGAAAAGCTATATTTGATTATGAGTGAAGCAGCTTATAAGTCGTTAACTGAAAATCAAATTAAAAGAATTAAAACCCATAACGATATACTTTTTAGTTCATTAACCACCATTGAAACTTGCGGTGGTGGTAGTGCACGTTGTATGATGGCAGAAGTGTTTTTGCCTAAAGTTTAGTTTACTATTATTAGCTGTTATTAGGTTTAGATTTTGGTAATTGTACGTAAAAAGTACTGCCAATATTTTCAGTGCTTTCTACCCAAATTTTACCATGATTAAGCTCAACAAGTTCTTTACAAATCGAGAGCCCTAAACCAGTACCTTTTTCATTGTTAGTACCAACCGTTGTGAACGAATTGTTTTTGAATAATTTATCAATATTTTCTTTTGAAATACCAGCGCCAGTATCTGCTATACTTACAATGCAACTTCCATTACTTATATGGTTAGATATGGTAATAGTATCTCCATTTTTACAAAATTTTAGAGCATTTGCTAATAGATTTTGAACTACAATTTCAAACATACTTTTATCAGCATAAGCAAAATCGCGCAAAGAGTGGTCTATTAAATTAATTCCCTTACTTTCCATACGCTGCTCAATAAGTCTTACTTTATTTTCAAAAACTTCTTGAATATCAAATAAGCTTGGTTTTGGTTCTAATGATTCCATTTGAGATTTAGACCAGTTTAACAAATTGAATAAAAGTAAGGATGCATTATTTGCATTTTCACTTAATTCAGGAATTAAACCATCAAATTCTTCTCTTGATAGAGAGCCGTCTTTAAGTAAATCAATAAAGCCATTAATTGAAGAAAGTGAATCTTTTAAATCATGTGAAACAATTGAAAACAGTTTGTCTTTTACATTATTAACACTTTCTAAGTGTTTAGTTTGCTCTGAAAAAGCTTCGTTTTGTAATCCGATTTTAATATTTTTTTCTTCTAATTCTTGGGTGTATTTTATAGTACTATTACGTTTTAAATAAATAAGTACTAAAAAAGTAGAAACAATTACTAGAGCTGCCAACAACGCATAAAAAATCAATTTGAATTTATTAGATTCTTCTTGATTTTCTTTATCAATTTTATTAGCCGTAGCTAAATTTGTTTTTGGTAATTCTTCTTTATCAAAGTTTGGATCTAATTCTAGCTCTGGAGGTGCTTTAGTTATATAATCGATATTGATAGCACTTTTATTAAGCACTTTTTGTAAATCATAATATTTACGTTGCCAAATAAAGGCTCGGTCAAAATTTCGCTTTGTAGAATCTATAGCTTTCATTAATTCATAATGCCTAAGTAATTCGATTTTATTATCGATTTCTTTTGCAATAGATCCGGCTTCAAGTATTTGTTTTTCAGCTAGAACTATTCGGTTTTCTTGTAAATTTAAATCACCAAGATTATTTAAAACTGTTAGTAAATTTTCTTGATTTTTAGATCGAATGTTTAAGTTATAAGCCTGAACTAAATAAGTTTGAGCTTTGTCAAAATCGTTAAATTTTAAGTATTCACCACCCAATTTTGGTAATATATTTGCACGGATAGAATCTGAATTTCCACTAACGCCTCCTAGAATTTTTTCATAGTACTCTATGGCTTTTCTGTGTTCTTTTTTATTCGAATAAAGTTCAGCCAATCGTGTGTAAGATTCATTTATACCTTGTTGATCATTCATCTGCTCTTGAATATTCAAGGCTTTTAAATAAAATTCAGTTGCTTTATCAAAGGCATTAATATTATAGTAAGCATTTGCAAGATTGCTGTAAGCTAAACGTAATTCGTTTTTAAGATTTTTGCTTTCTAGTATTTTAATAGCAGCAAGCGAATATTGTAATCCTTTAGTATAATTACCCCGTTTAATTTCAATTAAACCAATGCTATTATTAACTTTTGCTATTCCAAGCGTGTCTTTTAGTGCTTTATACATTTCCTTAGACTTTGTATAACCACTAACGGCATTTATATAATCATCTTTTTGTGCATAAACTAATGCTTTATAATAAGTGGTTTCAACAATACCTTTTGTGTAGTTTAAGCTGGTTGAAAGTTTTTCGCTTTCTATGATATATTTTAACGCTCTGTTGTAATCTTCTGTGTCGTAAAGTGCTTTTATCAATCTTAGAGAAGTATCTACTTTTGTTGAATCTTGGTTTTGATACGCTAATTCTATGGTAAGACTATCTATTTCCTTGGTTTGAGAATAACCAGAGAACATTAATAACCAAAAAAGAATTAAAGTAATTATTTTCCTCATACAACACTTATATTACAACTATAATAAAGCAATAATTAAAGGTGTCTTATTTTGAGGGAAAGTAAGATCGCTTTATTAAGCAATAATGTATTTGTTAATTTAATTTTTTTCCAATTAATTGGAAATGATAATAGCTTTACCTAACAAAAATTGGAAAAAGCCTTATTAAAATCTAATTTCTAGGTTTTAATACCAAAAAATTAGATGAAATGACGTGTAAAAAACAGTGTAATAATCGACGAATAGATTAACGGCAAAAATCATAGAAAAACTGCACTTTTATCGATGAAATGCATCTTTATTTCATACCATTCTTTGTGTTTTGTTTTATAACCAATATAACGGTTTACTATCTTTTTTTAGTCTAATAAACGGTTGTTATATTTTATAAAATGGTTACTTTTTTAAAAATTAAAATTTACCATACTACTCTAATAAAAATTTTATCTTTGTTCACTTAAAGCGTTATAATTAATGAGCATTCAAGAGACTTTAACAACCCATGTAAAGGAAGCAGTTTTTACAGTTTTTAGTGTAAAATTAGAATCTGTAGAATTTCAAGCCACCCGAAAAGAATTTACTGGAGATATAACCGTAGTTATTTTTCCAATGTTAAGGTTTGTAAAAGGAAATCCTGTTCAAATAGGTGAAACAATTGGGAATTATTTAGTTGAAAACGTAAACGATGTAAAGTCATTTAATGTAGTAAAAGGCTTTTTGAATGTAGAGATTAGCGATTCTTATTACATCAATTTTTTTAATAATAATAAAGATACTGAAAACTATGGTTTTGTATTTCCTAAAGCAGGTGAAAAGGCTATTATGGTTGAATATTCTTCACCTAACACGAACAAGCCTTTGCATTTAGGTCATGTAAGGAATAATTTGTTAGGGTATAGTGTCGCAGAAATTTTAAAAGCGTCAGGAAAAAAAGTGTATAAAACTCAAATTATAAACGATAGAGGTATTCATATTTGTAAAAGTATGTTGGCTTGGAAGAAATTTGGAAATGATGAAACTCCTAAAAGTACTGGGTTAAAAGGAGACAAATTAGTTGGAAATTATTATGTAAAGTTTGACCAAGAGTATAAAAAGGAAATTCAAAGTTTAGTTGATGGCGGATTTTCTGTTGAAGGTGCTAAAACGATGGCGCCAATTTTATTAGATGCACAAGCCATGTTACGAAAATGGGAAGCTGGTGACAAAAACGTAGTAGCACTTTGGGAAAAAATGAATGGTTGGGTTTATGAAGGATTTAGCGAAACCTACAAAAATTTAGGAGTAGATTTTGATACGCTATATTACGAAAGTAACACCTATTTATTAGGCAAAGAATTTGTAGCTGAAGGTTTAAAATCTGGTGTTTTTATTAAAGAAGAAGATGGTTCGGTTTGGTGTGACTTAACTGAAGACGGACTTGATAAAAAAATAGTACAACGATCGGACGGAACTGCGGTTTACATGACTCAAGATATTGGCACAGCCATACAACGTATTAAAGATTTTCCAGATGTTGGTGGTATGGTTTACACGGTTGGAAATGAGCAAGATTACCATTTTCAAGTATTGTTTCTAATTCTTAAAAAATTGGGGTTTGATTGGGCAAAAAATCTATATCATTTAAGTTATGGAATGGTAGATTTACCAAGTGGAAAAATGAAAAGTAGAGAAGGTACTGTTGTTGATGCCGATGACTTAATTAATGAGATGGCAACTACGGCTGGTGAGATTTCAGAAGAATTGGGCAAACTAGATGGTTATTCTGAAAACGAAAAACAAGAACTATATAGAGTGATTGGTTTAGGCGCTTTAAAATATCATATTTTAAAAGTAGACCCTAAAAAACGTATTTTATTTGACCCGAAAGAATCTATAGATTTTCAAGGGAATACAGGTCCTTTTATTCAATATACTTATGCCAGAATTCAAGCTATTCTTCGAAAAGCAGATTCTAATTTGAATGTAAAATTGAATACAACCGAAATAGCGCTTCACCCAAAAGAAAAGGAGCTTTTAAAGCAATTACAGATGTTTCCAGAAGTTGTTCAGAATGCAGCAACACAGCATAGTCCCGCTTTAGTAGCAAATTATACTTATGATTTGGTTAAAGAGTTTAATTCTTTTTATCAAAATGTATCTATTTTAGGAGCTGATAATGAAAATGAAAAAGTATTTAGAATACAATTGTCAAAAGTGGTGGCGCAAACCATTAAAAATGGATTTAGAATATTGGGCATTCAGGTGCCTAATCGTATGTAGAATTTCCTTTTAATCTAACTTCAAATCAATTATAATAAAAAAACTGCTTTTTAAAGCAGCTTTTTTATTTGATATTATTTTGATTATTACTCTATTATACCTGCACAACTCACTCTAGCGCCTGCAGCACCAGATGGTTGAGATGTAAAATCGTCTGTTCCAGCATGTACAATAATACCTTTGCCTAAAATATTTTTGGTATCATCGTCACATCCAATACACCATTCATCTGTTGCAAATGAAATTGTGCCATTTCCATCTTCATCTGCTGTGAAATTTCCAATATCGCCTTTATGATAACCAGCGTCGTCTCCCCATTTACCATGTTGTTGTGCTGTTGGATTCCAATGTCCACCAGCTGATGATCCATCATCAGAAGAACAATCCGAAGAGGCATGAATATGTATAGCATGCTCACCAGCTTCTAAGCCAGTTATGGTTGCCAACATGTTTACCATTCCGTTACCTTCTGTAAAAACCACATTTCCACTTACATTACTATCGCTTTTAGCAGCCAAAGTCATAGTCACTTTTTTAGGTGTCACAACTTCGGTTTCAATAACTTCAACTTCTTCAATTACAGTTTCTTTTTTTTCATTTTTACAAGCCACAAAACTTAAGGCTAATACAATTATTAGAAAGCTTATTTTTTTCATAATTATTAAATTTTTATTTACCCGAAAGTTAAGCGTTTCATAAGCCAATTGCAAATATTCTATATGACATATATCATATTTTAAGATTAAGGATTCTTATATTTTTGATTTATAAATGTTAGGTATGTTAAACACACTAGTAAATAAATACAACGTGGCAGGTCCGCGTTATACAAGCTATCCAACGGTCCCGTACTGGAATCAAGATACGTTTTCTCTAAAAAACTGGAAGACTTCTTTAGTGAAATCATTTAAAGAAAGTAATTCAAAGGAAGGGATAAGTCTTTACATTCATTTACCTTATTGTGAAAGTTTGTGCACATTTTGCGGTTGTAATAAACGTATTACTAAACAACATCAGGTTGAATCACCTTATATAAATGCAGTTTTGAAAGAATGGCATTTATATTTAGAATTGTTTGATGAAAAACCTATAATTAAAGAATTACATCTTGGAGGTGGTACTCCAACTTTTTTTAGTCCTGAAAATTTAAAGTATTTAATTAATGGTATTTTAAGACATTCAGAACTTGCTGAAAATTATGAATTTAGTTTTGAAGGACACCCTAATAATACAACTCGCGAACATTTGCAAGCACTATACGATGTTGGTTTTAGACGCGTAAGTTACGGCGTGCAGGATTATAATGAAACAGTACAAAAGGCTATACATAGAATTCAACCTTTTAAAAATGTAAAACGAGCTACCAAAATTGCTAGAGAAATAGGTTATACATCAATTGGGCATGATATTATTTTTGGGTTGCCGTTTCAAACGATAGACCATGTAAAAGAAACGATTTTAAAAACTAAGGAATTGCTTCCAGACCGTCTGGCATTTTATAGTTATGCACATGTGCCTTGGATAAAGGGAAATGGGCAACGCGGTTTCAAAGATTCTGATTTACCATCTGCTGAATTAAAAAGAAAGCAATACGAATTAGGTAAAGCATTACTCAAAGAAGTTGGATATCATGAAATTGGTATGGATCATTTTGCATTAACCACCGATTCGCTTTATGAATCGCTTATTACCAATAAATTACATAGAAATTTTATGGGTTATACAGCATCAAAAACTCAAGCTATGATTGGTTTAGGCGTATCTTCAATTAGTGATAGTTGGTATGGATTTTCTCAAAATGTAAAAGGTGTAGAGAGTTATTTTAACCTACTAGAAGATAATATTTTACCCGTATATAGAGGGCATATATTGAATAAAGAAGATTTGGTTATTAGAAAACATATTCTTAACTTAATGTGTCAGTTTAAAACAACATGGACTAATGAAAACCTATATTTTAATGAACTTCCAGATACTTTGATGCGATTAAAGGAAATGGAGATTGATGGATTACTCCATATAAACTCGAATAGTATTGAGGTAACTACAAAAGGGCAACCATTTATAAGAAATATTTGTATGGCTTTTGATATGCTACTACTTAGAAAACAACCAGATAATCAGCTGTTTTCAATGACTGTTTAACTTAAAAATGAAATTATGAAAAAAATTATTGTACCCATAGATTTTTCTGAACATTCAGAATACGCATTAAAAACTGCAGCTAAATTAGCAACGAAGAATAATGCCGAATTAATTGTGTTACATATGTTGGAAATGTCTGATATTATGTTATCGGCTTCCGATGGACTTCAAAATCAAAAAGCTGTATTTTTTATGAAATTGGCGGAACAGAAATTTGAAAAATTCCTTGATCAGGATTTCTTAAAGGATGTAAATGTAACACCTATTATTAAACATTTTAAAGTGTTTAGTGAAGTTAATGATGTTGCTAAAAAGCATAATGCAGATTTAGTAGTCATGGGTTCTCATGGCACAAGTGGAGTAATGGAATTTTTTGTTGGTTCTAACACTGAACGTGTCGTTAGAAATTCTGAAATTCCTGTTTTAGTTGTTAAAAATAATGTGTCACAAATAAATTTTGATGTTGTAACTTTTGCTTGTGATTTTTCTAAAGAATCTATTCCAAGTTATAAAAAAGCGGTTAAGATGTTTGAAAAAACAGGATCAAAAATGTATTTGGTTTATGTAAACTTACCTAATGACAGGTTTAAAAGCTCATTAGAAATAGAAAAACGCGTTGTTGATTTTTTGATTGAAGCAGATGGAAACATAGATAGAATGGAAGATGTAAATTATGTTTCTGATTATACTATTGAGGATGGAATTTTAAATTTTTCAAATAAAATAGGCGCAGATATTATAGCGATACCAACACATGGTAAAAAAGGGTTAGCCCACTTTTTTGAAGGTAGCGTAGGTGAAGATGTAGCAAATCATGCCACATTACCTGTTATAACTTTTAAGATATAACGTGGTTTACTAATAAGATTGACTAAAAAAAGGAGTGAATAATAGTTTGCTCCTTTTTTATTAATGAGTTCAATTTAAATCAACATCAGAAATAGCGAGCACATTAAATAAACCAGCTTTTGTATTAAAGAAATTATTCTCTAATTCAATAGCCTTTAGTTTGGCATCTATTAATTTAGACTCTCTTGAGTTTACTAAAAATAAAGAGCTTTCACCTAAAAAAAATTTTCGTTCTTCAGCTTTTAACATGGTGCCATAATCGTCAACAATGACTCTAGTGAATTTGTTTTGAGACACAAAAGATTGCAATTCTTGGTTTATCGCATCAATTTTATTTTTTAGAGTAACTTCTGTTGATTGAATTTCAAATTTTGTATCCTGCATTTTAATTTTTGCCAATCTTAAATCGCCACGTTCTTTTCTTAAAAAAAGCGGAAAGCTAATATTTAATCCGCTTTTGTAAGCCGATGTGCTAAATGAGCGTACAATATCTGGCGTTTCCGATAAAAAATTATATTGTAAATCTATTTGAGGAAGCAAATTATTCAGTTTTAACCGTCTTTCAATATTTAAACTTTGCAATTTATAGTCTAAAGATTGAAGTTTTGGGTGACTAGTAATATCTAAGGTTTCAATATCTAATTCTGATGTATTCAAAGTCACATCCACAGATTGAAAAGTATCGACATCTGGAATAACATTATCCTTTATTTCTATTGGTGTATTTTCATTTAGCCATAAATAGTTAGAAAGTTCTAAGGATGATTTTACAAATTTAATTCGAGACTTTTCTAAATTTAGTTTTCTGTCGTTTAAAGCAATTCGCGCTTCAACGGTATCAATTGCTGGCATTTCACCTTCTCTATAGCTTCTTTTAATACCTTCAAAACGCATTTTAGCATTCACTAAAAAATCTTCATAAACACGTTTTTCATTGTACGTTTTTAGCCAATTAAAATACGTTAAAGTAGCTTCGTATAGAATATTATTAACAAGTAATTGTCTATCCATTTTGGCTTGCTTCACAAACATTTTAGACTGTTTTAACATCGCCATACGTTTGTTAATAAGAAAGCCACGGGCAACAGAAACAGAAACACCAGCACTATATAAACCATCTTCGGGTAGACTTCCTTCTGGATTTAAAAAGAAACCGTCATTTTCTTCAAAGTTTCCTTTTAACTCCACACCATACCAAGTAGGTATTTTAAAAGCAGCATTTAGTTTATCATAATATTCGGTGTTTTTAAACTTTTTTCTATCGTAGTCCACTTCTAATTTTGGGTCGAATGCGCCACGAGCTTTTAGTAACTTAGCTTCACTTTCATTAATTATTAAATTGGCCTGTTTTACTATAGGATGAAATGTTTTTACGTACCCCAAATATTCAGATAAGCTAATAACTGACGTGCTATCTTGAGCTACCAGAATACTACTTATTAATATGCAGATGCTGACTAGAAAATTTCTCATTTCATATCTTTTTTTGAGTCTATCTGTTTACTGCCTTCAGGTTTGTAATAGTTAGGAGGGAAACTGTTTATTTGTCGCCATAATTCAAACCAAATAGGCACATCTTCTAGTAAAGCAATGGTACGAGCACCTGAGCCTACTCGAATGGCTTTAGGCCATGTATGGTCCGTTTCATCAGGTGCTAATAGGATTCTATATTTTCCGTTATCACTTATAAAGTTTTCGATAGCCACTACTTTAGCACCATAAGTACCATAGGATACATTAGGCCAACCGCTAAACACAATTGCCGGCCAACCATCAAATTGAACACGAACCTTTTCATCTAAGTGTAAAAGTGGTAAATCTATTGGCCTTACAAAGGTTTCAACGGCTAAATCGTATTGCGCTGGCATGATACCAACTAATTTTTCACCTTCTTTAAAGGTTACGCCAATACCACCTGTTAAGGCTTTATTTATGTAGCCATTTTGAGGTGCGGTTACATGAAGTAAGCTATTTCGCATTTTGTAATTCGTGGATTGGTTTTCCAGTTTTGTTACTTGTGCTTTGGCATCAAAACCACTAGATTGTGCGGTGTACATATCGCTTTGTGCTTTCGATATTTTATCGGCATATTGTGCAGTAATACTTGAAAGTTCAATTTGCGCATTTATCACTTCGTTTTGGCTTGCCAAATATTTATTTTCTTGAGAAATAAGTTTAGCTTGTGTTTCTTGAAGTTTTAAGCGTTTTTCTTCTACATCTTTTACCGCTTTTAAACCCTCATCTTGCAAGGTTTGAATTCGGTTAAATTGAGTTTCAGCAATTTTAATATTCGTTTTGGCAGCTTCCAAATCGATACTATCACTTTTTACCTTTAAGCGCGATTGTAAAAGCTTATTTTTTGTTTGCTGCATTTTTAATTTTTGCTCGTTCATCAAAGCTGAAACTTGCCTGTTTAAAGCATCTACTTTTCCGCCATAAGCCACTACAGATGATGATTTCGCTTCAATTTGTTCGTTAGTTCTCTCTACTAATTTAGCATCAAAATAGTCACTTTTTACTTCAGAAATTCTTAAAATAGTATCGCCTTTTTTTACATAATCACCTTCTTGCACAAACCATTCTTCAATACGTCCTGGAATTTGCGATTGTATAGTTTGTGGACGCTGATCTGGTTTTAATGTAGTTACCAAACCTTGTCCAGTTATATTCTGTGTCCAAGGTAAAAACAACACGATAATTAGAATAATAGCTGCAGCCAATAAAAACCTGTTAAAGTACTTGTAATACTTAATATTCATGATGTTTTTTCCAGACTTATACTGCGCTAAGTCTATTTGTTTATTTAGTTGGTTATGAGATATATTGAGCATAACTTAGGCTTTTTTAGATTTGATTTGACCTTTTTCTAAGGTGATAATTTCAGTGCATTTATTTGTCCAAACGGAACTAAAACTTACTACAACCAGCGCCCAAGGTCTGTCTGGGTGCGATAAATAATCAACAATCGCTTTTGTTTCTTCTCTATTAAACCTATCTAAGGCGTCTTCAAGAATAAGTACTTTAGGGTTTTTTAAAATAGCACGAGCTAAAACAATTTTTTTAGATAATGTGTAAGACATTTGCCTGCCATCTGGATAAAGAATGGTATTCAATCCATCAGGTTGTTCTCTTATAAAAGAGTTAAGGCCAACAACATCAAGGATTTCGTGAATTCTTTCATCTGTAATATCTGATTTTGAAAACGTTAAATTTTCTCGAATCGAACCTTCAAATGGATTTTCATCAGATAGTGATAAGCCTAATTGAGATCTATAAAAGTTTAAGTGCAAACTATGAATAGACATGTCGTTTATATAAACATGGCCACCCGTTGATTGGATAACACCGGCAATTAATCGAAGTAAGGTAGATTTTCCTGAGCCACTTTCACCGGTAATTAAAATTCTACTTTTAGAGTTTATTTTTAACGAGATATTTTTTAAAATATGTTTTTCTCTATTACTAACTTCATAAGAAACATTTTCTAACTCTATATTTATGCCTTTGCTGAATTGTGGAGTTTCCCCAGTTTGACTTTCTAAATCTTTATCAACAATTTGACCTATTTTTTCTAAAGAAGTTAGTGTATCATAAAATGATTCTAAACCCAAAATTAATTTTTCAACAGAAGCGATCACTAAAAGGATAATGATTTCTGCAGCTACAAACTGCCCAATATTCATTTCTTGATTTAAAACTAAAGCACCACCAATTAATAATAAACTGGCGGTAACTACCACCTTAAAGCTTATCATTTGTATAAACTGAAGCATTAAAATTTTAAAGTGACTTTCTCTAGCTTTTAAATAGTCACTAACTAAATCATCATTTTTGTTTATTCCTAAACTTGTGCTTCCAGATAATTTAAAACTGATTACAGATCGTGCAATTTCCTGAATCCAATGGGCAACTTTATACTTGTTCTTAGATTCATATAAACTACTTTCTAATCCTTTTTTTGCGGTGAATTTAAATACTACAAAAACCAGAACCATTAATAACAATCCGAAAATGATAAAGAAAGGATGGTATAATGATAACAGAATTAAAGCGAACAAAATTTGTAAAACGGCTGTTGGCACATCGATTAAAATTTTTGATAAACTTTTTTGAATGGTTAATGTATCAAAAAAACGATTTGCTAATTCTGGTGGATAATAATCACGTAATTCAGACATTTTTATCTTCGGAAAACGATAGGCTAATTCAAAAGACGATCTAGTGAAAATACGTTGCTGAATGGTTTCTATAATACGTAGTTGCATTAATTGTAGTGCACCAGAAAAGGCAACACCTAATGTTACTATAACGACCAAAACGATCCAAGAAGTAGATATTTGTGCACCTTGAATTAGGTTTATAATTGCCTGAATACCAAGCGGTAATGATAAAGCTACAATGCCTGCAAAAATAGCATAATAGAAAATTTGTAAGATGTCTCTTTTTTCCAATTGTAACAAGCCAACTAAACGTTGCCAAGGCGTCATTTGTTTATTTTCCATAGTTAGGATTTCAATGTGTTAAGTACAAGGTTTTTCATAAAATCGGTAGGGGAAAGGCCATCACTACAATCGGTTATAGATAAAAAATGGTCTTTTAAAAAATGTTGATGTAAACCACCTTCTAGAATAGTAGAAGCAAGACTTGAAGGAAATTTATAGTCTGGTTTAATCATTTTTATCATATCTCTAAGGCGGTGTACAATGCTTTTATATACCACAAAGTATCCCTCTTTATTTTCTTTATCGACCTCTTTAGTTAAAAAAGATTTCGAATTTTCATTGACCATTATCCGATTTAAAATAACCTCATTAATATGAGAGAAATTAGAATCTTCTTTTATTGTTCTAGTAACAATTTCAATAGCTTTTACAAGCTTATCTGATGGATTTAAACTATGAGTTTCAAAGACTAATTGATACTCAATCCAAGCCCAATACCACGATGATAAATAGAGTAATAATTTATGTTTACTTTCGAAATATCTATAAATTGAACTCTCGTTTGAGCCAATTAATGTTCCAAGTTTTTTAAAGGTAAAAGCATCAAAGCCAATGTCATTAATTAAAACAATGCTATGTTCTATAATTCGCTTTCCTAATGCAGAAGATTCTGGGTCTTTCACATAGATTTTTTCAGGAACAGCAATTTTTAAATTTGAAAGTAAATTATTCATAATTAATTTATTTGAATGCAAATATAATAGTATTACTATTAAAAAAGAAAATAAAACTACTAAATTTTATAAAAATTTAACATTTTGAATAAAAAGTGAATTAGGTTTTTAGAGCTTAAGTAAATTGAATAAAGACTTAATGACAGTTTATAGAGTTTGAAACTAAATCATAAATTGGAGCTGGAGAGAGGTAGGGAATACCCAAACCAAGCCCTCGAATAATGAAAAGTACACCTATAATTACGACAAAAACGGGAATAGCTTTCTGAATTTTTTGTCTTGCAGAACCTTTTAAAAATTGACTAAAGTAAATAGCGGTAGTCATTAAAGGGATGGTTCCTAAACCAAAAACAGCCATATATAAGCTTCCGCTTAATGCATTGCTACTTGCAATAGCTGCAAAAACAGCCATATACACTAATCCACAGGGTAAAAAGCCATTTAAAAAACCTATGGTTAAAAAAGTATCCATAGTTTTTTTCTTTAAAGCTTTTCCAAGTGAAGATTTTACTTTAAAGAGGAGTTTATAAATTGGCCTTGAAAAATTATATTTATTAAACGTTCTCTGTGGAATTATCACAACTAAAATCATTAAAACGCCAATAAATATTGATAGCTGTTGTTGAAATCCAAAAATGTAAAGACTCTTCCCAACTAGCCCAAAAACAAGACCAATAATACTATAAGCTAATAGTCTACCTATATGATAAAGTGTAATTTGAGTTGCTTTTTTGTAAGCATTCGTCCGGTCTACGGGAAGCATAAATGCAATGGGACCGCACATACCAACACAGTGGAAACTACCCAATAAACCTAGTATGAATGCAGAAATTAGCATGTTAAGAATCTGTTTAAAATTTCGTTAATTATTTTTTTGTGCCTCTTTTTGTCCATTATTTTGTTAAAATTTTGAACCGTAACTAGA
>TARA_R110002111_G_scaffold1162_2_pt1 | contig 22714 bp, 13 predicted proteins | sample TARA_R110002111 | Tara Oceans TARA_R110002111 (sample SAMEA4397363) | marine metagenome | biome: Polar Biome; feature: [ZZZ] marine water layer (ENVO:01000295); material: water (ENVO:00002006), including particulate matter (ENVO:01000060) such as... | depth 199 m | reverse complement strand
TGCTGATGACCTGGTTCAGCGTCACATCCACACCTGAAAGCTGCAATACACCAATCGTCTCCAGCGTCGTGATTTTCACGCTTGCCAGGGAATCGCCGTCAACGTCACTAAAGTTGAAGTCGGCAGCTGTGAATATGTACGGCGTATCTTCGTTGGTCGTAACAGTGTTAGCAGACGCTACCGGGGCGTCGTTCACCGCTGTCACATCAACCGTCATCGTGCTGGCCGGAGAAGATTCCAGGGCTCCATCACTCACGACAAAACCAAAACTGTCGTAGGAAGCACCGTTAGCATTGGCCACAGGTGCAAAGGTCAGATTGCCCGCGTCAAGGTCTGCTTTACTGATGACCTGGTTCAGAGTCACATCGATGCCCGAAAGCTGCAACGCGCCGATCATCTCCAGTGTTGTGATCTTCACGCTTACCAAAGAATCACCATCAACGTCACTGAAATTGAAGTCGGCAGCTGTGAAAGTGTAAGGGGTATCTTCGCTGGTCGTAACCGTGTTTCCCGTAGCCGTCGGGGCGTCATTCACCGCTGTCACATCAACGGTCATCGTCCTCGTAGGAGATGATTCCAGGGCTCCATCGCTCACCACAAAACCAAAACTGTCGTACGAACTACCATTGGCACTCGCCACAGGTGCAAAGGTCAGATTGCCCGCGTCAAGGTCCGCTTTACTGATGACCTGGTTCAGCGTCACATCGACACCCGAAAGCTGCAACGCGCCGATCGTCTCCAGTGTTGTGATCTTCACACTCGCCAGCGGATCACCATCAACGTCACTAAAGTTAAAATCGGCCGCTGTAAACGTGTACGGTGTATCTTCATTTGTGGTGACTGTGTTACCGGAGGCCGTCGGCGCATCGTTCACCGCTGTTATATCAACGGTCATCGTCCTGGCAGGAGTTGATTCCAGCGATCCATCACTCACCACAAAACCAAAACTGTCGTAGGAAGTACCGTTGGCATTCGTCACAGGTGAGAAGGTCAGGTTGCCCGCGTCAAGGTCTGCTTTGCTGATGACCTGGTTCAGAGTGACATCCACACCAGACAGCTGTAACGCGCCGATGGTCTCCAGCGTTGTGATTTTCACGCTGGCCAGAGTATCGCCGTCTACGTCACTGAAATTGAAGTTGGCTGCTGTGAAAACATAAGGCGTGTCTTCATTTGTAGTAACTGTATTGCCGGCAGCTGTTGGGGTTTCGTTTACCGGAGTGACAGTTACCCAAATGGTTTGCAGATCAGTGCCTCCATATCCATCACTGGCTTCGACGATCACTTCATATACATTATCCGTATCGCTGTCGAAGGGGCTTTCATAATCGGGGGTCGTTGTGAATGTCAGATCCCCGGTCGAACTGTCAATTGCAAACGCAGCGGCATCCGTTCCCCCAGTAATCGCGTAGCTCAGTGTATCCAGATTTGCATCCGTAGCTGCGACCGTTGTCACCACAGTTGTGTTTTCAGAGACGTTGACTGCAGCCGTCGCAGCCCCGCCATCAGAAGTAATCACTGGCGGGTTGTTGACCGTGTAACTGATCTGCACATCGTCGATATATAAGTACTCAACAAATAAGATACCCAACAGTCCTCCGTCATAGCCGGACTCGATCTGAATACGAATCTGAGTATCTGCGGCCATCCAGCTGGAGATGTCCTTACTGTAACTACCGGTATAATCCGTCAGTTGATCCAGAACGGTCCAGGAACTACCGCCATTATTGGAGATCTGGACCGAGAACTTATCATTGGCTTCTGTGCCGATTGAAGCTGCGTTGAATGAAAAAGTCGCATCGTGTGCGGAGGACAGATCCACTTCCCGGGTCAGACTATGAGGTGCTCCGCTTTCGCCGACCATCCTCAATTCTCCTCCCGTGATTCTCACATCACCATTGCTGGCGCTCTGAGAACCTCCTGAAGTATCAAATTCAACCCAGTTGCCGCTCCAGTTTTGTGTGCCATGATTGTTGCCATACGATTGCGAGCTGAACTGGTCCAGAATCGTCTCGGTCGCCAGCAGTCCCAGCCAGTTCTCTTGCAGCATCGACGAAAAGATGACCTCGGTTTCCACATTCCCTGACTGAAACTCCAGATCCCAGTCGCCGCCCAGCTCTGCTGCTCCAGTGTTATCCGTACTGGCGGCAATGTCGGCTCCCGTCAGTGTTTGAATACCGTGAAGCAGTGCCTGTCCGGAACCACTTCCTGCCAGATTGCATCCATAAAACAGCAGGTCGGTTTCAGCGGTGAATGAGTTTCCCCATCCGGTAAGCGCTTCTGAATACTGACCGAGGTTGTTTGAGCTGAGCCATGTTGTCCCCAGTTTGATGGCGTTGTCAGTACCATGGGAAACAATGTGGACCGCATTCACGTCAGTATAATTTTCTAATGCTTCGCTGATTTGGAGAATTCCATCCTGCTCGCTGTCCAGCAGGATAATTTCAATCTGATGCTGGTCATCCCCCTGTGTTATCAGGTCTTCAATCAGTTGCTGGTAATTCTCTGTCGCCTCATCAATAAATACCAGTTCCAGGTTTTTCTGAAGTTCATCCACAGGTTCTGCCAGACCAAATTGCTGCAGGAGATCGCTGCCTGAATCGCCGGGGCCAGAAGAACTGTCCTGTGGTACATCCACGACTTGGGTCGCAGTTCCTGTCGTTTCTGCGACCATCATGGATGAGGCGCTGGTTGAGTCGTTCACACCAGCATCGGGTGTCAAAACAGGGTCAAGCACTGCAGCAGCCATCGGAGAAGCGCTCAGCATCAGCAGTTCTTCAAGCTGAGACGCATCCACTGCTGTATGATGCTTACACCGCTTGACTCGCTTTCTGATCCGGTATTCAAAAGGATTCCAAAACACTGCTGAGCACTTTCTATGGGGCTTAATGCGCTACCAGATTCACGCCAATCTACAAGTTAAAAAGGGATTTCCCCGTAGGGAGACATACTTCAACTTGATAAAAATATATAGGTTCCCCATTTCTACCAGTACGTGATCAACCCCCCCCAAAGTACATATCTTTGTTTAATTCATTGGTATCACCTTAAACACTTGTAGGTGATATACCTTAATTACCTTAAGTATTTCGAAAGGTAGTTAAATACTTCAAGTTCTTTATTTTATGGGAATGATAACGATTGCATAAACTTTATGTCCCTGGTGAGTAAACAATGCTACAGGATTTTACCTCAAACGAACTCAAACCCTTATGCCGATGCAGGATCATTCTCTTATTGGCCCTATGCGTCTTTTCTGGCTGCGCTCTGACATCGGAAAATATTCGTTCGCAAGCCCTGACTGAAAAAGAAACGACAAAGAATGAGATCACACACATAGATCCTGCCCCTCCTTCACAGATCGATCTGGTTCACCCTGAGCGGGAAGTATTCGAACAAGACGCTATCTCTTTGGCAGTACACACGGAGAGCTCGGATTCCAAAGCCAGCCAGAGTGCCAACACCTCAGTTAAACTATTGTCCCCCGACTTCGATGAAGCCCCGGCACCAGGAGCAACCATCGTCCAGGTAGGCGCGCAACATTCTCCCTTGCCTCCCCCCCCCGATAGCCAGATCTCTCCCTCCTTGCATCAAACTGAGGAGGTTAATCTGGACCACCTGTATGTCATTCCGCCGAATTTTTCGCCCTGGTGGACTAGCAACGTTACAATGCCATTTCGTCCCGAGATGCAGCAAAGCCAGGTCAATGTGAATACGCTGATCCAGGAAGCACTGATCTACTCTGCTCAGATTCGAGTCATCAGCGACGATCCTGTGATCGCAGAGACGGCCATCACACAGGCGATGTCTGAATTTGATCCCAAGTTGTTTATTGAGTCAAAATTCAACCGCATTGATGTTCCCGCCAGCAGTACCCTCGATACCGGGACCGATTTCAGTCGATTGAGAGAAAACGACTGGAACAGCAATATCGGCATTCGGCGTAAACACTCCCAGGGGGGTGAACTCGAACTCTCTCAGCAATTTGGGATGAATACCAGCAATTCGATCTTCTTTGTCCCCCCTAACCAGGGTGATGCCCGGTTAACATTGAGCTTCAATCAGCCCCTCCTGAACGGGAGAGGGCAAGCATACAACGAGAGTCTGATTGTCCTGGCGGAACTCAATACGAGTGTTTCCTCAGATCGGACCCAGGCAGCATTACAGGATCATCTCCTGAGCGTTACTGAAGCTTACTGGGAACTCTATTTGAACCGTGTTCTGTTTTTACAGAAACAAAAACATCTGCAGGATGGTCTCCAGATCCAGACCTATCTGGAAAAACGATACAATCTCGATTCACTCCAGAGTCAGATTGCCCGTGCCCGTGCCGCTGTTGCCAGAAGAAGGTCGGAAGTGATCCGTGCAGAAGCCGCTGTGCAGAATTCCGAAACCCGACTTCGATCTCTGATCAATTCACCTCAACTGAATTCCAGTCCAGACCTCGAATTGATCTCCATCCAGCAACCAAACGACATTCGTATTCCCGTCACGGTGGAAGATGCCATGGCAACGGCAATGGCATACCGAACGGAAGTCGATATCGCTTCACAGGAAATTCAGGCGGCACGCGTCCGCCTGGGAGTCGCATGCAATGATCTGCTTCCGAAACTTGATCTTGTTCTGGAAACCTATCTGACGGGATTGAAGGGGAACTTTAACATCTCTCAAGCCTGGGCTGATCAGTTCAGTGTGGGAGCACCAAGCTATACTGCTGGCCTTGTCTTCGAAGTCCCACTGGGGAGGCAACAGGCAAAATCGCGACATCTCCAGCGCACCGTGGAGCTGCGCCGATTATTAAACAAATTTGAATTGACGGTCGATAATTTGCGCGCTGAAGTCGAGATAGCCGTACGTTACGTCAAGACCTCTGATCGCAATTTACAGAGTCAATACCAGTCACTGTTGGCAGCGAATGCCGATGCCGATTACCTGAAACGTCGGTGGGAACTGCTGCCCGGACACGATCGTTCCTCCAGTTTTCTGCTGGAGGATCTGATCGATGCCCAGGACCGCCGGACTGACGCAGAGCAGGCATTCGTCACAGCCCAGGTTGACCATGTCTTGAGTCGTACTAAGCTGAACCGGTCAACGGGAACGATTTTGCGTCAGGAGAATTCCAGTATCCCTGTGCTCTTGGAATCCTTTCAGGAAGAATCTGATCTACAAGGACCGAAATTGTGATACTTCGTCATCTTTGGTTTCGGCGGCCGCAACCATCCCACCACACACAGTTGTTGAAGCAAATCAATCAGATTGCCCACAGCCTCGTGAACGTGAGCGACGCGGACCTGACGACCCAATATCATCACCTGAAACTGCAGAGTCAGCATTCAGCTAATGCACAGGATGAAGTAACTGTTCGTGCTTTTGCTCTGACTTATGAGTCCGTTCGCCGTGTACTTGGATTGACCTACTTCCCCGAACAGCTTTTGGCCGGACTGGCCATGATTCGTGGCGAGATCGTAGAAATGCAAACCGGTGAAGGAAAAACCATTACGGCTGTCCTCCCGGCCTGCTGGTTTGCATTGACTGGTCGTGGTGTGCATGTCATGACTGTGAACGACTATCTCGCAGAGCGGGATTTTACTACTTTGTCACCGGTTTACGAACGACTGGGTTTCACGGTCGCGTTAAATCAACCCGGCCTTTCGTCTGAAACAAAGCGGAACGCTTACGAAGCGAATATCACCTATGGGCCCGGTTATGAATTCGGGTTTGATTATCTGCGTGATCAAGTGGCGATGTTTTCTAAGCAACGCCCCCGACTCGGCAGTCGGTTTACCAGATCACTTTGCGGCGTCACCTCTGCTGAACTGCAACCAATCCAGCGAACACATGCAGTTGCGATTGTTGATGAGGCAGATAGCGTCATGATTGATGAGGCAACCGTGCCATTGGTACTTTCTTCACAAGGAGGACGACCAGCTGATAACGCAGACGTGTATCTGGCTGCGCGATGCGTCGCTTTGTCACTCAAAGCCGATCAGGATTTCGTGGTAAATTATCGCACGGGCGACTTACAGTTCACGGAACAGGGTTTTCTTCAGTTATCGACAGACACCGATCGACTCCCATCGGAAAGACTTGATCGTCCCTGGCTGCATTATATTGAACAGGCACTGCGTGCTGAACTGTTTTATCAGCGAGACATCCATTACGTGGTTCAAGCGAACAAAGTGCAGATAGTCGATCCCCATACGAGTCGCATTTTCACAGACAGGACCTGGCGAGACGGTTTGCACCAGGCAGTTGAAGCAAAAGAAGAGAATGCCATTACCAATGAAAGCCAGCCGATTGCCAAAATCATGCGACAGAAGTTCTTTCAGCTGTATGACGTGCTTTGCGGGATGTCGGGAACCGTGCTGGGATGCCAAAAGGAATTGTGTGAAGTGTACGGGACAGCGGTTACCGTCATTCCGCCACATAAACCCTGTCAGAGAATCGACCTGCCGGCTCGTTTGTTTGTCGATCATAAATCCAGGGAACAGGCAATTGTGAAATCGATCCTGGACCTGCGCCCCACTCGACGTCCCGTTCTGGTGGGGACCTCAGATATCAACACCAGCAGACGCCTCTCCCAGATGCTGAACAGTTTCGAGATTCCCCATCAGGTTCTCAATGGATTACAGGATGAATCTGAGGCAATTGTGATCGCGTCAGCAGGTGAACCCGGGACAATCACCAATGCAACAAATATGGCAGGACGCGGAACGGATATCAAACTGGGATCGGAAGCAATCGAATCGGGTGGCTTACACGTCATTGCATCCGAATTTCAACTCTCATCGAGAATTGACCAGCAGCTCACAGGTCGCGCTGCTCGAAATGGAGAGCCAGGGTCCAGTCAGATATTTGCATCGATTGATGATCCGCTCTTTCTTCAGACTTCTGTTGACTGGAGTATCTCGTTGAAACGCCGGGCAGACATAAACGGAGAAATTCCCATCACGAATCACATGCTGAGTAGAATCGCGAAAATGCAGCTCCAAGCCGAATTTACTGGTATGCAACGTCGTAAACAGCTGGTCAAACATGACGACTGGCTCAGTAGCGCAGCCTGTAGTACGCCGGGTTAAATGTTACCAGTTCCTATATCATAATTGTGCCCCATGTTAAGGGTTGAGACCAGATGAATGTATCAAAAACATATGCCTGCATGATTTTAGCAGCATCTGGCTGGTTATTCTGTATCCCGTCACCAGCGCTGGCATCGGATATGGAAGGTTATACAGAGCCTTACCGGATAATCAGGGTTGCGACTGACGAAACAGGCATTGTTGAAAAAGTTTATATCAGCGAAGGCCAGGCAGTCGAAAAGGGAGTGCCCCTGATCAGCCTCAACAACGATATTCAAAACGCATTACTGGCCATCGCTGAACAGAATATGAATGCACAAGGCCGTCTTGAGAGTGCGCAAGCCGAACTGCAATTGCGAAACGAACGACTCAAGATCCTGCAATCGCTACGGCTGGAAGGGAATGCACGTCAGGAAGAGGTGGAGCGGGCTAAATATGAAGAGAATGTCGCAAAAGCAAACATACAAACTGTTAAAGAAGATCTCGTCGCACGCAAACTCGAATACGAGAAAATCAAAACTCAAATCAAGCGACGTACCATTCGAGCACCGATTTCCGGAGTCGTCAATCTGATCCATAAGGAGCAAGGAGAATTTGTCGCACCCAACAGTCCGGAAACAATGACACTCGTCCAAATTGACAAATTACTGGCCTACTTCACGTTAACGACCCAACAGGCGTCGCAAATGAAAATCGATGACACTGTCAATATCAGATTCTGTATCAGCCATTTCAAAACAGAAGGAACTGTCGAGTACATTTCGCCAGTCACAGACGCCCAGAGTGGCACTGTATTAGTCAAAGTCCGGATCGACAATCGAAACGGCAAATTTCGCAGTGGAGAACGTTGCTGTATTCATTCTGAAAGTTAACCCACAATGCATTCGGGCCATTTACCTCATTTACAACAAAAGCAGGTTCGCGTCCTTACGAACAGGGGACGCCGACATCGCAGTCTGCAAAAAACATTTCTGCGTTACACGCTGAGTTCAATCTCGCTGAATCAACTTCTTACTTCACTCGTGGATGAACTGACTCAACATTGCCAGCCTTGTTTCATACTCCATTACAGTCGGGACCAGGCCCACCAGCTCGATGACGGACATCTGTTGTACAACCAGCCGTCTGCTACGGCAGAATCCGAAATGCTCTCACAGCTGAAGGCGGTCTGCCTGAAAAGCGTTCAGAGCAAAGAGGTCGAAATCCGACCTTACATCAACATTGAATTCGTACTTTATGCGGCTCCCGTCGCCATCCGAGGTCAGGAAGCGGAAGCCATTGGTGCTGTAGTTCCCGCTACGAATTCGACCGAATCATTCTCCCTCCTGCTGCAGATGTTTGTCAGTCACATTGTATTATGGCGAATATTGAACGACGGCGTTAAAAACGAACAACATGCGCAGGACTCTGCAGCCATCGTCGAATTACTCTCTGGCATCGCACTCTTATCGAATCAATCCCAGGCAACTCAATTCGTTGCGAACGAACTCGCCGATTATCTGGGCTGTCGACAAATTGCCATCGGCATGAAAACAAACGCGAATTCACGCTGTCGTCTCATGACGATTTCAGGCAGTCCTGATTTTGACAAATCTTCAAAATCAGTTGAGACACTCGAAACCGCGATGAGTGAGACCGTACAACGGAACAATACAAACTGCTGGTCGGCTGGCGACAGCAATACCAATATTCACTCGATACCACTCAAGTCTCTTTGCGAACAGCAGCATGCGAAGTCTGCCTTGATCGTACCTCTCATTAGTTCTGACAACGAAACAACAGGTGCCATTTGTGCCATCGATATCGCGTCTGGCAGGATAGAGAGTTCTCGTCGCCTGCTCGAAGCAGCAGCGATGCCTCTGGCGAATTCACTGGCAGCTTCACTGCATCGATCTGGCATCACACAAGCCTGGAAGCCTGCGATCAGCAAACTGCTTCGCGGCAGAAAGGGACTTCTGGCAATTCTGACAGGGGTTGCTCTAACCTCAATCATGTTTTTGCAGTGGCCGTATCCGGTCACCTGTGAATGCCAGATTGAACCAGTCATGCGACGTTTTGTAGTGGCTCCGTTTAAAGGGACACTGCAAACAATGCTGGTGGAACCGGGTCAGCTCGTGAAACAAGGGGACGTGCTTGCCAGAATGGATCCACGTGAACTGAGGTGGAAACGAGCCAGCCTCATCGCGGATCAGAACCAGTCCATCAAGCGAAGAGATTCGGCACAGGCTGCGCGTGAATACGCCACACAACAACTTTCCGGGCTCGAAGCAGAGCGTCTGGGGCTGGAAATTGAGCTGCTCGATCACCGAATTAACAACCTTGAGATCAAGAGTCCCGTCGCTGGAATTATTGTCTCAGGGTCTCTGAACTGGGCAGAAGGTGCCCCTCTGGAAATTGGAGAAGCGCTGTTCGAAATCGCACCGCTGAAAAAAATGATTGTGGAGGTCGCGATTCCTGATTCAGAGATCAGCCATGTTATAGAAGGTCAATGTGTGCAAATTCGATTAGAAGCATTTCCGAATTCAGACCAGATGCTCAGTCTGAAACGAATTCATCCTCGTTCGGAAATCCGGGACGACGCCAATATATTCGTGGCGGAAGTCCCACTGGAAAACCGGAATGGTCTCCTCCGGCCTGGTATGAAAGGACGCGCCAGCATCCAGACCGCCCAGCAGCCTGTCTACTGGATTCTGTTTCATAAACCATGGAATCTGCTGCGGAAACATCTGTTTTAACAGGTTTTTTAGTTATACGACACCGGTTTTTTCCGTTGTCGCTGACACAACACATAGAGTAAACCATGAACAGTGATCTGAGTGTCTGTGATATTTTCAGCAACTGTCTCAAATTACGTGAAGAGTTGATTTTCACGTTTCAGACGACGAACGGACAGGAATATTACACACTCAACGACCCGCTACATTCCCGTTACTTTCGAGTTGGTCCTGCCGAATATACGTTCCTGACTCTGCTGGATGGACATTCCACAGTCCAGGAATGCTATAGCAGAATCTCAACAGCAATGCCTTTACACCACCTGACGAATGATGATATCGCCGGCCTCTGTCAATGGGCGATCAGAATGGATCTGGTCCGTCATCAGCACGCGCGTTTTCGACAACAGAATTTGAGTTCCAGGAATACAAAATCAGACAAATCAAAATTCAATCTCATTGTGTTTTGTTTTCCGCTTGGTAAACCCGATCCGGTTTTTGCCAGAGCAGAACGTGCCTGTGGCTGGCTGTTTTCTCAGCCGGCACTCATCGGCTGGGTCATGATTCTACTGTTTGCCATTTTTCGCATCGGGGTAAACTGGACCAACTTCTATAATTCGTCCAAAACCATCCTCTCCACTGACAACTGGTTGTGGCTGGCAGGCTGCTGGGTTTTCCTGAAGCTGATTCATGAATCCGCGCATGCGATCGTCTGTAAACGATATCATGGGACCGTTCGTGAGGCAGGTGTTTTGTTTATCCTGTTTGCCCCGCTACCGTATGTCGATGTCACGTCCTGCTGGAATTTTCCGTCACGTATGGCGCGCATGCATGTTGCCGCCGCGGGACTGTATATTGAACTGTTCATCGCAGCAATTGCCGCCTGTGTGTGGGGCCACTCTTCTCAAGCATGGCTGAACCAGCTTTGTTTCAATATCGTGGTCGCTGCGAGCGTCTCCAACCTCCTGTTCAACATGAATCCGTTAATGAAATTCGATGGTTATTATATTCTGACTGATCTATTGAGGATTCCCAATCTTTATACGAATGGTCAACTCTGGTTACGTCAGTGGGCCAAACGAGTATTTCTGGGAGTGAATTCGCAGCTTCCCGACTGGTCCACGCGCGATCGGCTCATTACAGCAATCTATGGAATCGCATCCTATATCTGGCGCGTGATTGTTTGTATCAGTTTGATCGTGACTGCCGCTACGTTTCTGGAAGGAGCCGGCATCATCCTCTCACTCGTTGCCATCGGTCTCTGGGTGATTGAACCTGTCTGTCGCTGTGCGAAATATATTGCGTTTGGAAACTCAGGATCTGCTCCCAACCGTACCAGATTCATTCTGGTCTCAGGGGCATTAATGATGTTCACTTTTCTGGTATTTCGCTATGTGCCCTGGATCGGGAATTTCCAGGCTCCCGCGATCGTTGAATATGCTCCCTTGAGTGTAAAACATGCGGAAATACCGGGGTTTATCAGCGAAATCCACGTGATCAGCGGACAACAGGTTCAGCAGGGACAGACGCTGATCCAATTGCAGAATCCGGAACTGGAAGTCGAAATTGCACAGCTGAAAATCGAGATTGAGAAATCCGAATTACGGATCCATCAATCCGAACAGAAACGACAAATTGCAGACCTGCAGGTCGAACAGGAGGTGCTGCATTCCCTGCAGTCAAAACTCAGCGAAAAACAAACACTCTTTGATCAATTGACGATCCGATCTGAAATTAATGGTAGGATCGTGACTCGTAATCTCGAATCAAAACGCGGCACTTATGTGAACCAGGGTGACACGATCATCTCCGTCGGAGACGACACTCATAAAGAGTTACACGTCGCAGTAGCTCAGAATGACCTGGAACATTTCATGAAAACACCCGGCCAAAAAGTCATGGTCCATATTCCCCAGAAGTCCTTGCTGCCCTGCCCCATTGAAAAAGTGGTGCCCCGCGCAACCGTCGCGTTAAATCACCCGGCATTGGCTGCATCCTACGGAGGTGATCTTCCCGTTAAACCGGTTTCTTCCAATGCTACTCAAAAAGAGTTCGAGTTACTCGAACCCCGGTTCAATATCATTGTCTCCCTTGATACAGAAAAATGTTCCGAGTTACGAGCAGGTCAGCGAGTAGCCGTCACCTGCCGCCCGACCAGTTATTCGATTGGTCAGTATCTGCAGAAATCCGTTTCAGACTGGTTCTACAACCGCCTGGAACAGTAATAACATGCGCAGTCTCCATGTCGAATATGCGTGATGGGAATGGAGAATGTAACTTAACCCGTCACCAGTTTCGGCTGAAACTCACCTTCATTAATGGTGGGGCGTTCGGGGCGACCATTGTACTCATAAACCAGTTTCATGCGGTCCAGCCCCAGCAGGTGCAGGATCGATGCGTGCAAATCGTGAACGTGCATGCGATCCTCTATCGCGCGCAAGCCCAGTTCATCGGTCGATCCAATCGTTTGGCCCCCCTTAATCCCTCCGCCGGCCATCCACATTGTGAATCCGGTCGGGTTGTGATCGCGCCCGTTTCCTTTTTCCGACATGGGGGTGCGTCCGAATTCTCCCCCCCACACAACGAGGGTGTCATCCAGCAATCCCCGTTGTTTCAAATCGTTGATCAACCCTGCCACCGGACGATCCATGGTTTTACAGTGTTTGGAGTGATTCGATTCGATGCCAGTATGGGCATCCCACTTACTCCCGGCTCCGTGATAAAGCTGCACAAAACGGACACCTCGCTCGACAAGCCGGCGTGACATCAGACACAAGCGACCGAAAGAAGAGGTTTCTTCCTGATCCATTCCGTAAAGCTTCTGGGTTGCTTCAGTCTCCTGGCTCAGATCGACTGCTTCGGGCGCCTCGGCCTGCATCCGAAATGCCAACTCATAACTGGCGATGCGTGCTTCAAGTTCGGTTTGTCTGGAATGCTGGTCAGTAAATTCCTGATTCAGTGATTTCAGCAGTGATAATTTGGTGCGCTGGCGCTGGTCGGTAATTCCTTCCGGATTGTTCAGATTCGGAATCGGTTGTTTTCCTTCCCGCAGTTGAATTCCCTGATAAACCGCCGGCATGAATCCGGTTCCCCAGTTGCGCGGCCCATTCGTGACCTGCGAACGGTTGTCCTGCATCACGACGAAGGAGGGAAGATTCCTGTTTTCCGAGCCAAGGCCGTATGTGACCCAGCTTCCCAACGAGGGACGACCGCCGATCAGCGAGCAGGTATTCATCTGACAGACGCTCGATGAGTGATTCAGACCGTCTGCCCAGCAGGAGCGTATTACGGCAATGTCGTCAACGCAGGTCGCGATTTCAGGAAGCCAGTCAGAAACCCAGGTGCCCGCTTCGCCATGTTGTTTCCATTTCCGTTTTGACACCAACAGAGGTGATCGAGATTCCCCTGCCGCGGTAAGGATGTCTCCGAAGCTGTCGGGAAGCGATTGGCCCGCCAGCTTGTTTAATAATGGCTTGGGATCAAACAGATCGATGTGGCTGGGACCTCCTTCCATGAAGAGAAAGATAACATTCTTCGCCCGCGGTCGATGATGCGGCTTCTGTCCGGTCTGAGAACGGAACTGGCTGGGAGCAGACGCAGCCTCTGGCTGGGAGAGCAGCCCCGCCAGCGCCAGGCTACCAAATCCCATTCCGCTCGTTTCCAGAAATTCGCGGCGATTGCGCGGTACTTGAATGTGTGGCGTTGAGAACATGTAAGTGCCTTAATGGACGTAGAAAAATTCATTTGAGTTCAGCAGGATGTGACAAAGATCGACAAACGCCTCACGACGAGGATTGCCAGCCGAACTCATCCGGTCACTCTGAGTGATGTGGTACTGCCTGGTCGAACTGTCCTGAAACATGCCCGGCACAGGATCGAACTTCCAGTATCCCAGAGTATTCTTCAAAATGGATTCCTGTGTGAAGAGCAGCGACTGCACATCCAGCGCCTGCGATGAGAGCCGGATATCGTCAATCAGGCCATCAAAGAAACTTTGGCGATTGCGAACCATCTGACCGAATGCGATGGGTAAATCATTTTCCGAAACCTGGGTAACCAGATGTGTTTTTGTAATCCGGCTTAACTGCTCGTCGTCGTTCGAAAGGTCTTTCAGATAAAAGTCGATCGTACCCGCATGCTCATCTGAGACGTGAAAACTGACCGCGGCATAATAGGGTGTGTTGAATTCAATATGCTGGTCGGAAAAAATGATCGCGTCCCCGACTTTTCCTTCGCTGTTCCGGCCGAATGAGCGAAACACCAGTGTTTGCGGCTTACGGCGAGAACCGCGGCCTGTGACGCCGAACAGCCAGCCCGGCTCAGAAACGGCGCCACTCCACTTCGAAACGAGCGTACGCACAGCGCCGGACTCATACACGGACTGTATCTGGAAGAAGACTTCAATGGTGCAGTTCTCCGTGTTCAGCCCTTTGTCATTCGCGACAAAAAAAGGAGATGGCTTATCAGCACGAAAAACAACGGACTGCCCGGTGCGGTAAGGCATCGTCGCGGTTTCCTGCTGCTGCAGATTCACCGTCGTTTCCTGTTCAGACAGCAGCATCGATTGGCGATTCAGAAACTCTTTGGCCACTGACAATTCAGCATTGGTAACGGGTCTACCGAACACGATTTCCCATGCACGGTGCAGAGCCGCGTCTTCCTGTGCTTCGTCCGAATCCGCCGTGGATTCGGCATAGGCTCTTTTCGTCAATTGATCGGCAAACCGCAGCATTTGCTGGCTGTTGAACAACTGCAGCGACTGAACGGGAGAGGTCGTCGTATCGCGTGCAGGCACGCTGGTGAAAAACCGCGGCAGGTCAAACACTTCCAATAACGGATCGCTGCTGTTCCGCATCATGCGTAAATACATGGACCGCCTTGGTACGCTGGCAGCCACTCCGGGACCACCCGCTTGAAGATTCAGTTGTCCGGTCACTGCGAGTATGGAATCACGAATCTGTTCCGCGTCGAGCCGGCGTGTATCGGCACACCAGTAATATTTATTCTCCGGATCAATGGCGAGCATCGCCTGTTCCTGTGGATGCTGCGTTGACTGGCGATAGGTTGCTGAGGTGACAATCGACCGATGCAGACTCTTGAATCGCCAGTCATCGTCGAGAAACCTGCGCGTCAGCCAGTCGAGCAGTTCAGGATGGGCAGGCGGCCCTCCCAGACGACCGAAATCGCTACTGTGCGGCGCCAGCCCTTTGCCGAAATGATACTGCCAGATACGATTGACGATCACACGTGTCGACAACGGATTGCTTTCCTGTGTGATCCAGCGTGCCAGGGCAGTTCTGCGGCCGGTTGTATCCGTCTGCTTCGGACCATAATAATCGGCGGCAGGCTGATCAAAGATTGTCAGAAAACCGGGCTCACACTCCGTACGCTTCTTGGGAATGGTCGTTTTGGGGGCGACCGGGCCGACATCCCGTACCTGCTGGGCAACCGGTAATGGCGCAGGCTTCAATTTGTCGAAGGTGGACAGCCTGCGTCTCAGTGCCAGGACCTTTTCCTTATCATCGGGTTTCAGTTTTCTGTCGAGTTCCTTGTAATTATGCTCCACCTGACGCCATCCAAGCGTTACCAGCTGTTGCTCGCGCGGAGACCGTTCTTCCACCGGCTTAGCAATCATCGCCTGGATGTTGGGAGGGAAAGACTTAGTAACGGCTTTCGCGTTCTCCCGATAAGGGGCTTCGATCGCGGTGATTTCCTTACGAATTTCTGCCGTCGCCTGCTCCCACGCAGCCATTTCGAGACGATGTTTTTCAAGCTGCTGCGGTGTGGCAGCCACCTGACTGGACGGGATCAGGATCGGTTCGAAGAACGCGCGTAACTGGAAATAGTCTTTTTGCAGAATGGGATCGAACTTATGATCATGACAGCGGGCACATTGCATACCCACACCCAGAAACACATCCCCCACCGTGTCGGTCAATTCGTTTAACATGATGTTCCACTGACCGGCGACATCGCGGCTGTTCCATTCATAAATCCCGTGCGTCAGGAAACCTGTTGCAATGAGAGCGTCGACATTATCAGGAAAGAGTTCGTCTCCCGCCAGTTGTTCTTGAACAAACTGGTTGTAAGGCTTATCTTCATTAAGTGAGCGGATTACGTAATCGCGATAACGCCACGCTTCCGGACGATAACCGTCCGCGCGATAGCCGTCTGAATCTGCAAATCTCACAACATCCAGCCAGTGCCGTGCCCAGCGTTCTCCATAGCGGGGGCTGTCGAACAATCGATCAACGAGCCGCTCATAAGCATCGGGGCTCTGATCATTGAGAAATTCCTGCACTTCTTCCGGCGTAGGAGGTAAGCCGTGCAGATCAAAATAGACCCGACGTATTAATGATGCCCGGCTCGCTTCAGGCGCAGGAGTCAATCCCTGCTGTTCTGACTTTGAAAGGAGGAACCGGTCGATTTCGTTCCGGCACCAGTCACCGGCCGCAGGTTTCGGGACCGTGACAACCTGCAAGGGTTGAATGGCCCACCAGCTGCGATCCTTGTCTGTGAATTGGGGTCCCTGCTCTTTACGAACCGGAACCGTGTCATCCGCACCTGGCCAGGGGGCGCCAAGGGAAACCCATTTTTCGAGCACCTTGATCTGTTCTGCCTTCAGTTTTCCAGCAGGCGGCATTTCATACGATTCATAACGAATCGCCTCGATGAGCAGACTTTCGTCTGGTTTGCCGGGAATGATCGATTTACCAGACTCTCCGCCCAGCAGTGTGTGGCCGCGTGTGTCGAGCCGCAGGTCTCCCTTCTGTTCCTTCTCACCGTGACAGGACCAGCAGTGTTCCGAAAGGAGTGGACGCACTTCTTTTTCAAAGAACTGCATTTCTTCCGGTGACACACCAGCGGCGTTCGCCGATGATAACCCCAGCAGGAGTAGAACCAGTATGCACACAATGTTTTTAAAAGTGTTGAGCATGAGTTTTGAGATCTAGCGTATTATTTAACAGGCGGGAGACCGATGATAACAACCGGGTCAATATAGTCTTTGTCGTCCTGCGCATCCTGAAGAAAGAGTCCGGTGATCGAGCCTCCAGGTGGAATGTGCATGTCATCCAGATCGACTCCGATGGCAAACAGGCGCGAGGGCACTTTATTGACAAGCTGAGACCGTCCAAATTTGGGAAGCGGAGTACCATCGTCGGCAAAATCCGGACTCAAGTGACTCAATCGACATCCGGTCATAAACTGTGCGCCAGCAGAATACCCGTCAATGTCGTATTTTCTGAGGGTGACTGGCTGTGCGTCCGAGTAATCCGTTTGCGGATACAAATGGAATGCATCTCCTTCGAGCGAATGTGCGATTGACTGAGCATCGAAGATGATAATGTCGGGACCGGGTGAATTGATAATTGGCTGGTCAAAAGAAATATTCATGCCAGGCGTACCATCCTTGCCTAACACAAAATCTCCCGCATGCAAGTCTTGCTGACCACCGGGATTAATGAACCCCAAAGCAAATAACAGGTTCATCGGACCAAACTGATTGTATTCATCGGGGGGAGACTCAGCCGGCACGATACCAAATACAGTCGCTGCAGGCTGAAAATGATTCACACTCGGTAAAATAAAATCGCTGCTGTGATAGGTGCGGCTCACTCCCCCACGTTGAACAGACAAAGACGAAAGCGCGATCGCCCGCCCCTGATCGTCCAGACTTGATTCGTAGGTAATCAGACGATCGGGGATCGCAGACACATAAGCATCGCCTTGTGATTGATTGCCTCCCTCCATGATCGCCAGATCTGTGCCAACATAGGCAGAATCACCTTTAAACAGCGTTCGTTTGAGTGAATTACTCAGCGGCGTGACTTCCGCTTCGCCTTCCACGACAGAGACATTCGATGCCCCGTCTTCAGCAACGACCACGGAAAAACGGGTTCCCAGATCGACTACTTCACTGGTAGGCGTCGTGACCTCAAATCCTTCGGCTCCCTCTGGCGCATAAACAGAGCACTTGCCGAGGTTAACGATAATCTCCTCGTTTTTGACAACCTGAAACTGTGCCGGCGCACTGAGAATCACTTCGGCGCCTGAAGGAAAAAGAATCTTGATCAAGCCCTCTTGCAGCATGTAATTCTCTGAGAAGCGTAGGCGACTACCAATCAGCATGGGAGAATTAGAACCGCGGAACACTGTACGATGCCCTGCGATAAATTGCGCTTCGGAAAATAATTCTTTTTGTGGATTGCCAACGGTCGTTGACTCTTTCGTGATGGGCAGCTGATTTTTCTCTGCGGTTTCCCTTTCCGCGATTTGCTCTCGTGGTTCAAACACAGGGAGCACAAAGAGGGCCGCAACAACCAGACAGACCATCGCGCACGCCGTCAGTGCCAATACGCTGAAGGGAACCGTGTATTTTCGTCGTGGACAACTAAAGTTGAGTTCGGGCGCACTTTTGCTAACCCCCCCGAGTTCTATCAGAGCAGAATCCAGCCACATGTTTTCCAGGTACAGTGCTTGACGCTCTGGCTGATCCAGGAGCAATGACTCCAAAGATTCCGCGTCGGCTTTATCAAGCGGACCATCGGCCATCCGACTTAATAGTCGTTCAAATTCTTCATCATTTTTCTGATTTGTATCAGACATGTTCCACCTCCGCTACACGCCGCCGCACACAATCCTTAATCTGGCTGCGGATTCTGCTGACTCGGTCATATAACGCGTTAATTTTCATTCCTATTTCTTCCGCGACGGCCGAGCACTTCCGCCGTTCCCAGTAAACCTGCTGTATCACCCACAAATCTTTTTGCCGCAGCGATTTCAAACATTTCTCCAGTGACAGCATCTGCGTACTATGGTCGCTTTTATCGGAAGACATACGATCGAAAAGCTGTTGGATAAGCTGCTCCGAGAAAAGATGCCGATCGCGTGAAGACACACGTAAAAAGTTTTTCACTTCGTAAAACGCAATTCCCATCGCCCAGGGAAGGAAATCACAGTTCGTATCAAACTGGTCAAACTTCCCCCACAAAATCATACTGCAACGCTGGTAAACATCTTCCGCGTCAGCGTGATCCGCTAACAGCGAATAAATGAAAGCATACAACTGCCGACGATGTGCCGTCAGCAGTTTTGTAAACTGTCTCTCTTGCTGTTTCTGTTCCATGAGAACATCTACTTTCATTTCAGTCATGGTAACACTCTTTTTTCCTGTTCTCTATAAGTAATCGTACGCTCGACGAATATTACAGGTCGCGTATGCAATAAATCTGCAAATTATTGACAACTCGTAGCAGTAACGGAAAAAAAACAGAAGGGATAGAGATCACAGGTTCAGGAAGAAATGTCAATGACCGTTACTTCAGCTCAAAATCGAAGTTGTTTTCACCGTCATTTGCTGTCACGTTGGCCTGTAGACCACTCTCCCTCAGACTGCCGTACTTCGAAGCGATACGCGAGACCGGCGCAATGAGAACTTCCCCATCCGGATTTACCGCTTTCTTGCCGGGAGGCAGTGGTTTGAAGGCCTCGATGGTCACTCGGTGTGATCCAACAACAGCCCCGTTGCGTCCTTGAGTGGAAAGACTAAATTTCCCCGCTTCATCTGTTCTGCCAATCGCCACAGGGCCTTTCTCTGGGGTGAAGGCAACACCGGCATCAGCCAGTGGTTTTCCTTCCCAGGTTACAGTCCCTTCTACGGCAGCCACCTGGGGGCCTTCGCTCCCTCCACAACCATACAGAGCATTCGCTGAAATGAGTAGCAGGATACCAGTGAATCTGTTCATTCAATTCTCCCATCATATTGTATTGATAGCGTTCGAGGTTAGCGTTGGTAACAAACGGCGATCTAAACCATCCAGGTTACTGCGCAGGACATGTGGTGCAGACTCAGAAAGGATCATCAAGACGATTCCAGCAGATTCGTTTCTGTTGCATGAGCATGCCACTCGCCCGGCGGTCGCTTACAGGCTTTCAGCTGGTGCGGGTTCCAGCTTGACCAGAAACGGAACTGTTGAGATTCGACTTCCCGTCCTCAAGTCGACAGTTCTACTAGAATTCACCCAGTACGGCCCCGTCAGCGCGATCACCAAGATGCTGAAAGGTGTCGGCATGATCGATGTTTTCGCTGATGAAACGCACAGCGCCATCCACCATCAGGAAGTGAGCGCCTCCCGAGTGCATCGACTTAAACCCAAGAGCGTAGTTCCATTGGGTATGTGCAGTACAGGCAGAGTTTGTGATCCTGCGGGACGGTCCCAGCTGATCACAGGTTGTAAATTCATTAATGGGAGTGAGCGTCATTGTTTCGGCGTTGCAGGTCGACTGGGCATAAGACCAACTGCCCCGGTCTGCGTCCAGGCACGCTGGTAGTGTCTCCCCCACCTGAATGGTGTTTGAGGTGCCGTCAAGCACATCAGCAATCCGGATGCTGGCGCCATTTCGGGAGATCATACCGGAGATTCCGGTCTTTAAAAGCGTTTTGCCGTAGAGAGTCGACTTCAGTGCATAGACCTCAAAAGGACTGCAAGCAGTAGAGCCGCTGGGGGCTGCCTGTGATCCCATGGAGCCTGCATAATTACATTGCGCGTAACCGCTCCGGGTTTGGTTGTATGGGTCACTGGGGCAGGTGTAAATCGTCATGGGAATTTCCCGTACGATTCTACCATCAGCAAGCGTTGCCTGCGACGCAGAGGCAGTCGCACCAGACATGTCGATCTGATTAAACAATGGCCCCTGGTCCACGTTCGGTAAGATCCGCACATGCCAACTCACACGCGGTGGAAGGTCGCGATCTCCTGTTCCACCAATCGGAAACTGTCCGTAAGTTTCATGATAGTTGTGGAGCGCCAGGCCGATCTGTTTCAAATTATTTTTGCAAGTACTGCGGCGTGCCGCTTCACGTGCCTGCTGTACCGCCGGCAGGAGCAAAGCAATCAGAATCGCAATAATCGCGATCACAACCAGTAGCTCAATAAGCGTAAAACCTGATTTCTTCCTGCAACTACGGTTCGACATGATAATGACTTTCCTGAAAGAAGTGATTCAAACTAAAGAATAAAAACGGAAGACAACACAACGAGAAATATAATAACTTGACGAGGATCTCATTTTCACAGACCCACTCATACTCACAGAGATTGCTTCGATGACTGGTCCCGAAAGACAGCAGCGCACTTGCTTCATCTTCACTAAACATATTGCTGATCAAGACTTGAACCACTACGACGCGCAGCAACGATCCCCCCAACGGGATCGTTGCAATCATACGAGTCTGGTCCCATTTACAGCGGGTCACACAATTAATCGTACGCAGTACAAACAATTCAGGGCTGTTTTAAAAATAATGTGCAATATTTCTGATATTTTGATTCTGAGGCAGCAACGTATTGGTATTAACCATGAGAAACAGAGAACAGTTCCCGATTAGAATCTGTCTGAGCGCACTCACTCATCGCTCATCAATAATCCGCAGAGAATTCGCATATACTGCGAAGCGGGAACATTTTGCAGAGGCAGATGCCTGATTGAGCCGAAGGATTGTGCCCCTCATTTACACGAATCATGCATAAGGGTCACGAAGCGGTTCTGACTCGATCGATGCCAAGTGCTATCAAAGAAATATCGTCTTGCGGACCACTCTGCCCTGCCCAGTCCTCAACAATTTTCATGAGATATTCGACACCCTCGCAGACTGACATCGTATTGGCCGCTTGCAGTTCAGCATCGAGTCGATCTTTTCCGTACAGCACTCCCTCGCCGTTCATGGCTTCGATGAGACCATCAGAGTACAACCACAGGCGATCTCCGGGATTGAGTGAGACAAGACAGTCCTTGTAAGTCGTCTCGTCCACGATGCCGATCGGAAACGATGAATGCTGCAAAGTGGTGATGGCACCGTGTTCGTCAATGATAACAGGCCCCGGATGACCTGCGTTGGCGTAGCACAGTTCAAACGTGCGGAGATTCAGAACTCCATAGAACAGCGTAAAAAACTGATCTGACTGCTCACTTACAAACTGACGATTGAGCCGTTCGAGAACTTCGCTCGGGCTCGCCAGACGACCGTCCGTGGACCAGCGCAATAACGAACTCGGGCCATGCGGCGACAGCAGGCGGCTCACGACCACTGAAAGCAGCGCGGCGGAAACGCCGTGTCCGCTTACATCAAGAACATAGAAACCAATATGCTGCTCATCGAGTTGGTAAATATTGAGAATGTCTCCTGCAAGTTCGTCACAAGGTCGGAACGTCCAGGCAAAGTTAACTCGCTCGACATCGGGTAACACCGTGGGCAGTAATGCTTTCTGTATTTGAGCTGCAGACTGTAAATCCTGCCTCAATCGATTATTGAGCGATCCCAGAATCTGGTTCGCAGCTTCCAGTTCGCTACTGCGATAAAGCAGTTCCGCCTCAGCACGCTTGAGTTCGGTAAGATCATGCCACACAGCAATGATGGCAGGTCGCCCGCCGATCTCAACGGAATTCAGAGTCACTTCCACCGGAAACACTTCACCGTCCAGCCGGCGATGCAGCCACTCGAAGCGGTGATAACCGAACTCACGAGCGATTGCCGCCATTTCCGTCGCCTTCTCAATGGAACGTCGACCGTCAGGTTGCAAGTCTGGAGACAGGGCAGCCGCAGACATCGCCAGGACGTGATTTCGATCATCCGCACGGAGTAACTCAATCGTCGCGTCATTACAATCCATGAGCCCGGTATCATCGAAAATGATATGGGCATCGGAGGAATGCTCGAACAGGATTCGATAGCGATCATCTTCAGTTTTTTGTTGCGTGGTCATCTGCTTTATCTTGCCTGTGCAATGAAGCTGTCCGAACGTTTTCGAAGCACTATCGTCCAGGAATTGTTTCTTAATTCGAATAGTCCTTATCAATGTGGAGCAACCGGGGCTAACACCCTTCGGCTTATATGCCTTCCGGCTGTCAAAGTACCTGAAAACA
>TARA_R110002111_G_scaffold23938_6_pt1 | contig 23368 bp, 25 predicted proteins | sample TARA_R110002111 | Tara Oceans TARA_R110002111 (sample SAMEA4397363) | marine metagenome | biome: Polar Biome; feature: [ZZZ] marine water layer (ENVO:01000295); material: water (ENVO:00002006), including particulate matter (ENVO:01000060) such as... | depth 199 m | reverse complement strand
CGATTCATGAGCATCCATGAAGATCGAAACGGTGATGTGTGGTTCGGAGTCTCACAACAAGGCGGCGGCGTCTACCGCTACGACGGAAACTCGTTCGAATACATGTCAACAGACAAAGGACTGGGCGCAGGAGGCGTTCCGAGCATCCGCGAAGACCGAAGCGGGAACATGTGGTTCGGAACCACCACCGGCGTGTACCACTTCGACGGCGAGCGATTCATCAACTTCACAAAGAACAATCCTCAACTTCCCAAAGCACCATTGAATCTTGACGATTGGGCACCCGAAACCTTCGCGCTCCCACCCGGATTCGCACCCGATCTGCCTGGTGGTTCCGAATCGTTGTTGTTCCCACCCGGTTGGCGTGACCCCGATTCCGAGAACTTCTGGTCGTACGCGTTCGTGATGTCGATCGACGAGCAAGCACCCGGTATTCAGCGTGTTCAAAGACTGTTGGAACTGTACTACGACGGGTTGATGGCCGTGTTCGCATCAAGCAAAGACAAAGAATCACTCATCAAACCGGCCGAGATTGTGATCAAGCAGGTCAAGCCAGCTCACTACGAAGCGACGATGCATCTCATCGATGCGTTCGCGACTTTCGAACCCAGGGACATCCGCGTGTTGATCGAGACGGTTGCTGATGGAGAGGAGCATTCATTCGTACACATCAGGGTCAGCAGTCAATCCGAGGGTCATGTCATTTGGAAATCATTAGCCGCAGCAATCGAACGAATTAAAAAAGAGAATACACCAACGGCCGATCCGTAAAGGACATTGCACAACGCTCGCCATCATGCTGAGAACTGGGCATCTGCTGCGTCTAAAATGACCACTCCCAACGCAAAGGTCAGCATGACACAGCAATCTACAAGCGCCCATCCAAACGGACCAGCACCCGATCGTTCACGCGTCATGGGGGCCCTCGAAGCGTTGCACGCGCGGTACCGGGACTGCAACGATGGTCGGATCGCCGATTACATCCCCGAACTCTCCAAAGCGGACCCCAACAGCTTCGCGATCAGCATCGTCACCGTGGATGGCGAGGTCTACGAGGTCGGGGATCACGAGAAACAGTTTACGATCCAGTCGCTCTCCAAGCCGTTCACCCATGCGATCGCACTGGCGGATCGTGGTCGCGAATATGTCATGCAACGCGTCGGGGTCGAACCATCAGGTGACTCGTTCGACAGCATCATCCGCTTGGATGCCAACAACCGGCCCCACAACCCGATGGTCAACGCGGGCGCGATCGCGGTCACCTCGATGATCGAAGGCGACAGCCCCGAACATCGACTCCAGCGCATGCTCGATATTCTTGGTCGGACGATGGGAAGACAACCAACCATCGACGAAGCGGTCTTCGAATCCGAACGCACCACCGGACACCGCAACCGCGCGATGGCGCACCTGATCCTCAACTTCGGGATCATCGAGCGTGATGTCGAGGAGATCCTCGATCTGTACTTCAAACAGTGCTCTGTAATCGTCACCGCGCGGAACATGGCCACCATGGCCGCGACACTCGCCAACGGCGGCGTCAACCCAAAGACTGGCGAGCGAGCGGTCAAACGCGAATACATCCGCGATGTACTCACCGTCATGCACACCTGCGGCATGTACAACTACGCGGGTGAATGGGCCTACACCGTCGGACTCCCCGCAAAGTCGGGCGTCTCCGGAGGCATCATCGCTGTGGTCCCCGGCCAGTTCGGGATCTGCGTCTACTCGCCTCCAGTCGATGAGCGGGGCAACAGCGTGCGTGGGATCAAGGTGTTCGAGGACCTGAGCCGAAACTCAGGGATGCATGTCTTCGAGACCTGGCACCAGACCGGTCAGGTGCTCAACCACATCGACGAGGTCAAAGACCCATCGCCTGCACTCCCGGATACGACCCAGCCGGTCGGTGATGCGACAGTGCACAAACGCGAGTTTGAGCTTGAAGATCCGTCCGAGATGAACTGAACTCGTTACAACTTCCCGCCGCACTTCTTGCAAAAATCAGCATCAAAGTCATGACCATGCCCGCCGCAGGATGGGCACGCGCGATCTGTCTTGGTCGCTTGCGATTTGGATGCCGACGCGATTTCCGCAGAGAGAATCCCGGTCGGGACAATAATCAGCGAGTACCCGATCAGCACCAGCACCGCGGTCGTTGCCTTGCCGACCACGGTGATCGGGATGATGTCCCCGTACCCGACGGTGGTCATGGTGATGATTGCCCAGTACATCGCGCTGGGCATCGATTTGAAATCCTCGTTCCCCGCTGAATACTCAACGACATGCATTAATGCACTCGCGATGAGCACGACGATCAGCACGGTCGTCATGAACACCGCGATCTTGTGCCGACTGATGTAGAACGCTTGTTTGAGTGCGGACGCTTCGGACAAGTAGCGTGCAAGCTTGAACACGCGGAAGATCCGCAGCAGTCTGAGCGTGCGAACGATCATGAGTCGTTCGCTGCCCGATCCCGGCAGCAGGATCCCAAGGAACGCGGGGAGGATCGAAAGCAGATCTATGATCCCGAAGAAGGATGTCGCGTAGCGAAGCGGCCGGCGAACAACCATGAGCCGAACGATGTATTCAATCGTGAACATGATCGTGAAGATCCATTCGAGCGCATAAAAAAGAGTCTTGTACGGCTCATCATTCGCAGACTCAAGCGTGCTCAGAATCACCACAAACACCGACAGAAAGATCGCGATGATCAATCCGACATCGAACGCTTTGCCGGACTTGGTGTCCGTCCCGAAGATGATCAGGTGGAGCTTCTCTTTCCAAGGCGATAACTCGCGCATCTGCTGATTCTCGTTGGACATCCAAAACTCCGTGTGCATGAAACCCAGACAATCTTGTCTCTATTGTGTATCGGCTCATGCACCACTCTGATCTTGATCAGAATGACCAAAGCCCGGTCAGCAGTGCTCCCAATCGGGTATCATCATGGCCAGAACACCTACGGAGCACTTGCATGGACGCCAGAGAAGCACTCAAACGAATGAAAGAAGGCAATCTCCGCTTCGTCGCAGGGAAATCCGCCGAGATCCATCGAACGCACAAACTCGTGGACAACCAAGAACCCTTCGCGATCGTCCTCGGATGCTCAGACTCCCGCGTCCCACCCGAAATCATCTTCGACCATGGCGTCGGAGACATGTTCTGCATCCGCGTCGCCGGGAACATCATTACACCGCTCGAACTGGGCAGCGTCGAGTTCGCGGCCCTCAAGTTCGGACCCCGCTTGGTCATCGTCATGGGTCACACCAAGTGCGGCGCAGTCCAAGCAACTGTCGAGGCCCTGCAAAGCGAGATTCGTCCCGAGCTCTCCCCCGGCATGGAGACCATTGTTGACTTCATCGGTCAATCGGTGGACACAACAGCATCCGACGACCATAACGAAATCTGGTCCAACGCCATCAAAGCGAATGTGCACAACGCGGTCGATCATCTCGTCCGCGAATCCGAAGTCGTCCAGCAGCTCATGCGAGACGACGGCATGCTCGTCGTCGGAGCGCGGTACGCGATCGAAACAGGCGAGGTCGAGTTCTTCGACTGATCGTTCTAAAGAAAAACCACCCGTTGATCGAGTGGTCGCATTGCGTTTTGATATAAATCCGCTTTACCGGCGGTAAGTGATCCGCGCCTTCGTTAGGTCGTATGGCGAGATCTCAACGGTGACGGTGTCACCGGGAAGGATACGGATGTAGTGCTTCCGCATCTTGCCTGAGATGTATCCGATGATCTCAGTCTGTTGCTCGTTTGGCAGGCGGACCCGGAACATGGCGTTGGGGAGCGCTTCGGTAACGATCGCGTCCATAGTGATTTTGTCGTCTTGCTTAGCCATATGTCTATCGGTCTCCAAAGTCCATTCAACCCCCGATCGGTCCGGAACCCCCGGCCGTCGTGGATGAAAGGATACGCAGCACCCTGCGATGAGATCGAGTTTTTTGCCACACTCCGCGTGTTTTGGGTGTGAAATGCACCCTGAGGACGGGTAGATCACCCCAAGAACACCCCGCGCGGCACAACCAAACACAGGTCATTGAGGTTCGTGCCCGTCGGACCGGTCCGGATCGTGCCTCCGATCGTGTCGAGAAACGCCAGCGTGTTATGGTCTGCAAGAAGCTTCCGGGCAACTTGCTGGTTCGCCAAGGATGTCATCATTTCACCAGTCAAGATCCCTCCCGCAGCATCCGTCGGGCCATCAATACCATCAGTCGCCAGCCCAATGCAGACCCAGTCTGAATCCCCCGACTCAGCAAGCGACACCACGCACGCAAGCATCGTTTCCATGCAAGGCCCACCCATCCCGCATGATTCACCAACATCCACCGTGGTCTCCCCAGCGATCACACACGCCGACCTGTTCGATCCCAAAAAACGCTCCGCAAGCAGCCGACCCTGCGCACCCGATTCCCCCGAAACCATGTCCGATTGAAACCCAACCCGAATCCCGGTCGATTCAAAGAATCGGATCGCGGCATTGAGCGCGGTGCCGTGGTTCCCAACAATCGCGTGCTCGACTGGATGGGCAGGGTTGACCATCGGTCCCGATGCGATGGTGCTCAGGTCATCACCAAGCACATCAGAGAGCACAACCGCCGAGCATCGTTGTACTCCAGAAAGGAGGTCAGCGAGACCACCCGCTTTGAGTGTTTCGAGCGATCGCCGTGCTTGGTTGAGTTCATGGATGGTCGCCCCGCTCGCGTTGAGTGCTTTGGTCGTCTGGACGATCTGTTCGAGCGTCACGCCGGATCGCGGGCTGCAGAGGTGGGCGGACCCGCCGCCGGAGATGCAGACGATGCACGCTTCGGTCGATGGGATTGACCGAGCGTATTCGACGAGCGCGCTGGTTGCCTCAACATTGCGAGCGGTGGGGGACGGGTGATCGACACCGAAATACCGAATCCGCTGATCCCGCGATTCAGGGATCATCGCATCCGGACACAGCACAATCCCACCCGCAAACCGATCTTCGAGTCCTTGAGCACACGCCCGAGCCATCCCGGCCGACGCCTTCCCAAACGCGAGGACATGCGTGGGCGAATCAAACGGATCGAAATCCACAGCCCACCGAACCAACACTCCGGGATCACACGCACGAAGCACTTCGCCAATCAGCTCGCGTCCTACGCGTTGAACATCGGGATTAAGCGAAGATGACAAAGTGATCGCGGTCATAACTTGAGTGCCGATTGCAGCCGTTTGATTGCTTGCTCGATGGTGTTCATCTGTTTGCAGAACGCGAATCGAACGAACCCCGCACCTTGCTCAGGATGTTCATAGAACGCACTCGGCGGGATCGCCGCGACACCCGCATGTTCCGGGAGCCAGGTGCACAGTTCAACATCCGTCTTGAGCCCGAGCCTTTCGGTGACCATCGAGTGATCCGCCATGATGAAGTACGACCCCTGAGGCAGATGCACCCCGAACCCCAAATCGCTCAGCGCCTCACCCAGCACGCTCCGGGTCTGCGTGTAGTGCTTGCAAATCCGTTCGACTTCATCGCGTGCGTTATCCAGCAGAGCCGCCGCTCCCACCTGCATCGGTCCCGGAACCGAGAAGGTCAGAAACTGGTGCGCCGATCGGATCCCTGCGGTCAGTTCTGGAGGCGCGATGGTCCAGCCAACCTTCCATCCCGTCAGCGAAAAAGTCTTGCCAATCGACGACATCACAACGGTGCGATCCCGCATGCCCGGGATGGTCGCGATGGATCGGTGGACGCAGCCGTCGAAGGTCAACCGCTCGTAGACCTCATCGGAGAACGCGAGCGCGTCGTGTTTTTTGCAAAGATCAGCAATAAGAGTCAGCTGCGCATCGGTCATCACCATCCCGGTCGGGTTGTGGGGGGTGTTGACGAGGATCGCGCGGGTTCGATCGCTGAACACCGCTTCCAAATCCTCTTTGTCAAAGGTAAACCCATACGCAGAGGGCTTGATCGTGACAAACCGCGCGGTCGCCCCCGCCATCGCGACCGCGGCGCGGTACGAGTCATAGAACGGCTCAAACAAGATCACCTCATCACCCGGATTGATGAGCCCAAGCAAGGTCGCCGCGATCGCTTCGGTGCAGCCGCTGGTGACTGTGATCTCACTCGCGGGATCGCATGGGAGTTGGTTGTAGTCCGCGGACCATCGCGCGATCGCGTCTTTCAAAGCAGGGAGACCCGCGAGGGGGGCGTACTGGTTTACGCCGTCGGTGATCGCTTGTTGAGCCGCGTGCTTCCCAAGGTCGGGTCCATCAAAATCAGGAAACCCCTGTGCGAGGTTGACCGCTTGGTGCGTGTTGGCCAGCGCGGTCATGGTGGTGAAGATGGTGGTCCCGAAGGGCTGGAATCGTGCTGCGGTTTGGATCTCTGGTTGCGTCATGTTGCTCACATGATACAACGGCTTGCAGCGAGGTGCGTGCTGGTCATTCTTGTACCCCAAGCAATCCCGCCGCTTCCCACGCCGCATCTGACCACGGCGCGTCGATGGTGATCTGGATCAGCAGCTTCTGAGCAACCGTTTCGGTCGCGGGATCCGCTCCCCACCGGGAGATGTACGAATCAAGACTTTCCTGTGCGTCGCGTGCTGCGGATTCGATCCGTTTCTGTTGCAATGCGTCAACCCAGCGGATCGCATCGGCAAACTGCTCGGCGCTGGGCATGGTGTGCCCCATACCCTCGATGACATCCAAGCGGACATCGAGCTTGTCGTCGAGCATCTGCTGCGTGCGGATGGTCATCTCGGGTTCATTGAAATCCATCGACCCCGTAATTGCGGCGATCCGTCGCTCCCTGAGCATCCGGATCCAGCGAGCCCCAGGGCGTGCAAGCCGTTCTGGCCAGTACTCGTTGGGTTTGCCAGTCGGAGCGCGATGGTACGAATCCATCCCGACGATGGGCACCGCGCCCATGAAGATGTCGGGGAACGCAAGCTGGAGGATCGACGAGCAGCGTCCGCCGCCGGACATACCGGTGATGTAGACCCGCCTGGGATCGGTCTGGTAGTGGAATTGGATGGTGGTGATTGAATCCAGATGGATCTGCAGCCGATCGGTGAGGGATCGTTGGTTGCCGTTGTTGTCCACGCCGACCGCGATCAGGTTCAGTTCATCGCACGCGTGATTGAAAATAGCTGGGATCGCACCATTGGGTGTCGGGCTGACCCACACCAGAATCCCAGGCAGCCCATCATGCTCGCTGCGAGCGGGCAGCCGCACCCGCATCCGTTCACCATCGAGGGTACGCGTCAGTTCCGGATAGAGCTGTTTGAACCGCGCGCGTCTGGTTTTGGAATCGAGGACAATCGGAGACTCAAAGTGCTTGAGTTCATCTGCTCGAGATCGAGTGGGTTCACGCAAATCAATCCGTTCAATCCCATCGAGCATCGCGTGGTCGAGTTCCAGTGCGGCAAGTGTACTGGGATCGATCACCGACGCGAGATTTGATCCCGGCGTGATCAACGCGAGCTTGCCGATCGAGAGGCGAGCAATCGAAAGGGTCGAGGTTGCATCGCTTCGGGACAACACGAGCGTCCCGATGATCTCGTGATCCTGATCCAGTTTGGATTCGGGGCCGAGCGTTCGCCGGAGTTTGCTCAGATCCCGCGCGTCGAGCATCCCCGCGATCCCCGCGAGTTGGCTCAGCATCGGGGACTCAGCGAGGTCTGGATTGGGTGGGCTGGGGAGGGGCTCACCAATACAGAGACATCCCGAGGTCGCGGGGCTGCCATCAACCCTCAATGGGTCCTCGGCAACAGATCCCGAGACCAAAACAGCGAGCAAAATCAAACCCAAGATGAGTTGAAGCCGAAGGGCTGATAAGTCGATGGCCATACTGTTGTGTACGGCCAGAACCCCGCCCGGTTGAGCAGGGTGAATGAATCTGTCTCGGATCGTTGAATCCGACTTGACACCCACGCTGGCAGGGCTAGGATTTTTGCTCATGATCCTCCGTAGCTCAATTGGTAGAGCGAGCGGCTGTTAACCGCTAGGTCACTGGTTCGAGTCCAGTCGGAGGAGTTGATCGGCCCGTCCAGTTCACTGGACGGGCCGTTTCTTTTTTGTGATCTGTATACGCTGTTTGAATCAGCGCACAAAAAAACCCGCCGGCGAACCAGCGGGTTTTTGTTGTTCTTACGAACGGGCTGGTTTACCAGCTGCCGCCACCGCCGCCGCCTGAGCGACCGCCGCCACCGCCGCCGCCTGAGCGACCGCCGCCACCGCCACCGTAGCCACCGCCGCCGCCTGAGCGACCGCCGCCACCGCCACCGTAGCCACCACCGCCGCCTGAGCGACCGCCGCCACCGCCGCCGTAACCACCGCCGCCGCCGCCACCGTAGCCACCACCACCGCCGCCGCCGCGTGGGCGTTCTTCGCGTGGACGAGCTTCGTTGACAACGAGTGCACGGCCGTCACAGTCTTGGCCGTTGAGTTTTTCGATTGCTTCGTGGCCTGCATCAGCATCAGCCATTTCGACAAAACCGAATCCGCGTGAGCGGCCGGTTTCGCGATCGCTCATGACCTTGGCTGATTGGACAGCACCGATCTGAGAGAAAAGTTCATTGAGTTCTTGGTCGTTCATCGTGTAAGGGAGGTTCCCTACGTACAGGTTCAACATTGCAGTCTTCCAAATGCCCGTGAGTCAGATCAGATCGAGTAAGAGAACCGGGCTTCTTCTTCGTCGACTGCAAAGCCGCGTGGCGATGCACCTAAGTCTAGACCCGACAAGGTTGAGAACAAGTCAAGTTCCGGAATTGAAATTTCAGCATTTTGACCGCTTCTAGGTGTTTTTGGGGAGCGGCGGCCTTTTTGGACCACCCGAAGGATGGGATACGATCCTTTCATGGTCGAAATCAGTTTGACGACATTCATCAATGCCCCCCAGAAGCGGGTCTTCGATCTTGCCCGGAGCATCGATGCCCACACCGCTTCGACGAGTAAAACCAAGGAACGAGCCGTCGATGGAGTCACCGCTGGGTTGATCGGAAGCGGTGAAACCGTCACCTGGGAAGCGAGGCACCTCGGAATCCGACAACGGCTCAAAGTCCGGGTCACCGAATATAAACGCCCGATCATGTTCACCGATGAAATGGTATTCGGTGCCTTCAAGTCCATGAAGCACACCCACCGGTTCAACCCGATTGAGGGCGGCACTGAAATGACCGATGAACTCTTCTTCGAAGCGCCCCTCGGAATTTTGGGGATCATCATCGAGCAAGTCTTGCTCGGGTGGTACATGAAGCGGTTCCTTGTCGAACGCAACCGCGTGCTCAAAGAACTCGCCGAGTCTGATCAGTGGCAGAGATTTGCAGAGGACTCATCGGAGTGAGTCGCCCCGGCCGATCGCCCCGCTGAACACGATGTGTACCCAATTGACGAATGAAAAAGCCCGGCCATGATGACCGGGCTTTGACGAGTCATGATGTCTACGCGATTACTTCTTGAGCAGGTCGCGGATTTCACCGAGCAGGACGATGTCCGCTGATGGTGCCTTGGGTGGTGCCGCGGCTTGTTCCTTCTCGAAGTTCTTCTTCGCTTTGTTGACCATCTTCACCATCATGAAGATGACGAACGCGAGGATGAGGAAGTTGATCAGGATGGTGATAAAGCTTCCGTACGCAAGGACGGGTCCAGCGGCACGGGCCTCTTCGATTGAGAGTCCCTTCGCGACCGCGTCGCTGAGGGGGATGTACAAGTTGCTGAAATCAACTTCTCCACCGGTCACCACTCCGACGAGCGGCATGATCACATCTGCGATCAACGATTTGATGATCAGACCGAACGCAGCACCAATGATGATGCCGACGGCCATGTCGATCATGTTGCCCTTGACGGCGAACTCTTTAAACTCTTTTATCATTCCCATGAGATTGCTCCTGTGTTGCAATGGAACCCGCCGGGGAGACGGGCTTTGTAGTGTGTCCCATCGGTATAGTAGAACACGCAATCTATTGGTGCAATTTCCCTACGAGTTGTCGTGTCTGATTTGGAAGATTCTCAATCGCTCGGTATTGAGCATGCCGAGTCGTCTCAAGTGTCCTTGATTTTGACGACGCCCTTGCCCTTTGTGATTTTACCGAGGACATGGACGGTTTCGCCCGATTTCTCCAATCGCTGAGCGACCGCATTGGCGAAGGTGGGGCGGACAATCAGGCAGTATCCGATGCCCATATTAAATACCCGGCGCATTTCTTCGGTTTCGACACCGCCGTGTTTTTGGAGGAACTCGAACACAGGAGGCACGGTCCATGCTTTGGAGCTGATGCTCGCGTCGACTTTGTCGTGGAGGGCGCGGTTGAGGTTGCCCTCGAGTCCGCCGCCGGTGATGTGGGCCATTCCTGAGATGACCTTCTTGACCTTGTACGCGCGGAGGAGTTTGACGATTGAGTCAGCGTAGATGCGTGTTGGGGTCAGCAGGATCTCTCCGAGTGTGCGATCAGGATCGAGTTCTGGGTACACCTTGTCGAGCTTGAGCTTCGCGTGCTTGATGATCGAGCGGACCAGCGAGTATCCATTGGAGTGGACCCCCGAGCTTTCCAGGCCAAGCACAATATCGCCCGCTTCGACCCGCGTCGGATCGGTCGCTCGCTTGAGCTCGACGACCCCGACGCTGAATCCAGCGAGGTCGTAATCCCCGGGCTTGTAGAGGTCGTTCATTTCAGCGGTCTCACCACCGATCAACGCGCATCCCGCCTGCTGGCAACCATCGGAGATTCCCCGGACCAGAGCATGCAGGACATCCTGATCAACCTTGTGGACCGCGATGTAGTCGAGGAACAGCAAAGGCTCAGCGCCTTGGACGATCAAATCATTGACATTCATCGCGACGAGGTCGATCCCGACGGTGTCGTGCTTGCCCATCTCGATCGCAAGATGGACCTTGGTTCCAACACCATCAGCACACGCGACCAAGACGGGATCGAGGTAGTTGTGCTTAAACAGCTGTTCGTTGTAATCGAGCCGAAGGAGACCCGCAAATCCACCCGGATTGTCGATCACCCGCTGGCCGTGGGTCCTGCGGAGCAGGGAGCCGATCGAGCCGACGAACTTGTCCCCAGCGGCGATATCGACACCGGAACCGGCGTAGGTCAAGGAACGGGGCTTACGCGGCGAGCTCTTGGTGGGTGCGGGCATTGTGGATCGTAGCTCGATCGGGACCGTCGAGTAAAAAGAAATGATGCCATCGGGAATGTGTTTTGCACCGGATTTGTTCGTATAATCGGAAACCAACTCAACAGACACGAGGAGCATACATGCCAGAGTCTCATTTCTTCACTTCCGAATCCGTCTCCATGGGCCACCCCGACAAAGTGGCCGACCAAATCTCCGACGCGATCCTCGATGCAATGCTCGAGAAGGACCCGCATTCCCGCGTCGCCGTCGAAACCCTTGTTTCGACCGGCATGGCGGTCATCGCGGGTGAGGTCACCACCACCGCGTATGTGGACATCCCAGAAACCGTCCGCGAAGTCATCCGCGAGATCGGGTACACCGATGGCGAGATGCGGTTTGACGCCGAATCGTGTGCCGTGCTTGTGTCGATCAACCAGCAATCCCCCGACATCGCGATGGGTGTCAACAAAGAAGGTGCCGGCGATCAGGGCATGATGTTCGGATTCGCGTGCAAGGAAACCGAAGAACTGATGCCCCTCCCGATCATGCTCAGCCACAAGCTGATGGCGCGTCAAGCGGAAGTCCGTCAGGGCGACATCATCGCGGGACTGCGTCCGGATGCCAAGAGCCAGGTCACCGTCGAGTACGACGATGGCAAACCCGTCCGCGTCGACACCGTCGTCATCTCAACCCAGCATGACAAAACATGGAACGACCGTCAGGACGAACTCCGCAATCAAGTCATCGACGAAATCATCAAGCCCGTCCTCGGCAAGTGGTGGAACCCCGGGATCACCATCCATGTCAACCCAACCGGACGCTTCGAGCTCGGTGGACCCCACGGCGACGCAGGATTGACCGGTCGCAAGATCATCGTCGACACCTACGGCGGTCGCGGTCGTCACGGCGGTGGTGCATTCTCCGGCAAAGACCCAACCAAGGTCGATCGCTCCGCAGCGTACATGGCGCGTTATATCGCGAAGAACATCGTCGCCGCGGACCTCGCGGATGAATGCGAGATCCAACTCTCGTACGCGATCGGTGTCGCTGAACCGACCAGTATCTTTGTTGAGACCTTCGGGACCTCGAAGGTCTGCGAGAAGTCGATCGCCAAAGCCGTCCGCGAGATCTTCCCGCTGACCCCACGCGGCATCATCGACTCGCTCGGTCTCCGCAAACCGATCTACCGCAAGACCGCGCGTCATGGTCACTTCGGCCGCAAAGCCGTCGAGAAGAACGGCACATGGTTCTTCCCTTGGGAACGCACCGACAAAGCGGACGCGCTCAAAGAAGCGGTCAAGAACGCTGAACCCTGCATGGTCTAACGCTGGCTGTTACAGATAAAGCCCATGCTCCAAAATGTATGATTGCACACCCGGATCGAGTCCTTCGATCCGGGTGTTTTTGTGTTCGCCTTCTCGCGGGATGGATGCGAGTTGTTGTCGCATCGCTGTCGAGGAGTAGGGGAGGGTCTGGGTCTCGACGCAGATGGATTCCCAGTGGCGAAGATCCTCGGCGCTCCACACTTCGGTCTCGGTGAGTTGGTTGATGAGATCTCTGATATCGGTGCGAGGTTCGTCGAGTCCGTTTGGGTTCCCGCGCAGCATGACGATCACGTCCTTCCAGTATTCTTGGTACCGGTGCCACTTGTGCATGGAGCGTGCTTGGTCGGCGCCGATCAGGAACCGGTTGATGCCTGTGGTCAGCATGGAATGGGCGATCGCCCAAGTGTCCGCCCAGTAGCTCGGTTGTCCCTCGTTGAGCAACCCATCAGCGAGTTCCTGTGTCCAGACGGTCGAGGGATGGTTGAGGTCTTTGATCGCTCGACGGAGCATCTCGACGCGATGCTGGTCCGGGGTGGGCTCGTTGTCCTTGTGGGGAGAGCGTGCGGTGGGCACATACACGATGTGGCACTCGCCGGGCATCAAGCCATGGGTGATCTCGAGTTGTTCCGCAGCGAGGACCGGGAGGTGCGTGTGCGCGAGGTGGGGGGGATCGAAGGAGCCGCCGAAGAACAGTCGCGCGGGCGCGTCTTTGGTCGCTGCTGGGAGGGATACAGGGTGGTGGGCTCGCTCAATCGGATTGTGGGGGGGTGTGTTGTTCACGGTTGATTCTTAGGGTCGTTGACGGTCAATCGCGAGGATCTTGCCTAGAATCCTTACCGGCTTTGGTGGATGGATCTTCGGATTTGCCTGCTGAAGCCGGACGCGGCCCCATCGTCTAGCCTGGTCCAGGACACCAGGTTCTCATCCTGGTAACGCGGGTTCAAATCCCGCTGGGGTCACTTGAACGACGCTCGGTGTTATGCTCCGAGCGTTCTTCGTTTTTGGGTGGCATGCAGGTGCCGTCTTCGGTTCCTGCATGTCTTTGACGGGTGGCCCGACGGAACGGGCTTCCGTTCCTTCGGGTCTTTGAACGACGGATGACGCATGTGGACCAAGACCCGAAGGAGGATCAGAATCCTCCGTCGGGCCACCCAGTCAGGGTGTCAGTGGTTTACAGATCAGATCCGGATTCGAGTTCCGCTTCGATGGTCTCGACAACCTTCCGGACCACATCAAACTCGAACCCCCTCCGAGCGAGCCGTCCCGAGAGCCTTCGTTTGCGGACTTCGGGTTCGATGTTGTTGCTCAGCGAGCGGGTCATACGCTGTGCGAGTTTGAGTGCATCCTCATATGGATCGTGTCCTTCGAGTTCCTCGTCGAGCGTCTCGTTGATGATCGCGCGGTCGATGCCCTTCTCGCGGAGCTTGGCTTCGATGAAGCGTCGTCCCGCGGGTTTAGCGCGGATGATGGATCGGGCTTTCATTCCCGCGTATTCGGTATCGTTGAGTAGACCCAGCTCGAGCAAACGGCTGACCGCCCAGTCGATCGCTTCGGGGTCGTTGCCTTTGCGTTTGAGCGCGAGCTTGAGTTCGTGCGCGGATTTGGCGCGTGCTCCAAGCATGCGAGCAGCAGAGAGATACGCGCGCGAGCGGGAGAGTTCGGTGTGGAGCTCGTCCTTGAGTTCTTGCGTCCACGCGTCACCAATCGCGAGTCGGTGCTTGGATTTGGTCGTGAAGCTGATGCGTCCCATCAGGCACCGGTTGACCCGAACGGTCAGCTGGTCGGGTTGATCCGAGCAGGGGCGGAGGGAGGTGATCTCTGCGGAGCCGTCGGTTGGAATTTCGTTGGGGAGGGGTTTGCGGGGTCGGTAGGTGGACCGCGTCTTGGGGTATTTGTTGGTCGCGTTGGAGCGGTTGGGGAAGGGCATCAGAGCATTGTACGGTATGAACTGATCTCGCTGATGCCTTTGCCGTCGTTGGTGCGTTTGGCGGCTTCCAGACCCGTATCCAGTGCCGCCTTCGCCTCATCAATGCGTTCGAGCGCTTCAAGCGAGCGGGCTTGGTGGAAGTACGCGTACACATAGTCCGGGTCTTCCTTGATCGTCAACGCGAACTGCTCCACGGCCTGCTCATGCTCGCCTTCCTTCGCGTAATCGGTTGCGAGCGCGTAGAGCATGAACGGATCGTTGGGCTCGAGCGAGAGAAGCTTCTGGATTTGCTGGCGTGTAGGCATGTGTGGAGTGTACTCGGGTTTACTTGGAGTAGTCGAACACGCCGTGACCGGTCTTGTTGCCCAGACGACCAGCGGTGACGAGCTGCTTGAGGAGTGGGCACGCGCGGTAGCGCGGGTTGTTGAGTCCATCGGCGAGGACTTCCATGATGTGCTCACAGGTGTCGAGTCCGATGAAGTCCGCAAGACGCAGCGGTCCCATCGGGTGCGCCATCCCCAGCTTCATGATCTCGTCGATGTGCTCTGGTTCTGCAACGCCTTCCATCCATGTGTAGAACGCTTCGTTGATCATCGGCATCAGAATCCGGTTGGACACAAATCCCGCACGGTCGTTCGCAGGGACCGCGACCTTGCCCATCGCCGATGAGAGCGAGAGCACGCGGTCGGTGGTGTCTTGGCTGGTTGCGAGTCCGTTGATCACCTCGACGAGCTTCATGACCGGGACTGGATTGAAGAAGTGCATCCCGATGAAGCGATCCGCCGCATCACCCACCGAAGTCGCAATCTCAGTGATCGAGATCGACGAGGTGTTGGTCGCGAGGATCTGGTTGCTTGTGAATCGTGGTGCGAGGTCCGCGAAGATTTTCTTCTTGACTTCGACATTCTCGACGACCGCTTCGATGACGATGTCCGATGGGGCCAGCGCGTCCATGTTGGATGCGTAGGTGATGCGGGACTTGGCCGCGTCCATCTCGTCTTGGGTCATGCGTTCTTTTTCGACGGCACGAGCGAGGAGTTTGTTGTGGAGCGCTTCGCACTTTTTGAGTGCTTCGGGTGAGAGGTCGTAGACGACAGTGTCGAACCCGCTCACGGCTCCGATCTGAGCAATCCCGCCTCCCATTTGTCCTGAACCGATGATGCCGAGGGTTTTGATGTTGTGGTCAGTGGACTTGCTGGTCATGGGATGCTCCTCGCGGGTTTCTGCACTCATAGTGGGTCAGGATCGTAGGGGCGGAGTTGATTTGGGTATACCAGCAGTGGGGTGGGCATCGTGAAATTGAGGCATAGAATCCCGTCCGTTCCGGATTTTCCCCAACGCGACCCAGCAGACGCTTCTCAGTAGATAAAAAGGATCGACCCATGGCCCAGCAACTCGGATCAGCAACCAGCGAGTTTGAAAAAATGGATCGGTGCGCCGATCTCGACCATCGGCCGCGTGTGCTGCTCGGGAAGATGGGACTCGATGGGCATGACCGGGGGGTCAAGGTCATCGCTCGCGCGCTGCGGGATTCTGGGATCCATGTGATTTATTCTGGGCTTTGGCAGACGCCCGCGTCGCTCGCGATCTCCGCGAGGGACGAGGATGTGGATGTCATCGCGGCATCCATGATGTCCAACTCGCACCTGGTTCTCGGGAAGAACCTGATCCAAGGCCTCGCGGATGTTGGGCGCAGCGACATCCCGCTGTTGATGGGCGGGATTCTGCCTGCGGAGGATGTTGAAAAGCTCAAAGCGATGGGCGTGCAGGAATGCTTCCCGACCGGGACGGGGCTGATGGACATCGTCAACGCGGTTCGCGCGGATGTTCGCAAGCAGGACAAGACCGTCCCATCAGGACATGGTTCAGCACAGCTCGCGCGGGACATCACGCTGATGCACGACGAGAAAGAAATGCGTCCCGACGCGGTGCGTCGCCGTCCAAAGCATGTCATCGGATTCACCGGCGCTCCGGGTGCTGGCAAGTCCACGCTGCTGGCGCAGATGGTCCGCGAGCACGCGAATCGTGCGAAGAAAGACCCGAGTATCGGTCGCTGTGCGGTGATCGCGTTTGATCCCAAGAGCCCGATCACTTCGGGGGCTTTGCTTGGTGATCGTCTCCGCGTGGACTTCAACACCATCGGTGAGCATGTCTTCTACCGCTCGCTGGCAATCCGAGGCGAAGACTACCACGGCCTGCAAGAAGCCGTCGAACTCATCGGTGGCGCGTTTGAAGGCGACCTCGCGTACAACACAGTCTTTGTCGAGACCGTCGGTGCTGGTCAGAACGAGACGATGATCCGCGACTATGTGGATTCTACCGTCGTCATCCTAACCCCCGGCGCGGGAGACTCGGTGCAGATGGACAAAGCGGGCATCCTTGAGATCGCCGATGTCTATGTCGTCAACAAAGCGGATCAGCACGGCAAGGATCTCGTCGTGAGCGATCTCCGCGAGATCGCGGGACGAACCCCGATCTTCGAGACCGTCGCGACCCACGCGCAGGGCATCCCGGAACTCTTCGATGGACTCTTCTCAAAATGAGCGGCATGATCGACGAAATCCACACCGAGATTCGTGAACTCGCAGGACGCGTGATCAAGAACTCATCGGCGCAAGGGATCACGCTCGGGTGCGTGGAATCCTGCACAGGCGGCTTGGTCGGCGGATCGCTCACCGATATCCCCGGATCGTCGTCGGCGTTCTCCGGCGGTCTGATCACCTACTCCGATGCTATGAAAAAACGCATCGTCGGCGTCCAGCAAGAAGCACTCGACACCCACGGCGCGGTCAGCTCCCAGGTCGCAGCGCACATGGCGATGGGGGGGATGTCCGTCCTCGGCGTCCACCGCTGCGTGTCCATCACCGGAATCGCAGGACCCGACGGCGGGACCGAAGACAAACCCGTCGGGATGGTCTGGTTCGCGCTCGCCATCGGTGGCCTTGAAGAGGTCCGATGCTCGCTGGCGCAGTTCGATGGAGATCGCGAAGCGGTCCGTGCGCAGTCCGTGCTGACCGCGCTGGCGCTGCTTGACCCGGGTGAAGGAGATTCCCAATGAACTGCATCGTCAACGGCACCGAGAAAGAACTCCCCGATGCACTGACCGTGCAGGGATTGATCGAGTTGCTCGGGATGGGCGATGGGATCTGTGCCGCAGAAGTGGATCAAAAACTCGTCCCCAAACGGGAACGAGCGGATGTGGTGCTTCGTGATGGTCAACGCGTCGAGATCGTCAGCCTGATCGGTGGCGGGTAAGCTGACCAGCGTTAGCTTTCAGAATCTTCTGAATCTGAGTCCGACTCGGTTGTCGCTGGTTTGGCTTCGACTTCATCGCCACGCTTTTTGAGCTTGATGTAGCCGTAGCGTGCGATCATGGTGTCGAGTGAGAATGGCGACGACTCGGTTTCGTTGAGCGCAGCGCGGATTTCTTCGCCCGCCTCGTTGAGCACGATCCGGTCCATCTCGGCGCGGAACTGGTCGCCGGTCATCGGTCGTGGTGCGATGACCTTTGCCAGCCCGATGCCTTTGGTGCTTGGGATCGCAGCCGCGACAAAGACCGGAGACGCGGCGAGTGCTTCAGGGGTTGAGAGCTGGTCGAGGCCCTTGGTCGCTTCGAGAACCGCATCGCGGAACGCAGGGGTGTTGAGCCCCGGATCGACAAAGCTTGCCAGACGACCACGCGCAACACCTTGCTCGCGGACGAGCAGGTTGCGAGCCACACCCGGACGGGTGATGCCCGTGTCACCGAGTGCCATCGCAGCGGTCACCGCTGGGGCGAGGTCGTTGGCGGATTGTGCTTGGGCGATCATCGAGTCGATGTTCGCGCTGAGCATCTCGTACGCTTTGACTGTCTTGTAATCCTTGAGCACTTTCTCGCGTCCCGCATCAGCGATCGAGTCCGCTGGTCCCGCTGGGTTCACTTCGTAGACAATCGCGTAGTAGCGATTCCCCAGCGCATCTTCAGCAGCGGGGTCCACGATGGGAACTCCGGATTGGATGGTGATCAGCGCGGTCGCTTCTTGGGAGTCGGTTGCTTGGGGCAGCAGGTTCGCCGGGAGTGATCTGGACCCGATGCGGTAGGCAGCGGACCCGATGCTTGGGAATCCTGCGATGTCAGCACTGGTGAGCCATCGCTCAGCATGGATCTCAACGGTCGGCAGCGGGATCGTCACCGAGAGGCGTTCCTTGAGACCATCGACAATGGACTGTGCCATCGATTCAAGGGTCGGATGGATGGTGCTCCAGTTCGCTGGGAGGATGAAGAAATCGCCGTCCTTCGCCAGCCCTCGTGTGGCTTGGAGGGTCTGGGAGCGGAGGATCTTGTCCGCTTCGACCATGATGTCCAGCGCGCGATCCGCACGGAACGCCTGCTCGATTGCAACGCGTTCACCCGCAAAGTCACCCGGGTACTTTCGGCTGCCCTCCGGGAGGTTGTGGTCGGCACGCCAGATCTTGTTGAGTTCGACGCGGTCAACAACCACGCCGTCTTCGATCGCGCGTTTGTCGAGGGTCAGCCAGCCCATCTTGACGCGTGCGGGTTGGGTGTACCCGATCTGATAATCGTTGTCGCTCGGTGCGTCGGCTTTGTATTGATCGAAGAACGCCTGGAGTTCTGCATCGCTTGGTTCGGGAATGGAGTTTGCGAAGAGGTCGCCTTTGATCAGCACCGCGTCCACCGCGATCGCGTCATAGCGTTCCTTCGCGGCGTGCATCGCTCCGAGATCGGAGAACGCAGGGATCGAGGTGAACACGCGGTACAAACGCTCCACGCCGCGTGCCGCAGCGAGCGTGCGGTAGACCTCATCAACGGTGATGCCTCGCATCATGCCCGTCGCGAGCGAGACATTGCGCGTCAGTGCGTTCTCGACCTGATCGGTCATGTCCGCGAGGGCTTGGGTCACTTGTTCTTGTGATGTGAAGAGCCCTTGCTGTGCTTGTTGCTGGATCAAGGTGGCCGCTTCGCGCTGCGCGAGCATCGGGATCCATCCGCGTCCTTCACCAGATTCGCCGATCAGTCCCGCGTCGCGTGCCTGCTTGGTCAGCAGCAACCAGTGCTGCTCGGATTCATCACCAGAACCTGTGGAGAGACCAAGCCCGCCTTGGTCCAGTGGAGCGAAGACGCGGGGGTAGACACGCTTGAGGACCGAGAGGTCGAAGCTGGCACGCTGGAAGTCGAAGCCGGTGAATGAAGTCCCGTCAGCGAGCTTCCCAACCGCGGCTTTGCGCGGATCGGGAGATAGCTTCCCGAGGATCGGTTGGAAGAGGAACACGACCATAAGCAGCGAACCACCGACGGCGAGGATGATGAGCTGGTACTTGCGGATGAACTTGAGCATGTCGGCTCCGATGTGATGCAATCAGGAATTGATCGCAGAGGGGTAGATCATATCAGGATCATAAAAGCAAATCCCCGGCGTTGGCCGAGGATTCGCATGAGTTTGCATGGTTCTCCAAAGCCTTGATTCGCGACCCTGAGAAAGGCAGGTGCGTCCCTCAGGCGTGATCCAAACTTTGGGGTTTAGCGGTAGAATTCCATGATGAGGTTGGTGTTCACATCAAATGGGATCTGATCCTTGGTTGGAAGCGACGCGACCTTCGCGTTGAGTTCCGATGGGTTGAATGCGATCCAACCCGGAACCTCGTGGCCGCCCATGGATTCCATGTTCTCGCGGACGAGCTTCTCAATCCCAGGCTTGACAGTGACGACATCGCCTACATCAAGACGGCGTGACGGGATGTCACACTTGTGGCCGTTGACCAAGACATGACCGTGACCGACCATCTGGCGAGATGCCCAGATCGTGCGGACCATGCCGGTGCGGCGGACCACATTGTCAAGACGACGCTCAAGGAGCTGCATCAAGATATCGCCCGAGTTGCCCTGCTTGCGCTTGGCATCGTCCACGGTACGACGGAACTGCTTTTCGAGGATGTTGTAGTGGTAGCGAAGCTTTTGCTTTTCTACAAGGCGGATGCCGTAGTCACGAAGACGACGACCACGGAAGCCGTGCATACCCGGAGGGGTGAGCTGACGCTTTGAGGTGTGCTTTGGGGTGTCACAAATGGGGACACCAACGCGACGCGAGAGACGGACCTTTGGTCCTGTGTATGTAGCCATAGCGGCTCTACCTTTCTTCCGTCCGCAGAGACTGTCTATGAGTAGACGGTACTGCGGTGCTACTGGGTGTAGCGACCATGCTGGGTGGCCGAGTCTTCGGTCCAGCGGATTGGCCCGGGCACATTGCCCAAGGGGAAGGGATTGAAGGCGGGGAGGGGGTGGATGTCAAGGAGTGGGGAGGGGTTATGAGGGGGGGAGAGATACCGAATAGATGCCTAGTAAACGGTATTGGTACTATTGATGTTTAATGGGTTTTAGAGAATAGAACTCTGTGGTTGTGGTCGTGTGGTGATGAACGGAGGAGTGTGTTGTAGACTCGTTCAGGATCATGGGGCCGACTGAGCTGATGCACATTCTTGATAGTGGCACATCGAATCGTATGATTGAATGATGTCAGATGGTCAAAGTTTAAATGCGTTAGTTGAATTTACTGCGGCTATCTTGGCCCCGATGTCGTTGGGCATGCTCTTAGATTACTACTGCTCTGCAAGACAGCCAGCTATGTGGACTAGGCTGAGGAAGAGTTCGGACCAACTCGCTAATGCATCTTTGTTTGATCTGCACCGACGAGTAGCAAAATTTGTTGTAACTTGCAAACTATTCAAATATGGCTATTTCCTAGGCACGATTAAGTATTTGACGATTCTGTGTTTGGTGGCAATTGGGTTGTTAAATTTGTTGGGCTTCAAGACTCCCGAAGAAGTTGAGTTTGAAGCATCGATGCGTGTTTTGTTTTATGGGTTTTTATTGTTTGTGATCTCGTTATATGTAGTTAGGAGGTTTTCAAGATCTGGGGAACTTGAATTTGTTCAATCTGATGCAAGTGGTGCCGGGGTATTGCGATTGACTTGGTTGACTGTTGGGCTGATTTGGCGAGCTCCGCAGATGACTGCCCGGTGGTTTGTGACAGAAGGTCAAATTCGTTTCGGGATCAACACGCGAATTCATGAGTTGTCTATGACTAAATCGCGTCCGATTATATTTAGATTGTGCTGGGGGTTCCTGCTTGTAGTGCCAGTGTATTTATGCATGGTGATCTGTGCTTTAATATTTTTCTTTCTGGCATTATCTGTGTTTGTTTTAGTTTTTGCCCCACTTCTTGAGTCGTTCGGTTTCTTGGGTGTTTTGCCAAATAATTCTGTATTTACAGTTGTGTATGTGTCATTGATGTTGGATGCGCTGAGCTTGTGGATTACAATCCGCTTGCTCCGAATGGTTGCCAGATCTGGGGCGTGGGTGTCAATTCTGATTGTTTTCCTAGATGTACTCATTGCGGTTTTGCTTGCTGCGAGTGAAGTGTTTATATCGTTCTACTTCACATACGAAATTCAGTTGATGTATGTCGATCAGGGCGAAGGGGCTCTGGAAGGTCCGGGCCCTGTAGCTGTATGGATCTATCTCTCTTGTATGACCGCATTGGTTCCCACGCTCCTTTTGGGTCTTGTATTGATTGGTTTGGCGATGGTCAAAATCGGTCAGTCTGCGTCGTACGGATTTGCACGATTTGTACTCAACCTCATGGCTCTAGAGCATGATGAGAACACAGCTAGACCATTCACAACTGTTGGTGCCCTTTGCTCTGGATATATCGTTGTTCGCTATTACTTGATTCCATGGTTGCTAAGGTGATAGACAGGTCCGGCCGGGGCACCCTCCGGTCACATCTTCACGGACCAACCAACTGACGCAACCCCGGAAGGGGGTTTGCGTCAGTTGGTTGGTCACTTGTATATATGAACACTAAAAAACCTATTTAATGACCATACGGCCAACTGGCGCAAGTGGGGGGAGGGGGTTTGCATCAGTTGCTCTCGTAGTCGGGTGCCCCGACTCGCCGTCTTCGGCGCAGTCGGGATCGGGGCACTTCCCGCACGCCCCAAGACCCGACTGCGCGTTAGAACGCGAGTCGGGGCACCCTCCAATCCCACCTCGCTCAAAACCCAAGGTGGACAAACCCTTGGGTAGTGGTTTGTCCATCTTGGCGGGTGGCATGTCGGTGCCGTCTTCGGGGGGTGGCTCATGCATGTCTCAGAAGATCGAGCATGCAAGACCCTGTATACTCGCTTCCATGGAAGTTGACATGAAGTATGTTCTGATCGTTCCCGTGCTGATGGTGCTGCTCATCATCTCAGGCGCGATCGCCGCGACCCTGAAGCACAAGGGCTTGATCCAGCGAGGCACGCCGATGTGGAAGTTCTATGTCGCTTTGCGCATCCTCCCCGGAATCCTGGGCGTCTCGATCGCGGCGTTTGTGCTGTGGTTATTTCTCTCGGCAAGTGTCGTGTAGGTGCCGTCGTTGGGGGTCGGCTCCTGCATGTCTTCGAATCGCACTGAGTTCCGAGATCGTGGAGGAATCAAACCCCCCATCAACGACACCTCCACGCCACCCATCGGCTGCGCGGGATATGAGGAGTCGGTCGGTATTCTCGTATTCCTTACCGCTTGCGTCGGGAGAATGCTGTTGCGGCCATGAAGAGGCAACCGAGCGATGCAGGTGCGGGGACATTGGCGGTGGCTTCGAGTCGTTCCCAGTCTTGCGTTGTGTCATTGAAACCCGACAACAGTTCGAGATTCGAGACCACGGTGAACAGGTTCGCGCCCTGCACATGGAACGAGCCGGAGACCGCGGTGCCCGCGAGGATCGGATCGCTATTGAAGTTCTTGAAGTAAATCGAGTCCCCCCATGTCTGCGTATCGGCGGCTACATTTGACGCCATTGGTACGGCTCCACCGATGGTGATGGAGTTCTCAACGACGGTCCAATTGGCGAAGTCGACACCACTGAATCCAATGGAATCATCGAGCCAATCGGTGTTGATGCCGGAGCTGTTTGACCAGTTATGCTTGATGGCGAGCCAGTTCTGCTGGTCTCCGCTGACATCGCTGTCAAATGTGCCC
>TARA_R110002111_G_scaffold27534_6_pt1 | contig 23452 bp, 17 predicted proteins | sample TARA_R110002111 | Tara Oceans TARA_R110002111 (sample SAMEA4397363) | marine metagenome | biome: Polar Biome; feature: [ZZZ] marine water layer (ENVO:01000295); material: water (ENVO:00002006), including particulate matter (ENVO:01000060) such as... | depth 199 m | reverse complement strand
CGCAAGGCATGAACAGCCCGCAGAAATGCAATTACGGTCTGTACGCAGAGCAGCTTTCCGGCACCGCCTTTACCGCCCCCGGCCACCAGAACGAGCGGACCTGGTGCTACCGCATCCGCCCCTCGGTCAATCACTCGGGGCGCTACCGCAAGATCGACCTGCCCTGTTGGAAAACCGCGCCGCATGTCGACCCGGACATCATCAGCCTCGGTCAGTACCGCTGGGACCCGTTGCCCCACAGCGACGCCGCGCTGACCTGGCTGACGGGAATGCGCTGCATGACGACGGCGGGTGATGTGAATACGCAAGTTGGCATGGCGAGCCATATCTATCTCGTCACCGAAAGCATGACCGACAACTATTTCTTCAGCGCCGACAGCGAGTTGCTGATTGTCCCGCAAGAAGGACGGCTGCGTTTCTGCACCGAATTGGGGGTGATCGCCCTCGCCCCGCAAGAGATTGCGATCATCCCGCGCGGCCTGGTTTACCGGGTCGAGGTGCTGGAAGGTCCGGCGCGCGGCTTTGTCTGCGAGAACTACGGGCAGAAATTTCAACTGCTGGGGCGCGGACCGATCGGTGCGAACTGCATGGCGAACCGGCGCGATTTCAAAACCCCGGTTGCCGCCTTTGAAGACCGCGAAACGCCCAGCACCCTGACAATCAAATGGTGCGGCCAGTTCCACGAGACCGCCATCGGCCACAGCCCGCTGGATGTGGTGGCCTGGCACGGCAACTATTGCCCGGTGAAATATGATTTGCGCAGCTATTGCCCGGTCGGCGCCATTCTGTTCGACCACCCCGACCCGTCAATCTTTACCGTGCTGACCGCGCCTTCGGGCGTCGAAGGCACGGCGAACATCGACTTCGTGCTGTTTCGCGAACGCTGGCTGGTGGCCGAAGATACCTTCCGCCCGCCATGGTATCACAAGAATATCATGTCGGAGTTGATGGGCAATATTTACGGCATCTATGACGCCAAGCCCCAAGGCTTTGTACCCGGCGGGATGAGCCTGCACAACATGATGCTGCCCCACGGCCCCGACCGCAACGCCTTTGAAGGTGCGTCAAATGCCGATCTGAAAGCCGAAAAGCTCGACAACACCATGTCTTTCATGTTCGAGACCCGCTTTCCCCAGCACCTTACCCGCTTTGCAGCAAAGGAAGCCCCGCTCCAGCACGATTATATCGACTGCTGGGAAAGCCTGGAAAAGAAGTTCGACGGGGTGCCGGGGACGAAGTAAACTGACCCGGTACAACCGAAAGGGACCCCCCATGGCCTATGTCGAAACCTACATCATGCCGGTGCCGAAAACGCAGCTTGACGCGTATTTTGATCTCGTACGCCAGATGGCCCCGCTGTGGAAGGAATTCGGCGTGCTGGCGATGACCGAATACCGACCGCAAGAGGTGCCGGTGGGCAAGCTGACCTCGTTTCCCCGCGCCGTGATGGCGACCGAAGACGAAACCGTGGTGATGGGCAGCATGACCTTCCGCGACAAGGCGCACCGCGACGTCGTGATGGAGGGCGCTATGGCGGACGAGCAGATGGGCGCGCTGTTTCAGAAAATGCCGGTCGACGGCAAGCGCATGATCTGGGGCAGTTTCACCACCGAACTGGAGTTTTAGACTGCCATGAACCGCGTCGTCCTGTTGGGCACCAAAGGCGGCCCCGCCATCCGCGCCGGTGGGGCGATGCCGACCTCCAGTCTGCTGGATCTTGATCGCCGCCGCGTCGTGGTTGATTGCGGGCTGGGCGTGACCAAAGCGCTGGTCGAGGCGGGTGTTGACCTGAAAACCCTCGATCTGATTTTCATCACCCACCTGCATTCCGACCATATCCTGGAACTCGGGCCGCTGATTCACACCGCCTGGACGACCGGGCTGAAAACCGGCATCACCCTTTTCGGTCCGCCGGGAATTGCAGAATACTGGGCGGGGTTCATGGCCTCGCTGTCCTATGACAACACCATCCGGGTCTATGACGAGGGGCGAAGACCGCTGGATGAGTTGGTGACGGTACGAACCTACGGCGAAGGTCTGGTGCTGGATGACGCGCTGCGCGTTCATGCCCTGCGGGTGCCGCACCCACCAGTCAAAGACGCCTTCGCGCTGCGGTTTGATGGCTCGAAATCGGTCACGTTCAGCGGCGATACGGCGTACTTTCCGCCGCTCGGGCCCTTTGCGCGCGGGTCTGACGTGCTGGTGCACGAAGCGATGCTGACCGAAGGCGTTGACCTGATCGTTGCCAGAACCGGCATGGGTGAAAAGCTGCGCGCCCACATCCTTGCGGCGCATACACCGGTGGAAGATGCCGCGCGCATCGCCAGATCGGCAGGGGTGGGGCAATTGCTGCTGCACCACCTGATACCGGCTGACGACCCGCGCTTCACCGCGCGGGACTGGCAAAACCGCGCCGCCGCCGGCTGGGATGGCCGGGTGACAATGGGAACTGACGGAATGGAGATTTTATTGTGACACTCATGCAGTCCTGGCTGGAAAGCGCCAACACGCCCGACACGGATTTTCCGCTGAACAATCTGCCATACGGCGTGTTTTCCGTCGGTGACGAAGACCCGCGCTGCGGCGTGGCCATTGGCGACATGATCCTGGATGTCACCGCGATGGAGGAGGCGGGCCTGCTGCTGCTGGCGGACGATCCGGTGTTCGACGTGCCCTTCTGGAACGAAGTGATGGAACTTGGCCCCGAGACCTGGGAGCGCCTGCGCGTTCTGCTGTTCGGCTTTCTCGGGAAAGACGCCGAAACGCGGGCCGAGGTGGCGGGCTTTCTCGTGCCCCGGGCCGACGCGCAGATGCACATGCCGTTTCTGCTGGCCGAATACACCGATTTTTATGCCGGCATGCAGCACGCCAAAAACATGGGGGCCATTCTGCGCGGCGCACCCGACCTTCCCGCAAACTGGCTGCACATCCCGGCTGGCTACAATGGGCGGGCCTCGACTGTCGTGGTGTCAGGCACCGATATTCACCGCCCGCTGGGCCAGACCAAAGCGCCCGATGCCGACATGCCCGACTTTGGTCCCAGCAAATGGCTGGACATCGAGCTGGAACTGGGCGCGATTGTCGGCACCGGCTCTGCCATGGGTCAGCCGGTTACGGTGGCCGAGGCCGATGCGATGATCTTTGGCTATGTGCTGCTGAACGACTGGTCGGCCCGCGACATCCAGGCGTGGGAGTATCAGCCCCTCGGCCCGTTTCAGGGCAAGGCGTTCGGCACCAGCATCAGCCCGTGGATCGTCACCGCAGCGGCCCTTGCCCCCTTCCGCACCGCAGCCCCGCCGCGTGAAAAACCGCTGCTGCCCTACCTCGAAGAAAGCTCGCCCGGCCTGTACAGCATCGGGCTGGAGGTGCTGATGCAACCCGAAGGCGCGGCTATGCCCACGACCATCGCGCGCACCAACTATGCCCGCATGTATTATTCGGCCGCACAGCAACTGACACATCACGCGATCAGTGGCTGCGCCATGAACCCCGGCGATCTGTTGGGGTCGGGCACGATTTCCGGGCCCGGGAAACATGAATTTGGCTCGCTGATGGAGTTGAGCCGGGCCGGGCAGGAACCCTTTACCCTCGACACGGGCGAAACCCGCAGCTTCATCGAGGACGGCGACACGATGATTTTGCGCGGTGCCGCCAAGGGAACCGGCTACCGCGTCGGTTTTGGCGAGTGTCGCGGCAAGATCCTGCCGTCAATATGGCCCGAAGGGATGGAGCGGGGCTAAGCCCGTATCAAAGCGCGGCACCCGGTCCGCCGGGGCGCGACCTATCCCCGCAGCCGGTTCATGATGTCAACCAGTTCGGCGGTTATCCCGGCCTCTGACAGCGCGTGGCCGGACATCGCAACCATGCGCAGCCGCGCCTTTTCCCAACCATCTGCCAGTTGCCAGGCAGATTGCGGCGGGCAGATCATGTCATAGCGGCCCTGGACGATATCGGCATTGATACCCTCTATCCGGTGGCGGTTCGCCATGATCCAGCCGTCATGCTCCAGAAAACATCTGTTGATGAAGTAATGCGATTCCAGCCGGGCAAAGGCGCGGGCGTAATCTGACGGCCCCTCGCCCACGACACCCGAGGTCTGGATCGAGGCGAGAGCGTTTTCCCAGTTGGTCCAGAGTCGCGCAAGGCGCATCTCCTCCCCCAGGTCCCCCGAAAACAGACGGCGGTGGTAGGCGGCAATGGGGTTGCCCTGCTCTGCCACAGGAATGCCCGACAGAAAACGCGCCCAGAGGTCAGGAAAAAACCGGCCCGCGCCGCCGCCGTAAAACCAGTCAAGCTCGGCCTCTGTCATGGTGAAGACACCGCGCAGCACCAGATGGGCGACCGCCTGCGGATGGGTGATCGCGTAGATCAACGCCAGCGTCGCGCCCCAACTGCCACCGAAAAGGATGATTTTATCAAGGCCCAGCGCCGCCCGGATCGCCTGCATATCGGCCACCAGATGCCAGGTGGTGTTGGCGTCAACACTGGCATGGGGCCGCGACCGCCCGCAGCCACGCTGATCGAACAGGATGACGCGATACACCGCCGGATCAAAGAACCGCCGCATCGAAGGGCTGCACCCGCCACCCGGCCCGCCATGCACCACCAGCACCGCAATGCCGTCGGGCCGGCCGCATTGTTCGACATAGATCCGGTGGCCGTCGCCGACATCCAGCACGCGCTGATCAAACGGCTCGGTTGCAGGGTACAAATACGCGCTCGCGTTTTTTTGGCCTGATCTATGGTCCATGCTTGTCCTATACACTATGTCAAAGCCTGCCTGCCCCGACCAGAAACCGCAAGACCCGAAACCGCAAGGAGCCGCCATGACCCTGAATACCATCGACCCCGCCGAAGTCGCGAAGTTCGAGGCGATGGCGGCTGACTGGTGGGACCCGACCGGCAAGTTCAAGCCGCTGCACATGCTGAACCCCTGCCGGCTGGACTATATCACCAGTCAGATCGCGGCCGAATTTGACCGCGATTTAACGCAACCCCTGCCCTTCAAGGGCCTGCGACTGCTGGATATCGGTTGCGGTGGCGGGCTGCTGTCTGAACCGATGGCGCGGCTGGGGGCCACGGTGGTCGGCGCGGATGCGGCGGCGCGCAACATCCCGGTGGCGCAATTGCACGCGCAGCAGATGGGCCTGAGCATTGAATACCGCCACTGCGCCGCCGAAGATCTGGCCCGGGCGGGCGAGGTGTTCGACGTCGTTCTGAACATGGAAGTGGTTGAACATGTCGCAGACCCGCAAGCCTTTCTGACCGCCTGTCAGTCCCTGCTGAAACCCGGCGGGCTGATGATCTGCTCGACCCTGAACCGCAACCCCAAAAGCTTTGTGATGGGGATTGTCGGTGCGGAATGGGTGATGCGCTGGCTGCCCAAAGGCACGCACGACTGGGCCAAATTCATCACACCGGATGAGTTGTACGCCCTGCTGGCAAACGCGGGCCTCGACCCGGTGGACCGCAAGGGCATGGTGTTCAACCCGATTGCCTGGTCGTGGTCTCTATCGGCGCGCGATCTGTCGGTGAATTATGTGACGGCGAGTGTGAAGCGCCGGTAAGCCCGGGAAACAGGGCAGCAGCAAGAGCCGCCCTTGCTCCCGGTGGCTCACCCCCGTCCGTGGGGTTCCAGATAGTCCAGTACCGGGTTGATCGGGATGATCCGGTTCGGGTTGATGGTCTCGTGGCTGTAGTGATAATGGCGCACGATATGGTCGAGGTGCACAGTTTCCGACACGCCGGGCCATTGATACAGCTCGCGGGTGTAGGCCCAGAGGTTGGGGTAATCGACAATCCGTTTGCGGTTGCACTTGAAATGCAGGTGGTAGACCGGGTCAAAGCGGATCAGCGTGACAAACAGCCGCCAGTCGGCCTCGGTCACGCGGTCGCCCATCAGGTAGCGGTTGGCGCCAAGACGGGTTTCCAGCCACTCAAGCGTGTCAAACAGCGCATGCACCGCCGCGTCATAGGCGGCCTGGGTGGTGGCAAAGCCGGATTTGTAGACACCGTTGTTGAAGGTGTCATAGATGCGGTCGTTGACCGGCTCTATCGCCGCGCGCAGGTCTTCGGGCCAGAAATCGGCGTCATTGCCCGTCAACCCGTCGAAGGCCGAATTGAACATGCGGATGATTTCGGATGACTCGTTCGACACGATGGTCTGGCGCTTTTTGTCCCACAGGATCGGCACCGTCACGCGGCCCGAGATTGCGGGGTCGGCACGCAGATAGATATCGCGCAGAAACGGCAGGCCGGTCAGCGTGTCGCCGGTGGTGCCGGGGAAATCTGTGCCAAAGGTCCAGCCATCGGACAGCATGTCAGGGTGAACGACCGAAACCGTGATATGCGTGCCCAGCCCTTTCAACGCACGGAAAATCAGGGTGCGATGCGCCCAGGGACAGGCATAGGAAACATAAAGATGGTAGCGGCCCGATTCCGCCGCAAAGCCGCCCTCGCCACTCGGGCCCGCGCTGCCATCCGGGGTGATCCAGTTGCGGAACTTCGCCTGCGTCCGCTTGAAGGCACCGCCCGTGGATCTGGTGTCGTACCATTCGGCACTCCACTTGCCGTCAACCAATTGTCCCATGTCTTTCTCCGATTGCCTTCGCCCCGGATAGCGCAACGCCCCCGCCGGCACTACCGGCAGGGGCGCGCAGCGACTGAGCGTCAGCGCACGGTCATTCCGCCGACGAGCGCGCCCAGAGGTTGATGTCTTCCTCGGCGGAAATGCGGTCGATCTCGGACAACTCGGCGGCGGTGAACGAAAGGTTGCCGATGGCGCCGGCGCAGTCGATCACCTGTTCGGGCTTTGACGCCCCGATCAGCGCGGTTGTGATACCGCCGTCGCGCAGCACCCAGGCAATCGCCATCTGCGCCAGGGTCTGGCCCCGCGCTTCGGCCATGGCGTTCAGCGCCGAAACCGAAGCCAGCGCGCTGGCAGAGATCATCTCGGGCTTGAGCGATTTGCCTTGCGAGGCGCGGCTGCCTGCCGGAATACCCCCCAGATATTTCTTCGTCAGAATGCCCTGCGCCAGCGGCGTGAAGGCGATAGAGCCGATGCCCAATTCCTTCAGCGTGTCCTTCAGCCCGTCCTTTTCGACCCAGCGGTTCAGCAGGTTATAGCTGGGCTGATGGATGATGCAGGGCGTGCCGAGATCTTTCAAAATCGCCGCCGCCTCGCGCGTGCGTTGGCTGTTGTAGCTGGAAATCCCGACATAGAGCGCCCGGCCCGACCGCACGATATGATCAAGCGCGCCACAGGTTTCCTCCAGTGGGGTGTTCGGATCAAAACGGTGCGAATAGAAGATATCGACGTAATCGAGACCGAGCCGCCTCAGCGACTGATCGCAAGACGCGATCAGGTATTTGCGGCTGCCCATTTCGCCGTAAGGCCCGGGCCACATCAGATAGCCCGCCTTGGAACTGACAATCAGCTCGTCTCGGTAGCCCGCGAAATCGGTGCGCAGAATCTCGCCAAAGGCGGCCTCGGCCGATCCGGGCGGCGGGCCGTAGTTGTTGGCCAGGTCAAAATGCGTGATGCCATGGTCAAAGGCCGTGCGACAGATCGCCTGTTTGGTCTGGTGCGGCGTGTCATGGCCGAAGTTGTGCCAGAGCCCCAGCGAAACCGCCGGAAGTTGAAGCCCCGATTTGCCGCAACGACGGTAAACCATTTTGCTGTAGCGATCTTGTGCCGGACTGTAACGCATCGAAAAATCTCCCTTTTGTCTGTTTGTCCGCAAATCCCGCGCGGTCTTCAAGCCCCATGTCCCGCGAAATTCATCGCGCAGGCACCGCGATCTGCTGTCTGACGCCCCAAAAGCCGGCCATTCCGGCGGAATGTAAAGAAGCTGACAGCAAATTCGGTCGATTCTGACGAAAAACCACAGGGGCAAATGCTTGCAGGCGGCCCGCCCGCTCCTTATATACCCCCCGTAGCCGGATAGGGCGGCCGCGCCCAGCCGCCTGCAACTGGGATCGGGGTTCAGGGGCCACAACGGGCCTGAACGCCATAACATCGCCGAATATGAAGAGGTATTTATCATGGCCAAAGTCATCGGGATCGACCTCGGGACAACGAACTCCTGCGTCGCCATCATGGATGGATCGCAACCCCGCGTCATCGAGAACTCTGAAGGCGCGCGTACCACGCCGTCCATCGTTGGTTTCACAGATTCTGAGCGTCTTGTCGGGCAACCCGCCAAGCGTCAGGCAGTAACCAACCCCTCCAACACTGTTTTCGCCGTAAAACGCCTGATTGGCCGTCGCATGGACGACAGCCACATCGCAAAAGACAAGAAGAACCTGCCCTACAACCTTGTCAACGGTGGCAACGGTGACGCATGGGTCGAAGTGCACGGTGAAAAGTATTCGCCCAGCCAGATCTCTGCCTTCATCCTGGGCAAGATGAAAGAAACCGCCGAAAGCTATCTTGGCGAAGAAGTGACCCAGGCCGTCATCACGGTTCCGGCGTATTTCAACGACGCCCAGCGTCAGGCAACCAAGGACGCCGGCAAGATCGCCGGTCTGGAAGTGCTGCGCATCATCAACGAGCCGACGGCGGCAGCGCTGGCCTACGGCCTCGACAAGAAGGAAAGCCGCACCATCGCGGTGTATGACCTTGGCGGCGGCACCTTCGACATCACCATCCTTGAAATCGACGACGGTCTTTTCGAGGTCAAATCCACCAATGGCGATACCTTCCTTGGCGGTGAAGACTTTGACATGCGCATCGTCAACTACCTCGCCGACGAGTTCAAGAAAGAGCACTCGGTTGATCTGACCAAGGACAAGATGGCGCTTCAGCGTCTGAAGGAAGCTGCGGAAAAGGCCAAGATCGAACTGTCGTCGAGCCAGCAGACCGAGATCAACCAGCCGTTCATCTCGATGGGTTCCAACGGTCAGCCGTTGCACATGGTGATGAAGCTGACCCGCGCCAAGCTGGAAAGCCTGGTGTCGGACCTGATCAAGGCCTCGATCAAGCCGTGCCAGGCCGCGCTGAAGGATGCGGGCCTGACCACCGGCGACATCGACGAAGTGGTTCTGGTCGGCGGGATGACCCGCATGCCGCGCGTTGTCGAAGAAGTCACCAAGTTTTTTGGCAAAGAGCCGCATAAAGGCGTGAACCCTGATGAGGTTGTGGCCCTTGGCGCAGCCATCCAGGCCGGCGTTCTGCAAGGCGACGTCAAGGACGTGGTTCTGCTCGACGTGACGCCGCTGTCGCTGGGCATCGAGACGCTGGGTGGCGTGTTTACCCGCCTGATCGACCGCAACACCACGATCCCGACCAAGAAGTCCCAGGTTTTCTCGACCGCCGAAGACCACCAGAACGCCGTGACGATCCGGGTGTTCCAGGGCGAGCGGGAAATGGCCTCCGACAACAAGATGCTGGGTCAGTTCAACCTCGAAGACATTCCGCCCGCACCGCGCGGCATGCCCCAGATCGAAGTGACCTTCGACATTGACGCCAACGGCATCGTCTCGGTCGGCGCAAAGGACAAGGGCACCGGCAAGGCACAGAACATCACCATCCAGGCCTCGGGTGGTCTGTCCGATGAAGACATCGAAAAGATGGTGAAGGACGCCGAAGCCAACGCCGAAGCCGATAAAGAGCGCCGCGAGTTGGTCGAGACCCGCAACCAGGCCGAAAGCCTGCTGCATTCGACCCGCAAATCGCTAGAGGAGCATGGCGAAAAGGTGGACCCCTCCACCGTTGAAGCCATCGAATTCGCGATGCAGCCCCTGGAAGAGGCCCTGAAAGGCGAGGATACCGGCAAGATCAAATCCGGCATCCAGAATCTGACCGAGGCCGCGATGAAACTTGGCGAGGCGATCTACAAGGCCAGCCAGGAAGAAGCCGGCGATGCAGGTGCCGATGAAGGGCCCCGCTCGGTCGATGACGACATCGTCGACGCTGACTTCGAGGATCTTGGCGACAACAAGCGGAAGTGACACCGCAGGATCGAACAAGGGGCGGCCCGCTTGACGGGCCGCCCCTCGACCGTTCGACAACCAGAGGTTTGCCATGGCAAAACGCGATTATTATGAAGTGTTGGGAGCCTCGCGCGGAGCCTCGGCCGAAGAGCTGAAAAAAGCCTATCGGGCCAAGGCGAAAGAGCTGCACCCCGACAGAAACTCCGACAATCCAAACGCCGAGGCCCAGTTCAAGGACGTGAACGAGGCTTACGAAGTCTTGAAGGACGCCGACAAAAAGGCTGCCTATGATCGCTTTGGCCATGCCGCCTTTGAGAACGGTATGGGCGGTGGTGGTGGCGGCCCGCGTGGTGGCCACCCCGGAAACGGCGATTTCGCAAGCGCCTTTTCGGATGTGTTCGAAGACCTGTTCGGCGATTTCATGGGGGGCCAGCGCGGCGGCGGTGCAAGATCCCGGGCACAGCGCGGCTCTGACCTGCGCTATAACCTGCGGGTCTCACTCGAAGAGGCCTTCAAGGGCATCCAGAAAACCATCAACGTGCCTGCGTCGGTTTCCTGTGAGGCCTGCCGCGGCTCTGGCGGCGAAGGCGGCGCGGAGCCCGTGACCTGCCCGACATGCTCGGGCATGGGCAAGGTGCGCGCACAGCAGGGTTTCTTCACGGTGGAACGCACCTGCCCGACCTGTTCCGGCATGGGCCAAACCATCAAGAACCCGTGCAAAAGTTGCGGCGGCGCCGGGCGCGTGGAACAGGAGCGCGCGCTTTCGGTCAACATCCCCGCCGGGGTCGAAACCGGCACCCGAATCCGGCTTGCCGGTGAGGGAGAGGCCGGCCTGCGCGGCGGGCCTTCGGGCGATCTGTATATCTTCATCGAGGTGAAGGAGCACGCGATCTTCCAGCGCGACGGCGTGCATCTGTTCTGCCGGGTCCCGGTGACCATGCCGACCGCCGCAATCGGTGGCGAGGTCGAGGTGCCGACGATCGACGGTGGCAAGAGCCGGGTCAAGGTGCCACCGGGCAGCCAGACCGGCAAGCAAATGCGCCTGCGCAGCAAGGGCATGCCCGCGCTGCGCGGTGGTGGCACCGGCGACATGCTGATTGAACTGGCGGTGGAGACGCCGGTAAACCTGACGTCGAAGCAAAAAGATCTGCTGCGCGAGTTCGAGAAACTGTCGGAAGACAACAACCCCGAAGGCCGCAGCTTCTTTTCCAAGGTGAAAAGCTTCTGGGAAGGCATGAAAGCCTGACCTGAAAGCAAGAGCCGGGCGCGGGGGCATCGAGCCCCCTTGCCCGGCATTGCCATGGCTGCTGCCCGACCTCTACGCGTCTGAAAAGTGCCGGATCTGGATATTTGCGCCAGAGAGCCGCCTGCCATTTACTCTTTTTTCACCATGATGTGCCAGCCTTCGGGCATGACACATGCTGGCGCCTTTCGCGAATCTCCCTTGCCGCTGTTCGGCGACGCTGATGAAGCGGTTGCTTTGCCTGTTCCGGGTCGATTGCCCTCCTATATCGCCGATCATCGCAAACGCCTTCGCGCGCGGTTCATGGAAGGCGGTGCTGCGGCATTGCCCGACTATGAACTGCTGGAGCTTGTCTTGTTCCGTGCCATTGCGCGGCAGGATGTAAAACCCCTCGCCCGACGACTGCTGGATGCGTTTGGCGATTTCAACCGCGTTGTTTCCGCCGCGCCGTCACGTTTGGCCACGGTTCAGGGCGTCGGGGATGCCGTGATTCAAGAGTTGAAAATTGTCGAGGCCAGCGCGCAGCGGATGATGCGCGCCCGGGTGATGAACCGGCCGGTTCTGACGTCCTGGGAGGCGTTGTTGGACTATTGCCATACGGCCATGGCGCATCGCGAGACCGAGCAATTCCGCATTCTTTTTCTGGACCGCAAGAACGTGCTGATCGCCGATGAAGAACAAGCAAAGGGCACGGTCGACCATGTGCCGGTCTACCCGCGCGAAGTGGTGAAGCGGGCGCTGGAGTTGAACGCCTCGGCGATTATTCTGGTGCACAATCACCCATCCGGCGACCCGACGCCCTCGGACGCGGATATCGCGATGACCGGGCAAATTCAGGACGCCGCTGATGTCTTGGGCATCACCCTGCACGACCACCTGATCATCGGCAAGGAGTGCGAGTTGAGCTTTCGCGCCGGCGGCTACCTCTGACAGCGCCGCAACCAGTCCACTGGCCCCGCTCCGCACGGGCGGTTCCGCGATTCGCAGGCTTTTGCGTGCCGCCACCTTCGCGCGGTTCTTGATGTCGCGTCGCCTGCGCACGGGCAAGTACCCGGTCGGGCCCTCAGTCCCCGGTTGCCACATCTGGTTCTTCGGGCGGAGTCGGATGCGCCCAAAGTTCGACGCGCCGGTTGATCTGTCGCCCGGCGGCGGTGGTGTCGCAAGCCATTGGCAGCGCCTCGCCAAAGGCCAGCACCCCGGGCAATTGTTCGGGGCCAAGGTCCGGCGCGATATCGCGCAGCGCGAGCCGAACGGCCTCCGCCCGGCTTCTGGACAGGGCGAGGTTGGCATCCGCAGCACCGGTTCCGTCAGAAAACCCTGCCAGAGCAAGGGTTTCGCCCGCAAAGCGGCCCGCCGCGATCTGTCGCGCCAGATCGCCAAGGTTCTCGCGCGAAAGCGCATCAAGCTGGGCGGATCCGTCCTGAAACCGGAAGGTGAGGGAAAGCCGGTCTCCCCCAGTCATCGCGACAGCAAGGCGTTTGAGCTCGGCCAGTTTCACCTCGGTTCCGGCGACGCGGATGGCCCCCAGCAGGCGTTGGCCATCTTCGGTCAGCGGTGCGCGGCCCATCCGCCGGTCGATATAGCCGGCATCGGCGATGACCTGCCCTGCGGCATCCGTGGCCAGAAACTCCAGAAACTCCCGCAGCAGCAGCGGCATCCGGCGATTGGGCGTCAGCAGGAACAAGGGCGCTGTCAGCGGGTAGTCCTCTGCCTTGACCGTCAACGCCGTGGCGGGCAAGGGAAAGCCGCAACTGTCGGTCAGAGGGATCGCCCGCGCGGCACCCTGCACCGATTGTCCGGTCAACCCCAGCGCCCATGGATCGCGCGCCACAGCGGCGGCAAGGCTGGCCGCGTCGGGGTGGCGGGGGCCGGGTGCGAATTCACCGCCCAGCCGCGCCTCGGCGGCTTGCTGAAGCGGGTGATCGGGCGTCAGGGCGTGAACGACGATCGGCATGTCGGAGCCACCGAGGGCCTTCCAGTTGTCAACCTCGCCGCGCAGCGCAGCTGCCAGCGCCCGGCTGGAGATTTTGGGCAAAAGATTTTCCGCCGCCATGACGGGGATCAGCGGGTCAAGTGCCAGAGCGCGCACCCGGACACCGGGGGGCGCGGCACCGGAGAGCACCATTTCAACCCTCTCGTTTCGCAGCCCGTCCAGTGCCTCGCCCAATAGCGCCGGGGTAAAACTGATCCGCGCGAGGGGCTGGCCCCCCCGCGGGCCTGTGCCCGGATCGGTGATCTCTGCGGTAAAGTCGGGGGCCGGGGCGACCGTTTGATAGGTCAGCCCCCGACCGCGGGCGAAAGCCGCGAAAAGTGGTGGCAGCAGGCGACCGGCAGCCTCACCCGCGCCGGTAACACGAATGATCGCTAAGGGGGCTGTCAGCTCCGGGCAGGCGGGGCCCTCGCAGATCACCCCTTCGGCGTCGACGGTCAATCTGCCATAGTCCGACTCGACTCGGTAAAACTCGCCGTCGTAGGCCAGAAGCTGCCCGGACAGCGACAGGCCGCCGTTGCGCGAGGTCAGCGTCACGTCCTGCGCCAAAACCATTTGTGAAACGAGAAACGCGGCGATGAACGCCGCGCCCCCGGAAATCAGCCGCATCATACCCTGCCTGATTGACCCTCAGTTTGCTGTGGCGAGTTTCAGGTCAGGAAGCAGATTATTCAACACCAGAACGTCACCGATCGCATCACATTCGGGGGTTGCGAGGGTCAGATCGGTCGCGGCGTGGGTTCCGCCCTCACTTATCAGCAATTCACCCAGCAATTCGCGGTCACAGGTCGCCTCGCTCACATCGACTTCGATTGAAATCTCCACCGGCACGGAAAAGTCGATCGGGTAGGTGTAGACCTCTGCCAGCATCGGCAATGCAACGCTGTTGTCGCCCAGTAGGGTCATGTAGCCGCTTTTCGAGGGGATGCCCGCCATGCTGCTGCCGGGGTCGGCCGCCGAAATATGGCCCTTGCCACCATACACCGCGCCGTCCTCGAATGCGTGAAGCTGAAAGTTGTCCTTGTCCAGCCACTGCACGGCAATGCGGCGGTAGATCGGCAGATCCGGCAGGTTGATGTCTTCGACGACCTCTTTGCCGTCGGGCATCAGCACGGAAACGCTCGAGTCTTCTTCCATTGCCGGAAGCGACACGAACAGCGCACCCGTCAACGAGGTTTTACCGGTTATCGCCAGGCCGCCGTGGCGCAGCACGATACGCTCGCCTGCGGCGCAAGGCGCCAGAAGGGTTACGTCGATCATCGCCTTGGGCGCGGCTTTCAGATCAAGAGAGACCGGGCAATTCGTGCTGTCCCCCGAAAGCGCGCGGGTCAGGGGTGCCGTTGCGGTGCCCGGTGTCGCGGTGGTCGAGAACGCGGCTTCGGGCGCTCCCGTTTTCGGGACAACCGGGATCAGTGCGGCTTCGGATAGTAATGGGGCCCTGGCTGTCGCCGCGCGCGCCGTTGGCATTGCCGGCGTGTTGCCCAGGCCGGCGGCCAGCGGTGTGATTGCCACCGGGCGCTCTGCCCGGGCGGTACGCCCGGTGTCGTTGCCGAAGCCGTATTGCAGCAACTGCCCGACCCCCAAAGCAAGCGCTACAGTTGCCGCAGCCATCGCCACTTTGCGTTTCACATCCATTTTGCCGCCTCCGGTCACATATTGACCATTCACGCCTAGGCGCAGAACCCGGCGCTGCGATGGCGAGAAAGCGGAAACATTCGGGATCCAGGCCAGCCAATGCCCTAGTTTGGCCGTAATACGCAAAAGGGGGCGGTTGACCCACCCCCTTTTGACCCATGTCAGCACATTTTGTTTGCGCCTCAGATGATTCGTCCGTGGCAATGCTTGAACTTGTTGCCCGACCCGCAGGGGCACGGGTCATTGCGCGGCGTGTCCGCCCAGCTTGCAACGTCGCTTTCGTCAAACGCTGCCGGGGCCGCGTCGCCGACAGCCGCCGCCGGGTGTACCGGAACCTCCGCACGATGCGTCTGCTTTTGCTGGGCCAAGAACTGTTCCATCATCGTGCGTTGCTCTTCTTCGCTCAACGGGCGCACCTGCGACAGGCGCAGTGTCACGTCCTGACGCAACGAGTTGAGCATCGATTCAAACAGCGCAAAGCCTTCGGTCTTGTACTCCGACAGCGGATCACGCTGCGCGTAGCCCCGGAAGCCGACGACCGAGCGCAGGTGGTCCAATGTCATCAGATGTTCGCGCCATTTGCCGTCGATGATCTGAAGCAACACCTGCTTTTCAATGTTGCGCATGGTTTCAGAGCCGAAAGCTTCCAGCTTTTCGGCCATCAACCGGTCCGAGGCTTCCTCGATCCGTTCGCGCATCGCTTCATGGTCAACGCCCTCTTCCGCGGCCCATTCCTGCACCGGCAGGTCAAGCGCCAGCTTTTCGCGGATGGCTTCGGCAAGTCCGGCGCTGTCCCACTGATCGGCATAGGATTTGCGCGGCATGAAATCGTCAATCATGTCTTCGATCACCTGATGGCGCATATCTTGCGTGATTTCCGAAAGATCCTCGGCCTCCATGATCTCGAGCCGCTGACCAAAGATCGCCTTGCGCTGATCGTTCATCACGTCATCGAACTTCAGCAATTGCTTGCGGATGTCGAAGTTGCGGCCTTCCACCTTGGCCTGCGCTTTTTCCAGGCTTTTGTTGACCCAGGGGTGAACGATGGCCTCGCCGTCTTTCATGCCCAGCTTTGACAACACAGAATCAAGCCGCTCCGACCCGAAAATGCGCATCAGGTCATCTTCGAGGCTGAGGAAGAAGCTGGAGCGACCAGGGTCGCCCTGACGACCGGAGCGGCCGCGCAACTGGTTGTCGATGCGGCGCGATTCGTGGCGTTCGGTGCCGAGGACATACAGGCCGCCAGCCGCGATCACCCTTGCCTTTTCGTCGGCATGTTCCGCCTCGATCCGGCTGCGCAACCCGTCAGGGTTTGCCTTGGGGTCGGCATCCAGCGCATCATGCACTTTCATGTCGACATTGCCACCCAGCTGAATGTCGGTGCCGCGACCGGCCATGTTGGTGGCGATGGTCACCGCGCCGAATTTACCGGCATCGGCAACAATCTGGGCTTCCTGCTCATGCTGGCGGGCGTTCAGCACGTTGTGCGGAATTCCCTCTTTCTTCAGCATGTCCGACAGCGCCTCGGATTTCTCGATCGAGGTGGTGCCGACCAGGATCGGTTGACCCTTGGCATGGGCCTCCTTGATCGACACGACCACGCCTTCAAACTTTTCGCGGGCGGTGCGGTAGACCTGATCATGGTCGTCTTTACGGGCGATCGGGCGGTTGGTGGGCACTTCGACCACGCCAAGCCCGTAAATCTCGGCAAATTCCTCGGCTTCGGTGCTGGCAGTACCGGTCATGCCAGCCAGCTTGTTGTAAAGACGGAAGTAATTCTGAAAGGTGACAGACGCCAGGGTGATGTTCTCGGGCTGGATGGCAACGCCTTCCTTGGCCTCGATCGCCTGGTGCAGACCTTCCGACAGCCGCCGCCCGCGCATCATGCGGCCGGTGAATTCGTCGATCAGCATCACCTCGCCGTCGCGGACAATGTACTGCTGATCGCGGTTGAACAGCGTATGCGCCCGCAGCGCCTGGGTGACGTGGTGCACCAGCGTGGTGCTTTCCGGGTCATACAGGTTCTGACCTTCGGGCAGCAGACCGGATTTCAGCATCAACTCTTCGATGAATTCGTTGCCCTCTTCCGTGTAGGTCACGTTGCGGGTCTTTTCGTCCACCTTGTAGTGGGTTTCGTCAAGGCTGGGGATCAGGCGGTCAACGGTGGTGTAAAGCTCGCTGCGGTCCTCGCTGGGGCCCGAGATGATCAGCGGCGTGCGCGCCTCGTCGATCAGAATCGAGTCAACCTCGTCCACGATCGCGTAGAAATGGCCGCGTTGCGACATTTCCTCGATGCTGGCCTTCATGTTGTCGCGCAGATAGTCAAAGCCCAACTCGTTGTTGGTGGCATAGGTGACATCGGCGCGGTACGCCTCGCGCTTTTCGTCGTCGGGCTGATAGGGGTAAACAACGCCGGTGGTCATGCCGAGGGCGCCGTAGACCTTGCTCATCCACTCTGCGTCACGCTTGGCCAGGTAGTCGTTGACCGTAACGATATGCACGCCCTTGCCCGCCAGGGCGTTCAGATAGGCCGGCAGCGTCGCCATCAGCGTCTTGCCTTCACCAGTCTTCATCTCGGCGATATTGCCCTGGTGCAGGAATATCCCGCCCTTCAACTGCACATCGAAGGCCCGCAGACCCAGCGCGCGGCGCGCGGCTTCACGGCAGTTGGCAAATGCCTCTGGCAGCAGCGCGTCGAGGTGTTCGCCATCCTGCGCGCGTTTGGCCAGTTCCTTTGTTTTCTGTTTCAGCCCGTCATCCGACAGCGCCGTGTATTCCGGCTCCAGCGCGTTGATCTGTGCGACCAGCGGGCGAACCGATTTTATCTTGCGGTCGTTTGGGGTTCCAAACACCTTGCGCGCAATCGTTCCAAGACCAAGCATGTTTTCTCCGTGGCGCGTTCCTGCCATATCAGGCCTTCCTGACATGATCGTGTAAGCCTTGGCCTTGCCCAGATCATCGAGCTTCCATAGAGAAGTGCGAAGAGCCCGGACGCTGGTCTGTCTTACGCGACTTCCGCGATGTAAGCGGCACTGAAGGGCAAGTCAACGTCGCGCGACCGCGCGGCCCGATAAGGAGACGGATTGATGACGAAACATGTGACTTTTAAGGCGGGCATTGCTGTTCTGACAGCCCTCGCCCTTGCAGCGCCCGGATTTGCGCAAGAGGCAAGTGTACCTGCCGCAACCGAAACGGCGGCCGCCGCGGTCAGTGCCGATACGGTGGTGGCGACGGTGAACGGCACCGACATCACGCTGGGTCACATGATCGTGCTGCGCAGCAAATTGCCCGCACAATACCAGAGCCTGTCAGTTGATGTACTGTTCAAAGGCATCCTGGAGCAGCTTGTCCAGCAGACCGTCCTCGCCCAGTCGGCCGAACCGAATCTGTCACTGTTCGACACGCTTTCCCTCGAAAATGACCGGCGTGGCTATATGTCGGGCCTGGCCCTGGCGGATATCGCCGATGTCGCGGTTACCGATGAGGCGGTTCAGAAAGCCTATGACGCCAAATACGCCGAGTTGAAGAAAGAATACAACGCGGCCCACATCCTGGTCGCGACCAAGGAAGAAGCGCAGAAGATCAAGGCTGAAATCGACGGTGGCGCTGATTTCGCCGCCCTTGCCAAAGAACGCTCCTCCGACGGGGCCGCTGCCAATGGCGGCGACCTCGGCTGGTTCAGCGAAGGCATGATGGTAAAGCCCTTCCAGGATGCGGTTTTCGCGATGCAGATCGGTCAGGTGTCAGACCCGGTGCAGTCGCAGTTTGGCTGGCATGTGATCCAACTCAAGGACACCCGCATTGCCAAGGCCCCCGCGCTCGACGAAGTGCGTGACGCCCTGGCGGCGGAAATTCAGCAAGCCGCGATAGAAGACCATATAAAAACCGCAGTCGCTGCTGCTAAGATTGAACGGCCGGGCGATTCAATGGACCCGTCAATTCTAGACGCCAAGACGGCACTCGACAGATAACTTTCGCGAAGGACAAATGCGATGACCAATGCAAACTGGAAAGACGAAGCGAAAAAGCTGAAGAAACAGTTGAAAAAGGCCATCGCGACCTTGGAAAGCCGCGCATCGGATGCTGGTGATACCGCTGGCAACATTGCGTCAAAGGCTGCCGATATGGCAACAGCAGCGTATGGCGCTGCTGTTGCTGTCGCGGCCAAGCCCGCCAAAGTCGTGTCCCCGCTTGCGCCCGAAGGCGGCTTCCCCGCGCTGCCCGAGATCCGCGGCGTTGAATTCGCCGCAGTCGAGGCCGGCGTGCGCTACCGCAACCGCAAGGACGTGATGCTTGTGCGTCTGGCCGCGGACACGGCGGTCGCAGGCGTCTTCACCCGCTCCTCGACCCGCGCGGCTTGCGTTCTCGACTGTCAGGAAAAGCTGGCGCTGAAGGTGCCCGCCGGCGCAGGGGCCGCCATCATCGTCAACTCTGGCAATGCCAACGCCTTCACCGGCGCTTTGGGTCAGGCCTCGGTTGATGAGGTCACCGGCGGTGTGGCGCAAGCCCTGGGCATCCCCGCTTCCCGTGTCTTTTCGTCTTCGACAGGTGTCATCGGCGAACCCCTCCCGCATGACCGCATCGTGGCAAAATTGCCCGATCTGGTCGCCGGACTTCAGGGCAGCGCCATCGACATGGCCGCCCAGGCCATCATGACCACCGACACCTTCGCCAAAGGCGCCAGCGCCGTGATCGAGGGTGACGGCGGCCCGATCCACATCGCAGGCATCGCCAAAGGCTCCGGCATGATCGCGCCGGATATGGCCACCATGCTGGTCTATATCTTCACCGATGCCAAGATCGCACCCGCCATGCTGCAAAAAATGCTGTCGCGCAATGTCGATGATACATTCAACGCCATTACTGTCGACAGCGACACCTCGACCTCTGACTCGCTTCTGCTTTGCGCCACCGGCCAAAGCGACGCTGCCGCCGTCAAAGGCGCTGTTGCCAAAGCGTTCGAGGCCGCCCTGAAAGAGGTCATGCTCGACCTCGCCAAGCAGGTCACGCGCGATGGCGAAGGGGCCACGAAATTCGTCGAAATCAATGTAACGCACGCCGCCTCGGCGCAGGACGCCCACCGCCTTGCCATGGCCATCGCCAATTCGCCCCTGGTGAAAACCGCCATCGCCGGGCAAGACCCCAACTGGGGCCGCATCGTCATGGCCATCGGCAAATCCGGTGCCGAAGCCGACCGTGACAAGCTGAGCATCCGCTTCGGCGACCTGCTGCTTGCCGAAAAGGGCTGGCGCAGCCCCGGCTACAACGAAGAAGCCGCCGCCGCCTATATGAAAAACGATGAGTTGGTGATCTCGGTCGATATGGGCCTCGGCCGCGCGTCAAAAACCGTGTGGACCTGCGATCTGACCCACCGTTACATCGACATCAACGCCGACTACCGGTCCTGACCATCCTCATCTGTTCATAAATATCCCACGGAGGAGGGTCCGGGAGGGGGTGTGAAACCCCCTCCCGGCGCTCTCCGTCAGAAAGCCACGATGAAAACTCTCCTCGTTTCCGCCGCAGCTCTCATCGACCCCGATGGCCGCGTCCTGCTCGCGCAGCGCCCCGAGGGAAAATCCCTCGCCGGTCTGTGGGAGTTTCCAGGCGGCAAGGTTGACCCCGGTGAAACCCCCGAAACCGCCCTGATCCGCGAATTGCACGAAGAACTGGGCATCGACACCTGGGCCAGTTGCCTCGCCCCGCTAAGCTTCGCCAGCCACAGTTACCCGGATTTTCACCTGCTGATGCCGCTTTTCGCCTGCCGGAAATGGCAGGGCATCGTGCAGGGACGTGAGGGGCAGGACCTTGCGTGGGTCAGGCCCGAACGGCTTAAAGATTACCCCATGCCTCCCGCAGACCTGCCCCTTGTCGCGATCTTGCGCGACTGGCTTTGATCGACTGTTGCAAAATTCGCCTCATTTTATCGTGATTGCTGCATTTTGTTTCTATTGTTGACTGAAACTGTGCTTACATTGTCAGATACACCACGACAAAGGGGATCAACGATGCTTCAGACAATCACAATGGGGTCCTCTGTTTCCGTGCAAGGGCTGCTTGTGCGTCACCTGCCCGACGGCAAGATGGTCGTGCGCGTGGATGACAAGCAATTTGTCGGAACCCCCGTTGCGTCAACAAAAAAGCCCGAGGCTGCACCCGCCTGATTTCAGGCCTGCACGATGAATACCATACAGGACAGAAAAAGGCCGGGCGTGATGCCCGGCCTTTTCCGTTTCGGGTATTTCGGTTTTTCAGGCAAGCCTGCGTTCGATCTCTTCGCGCTCGAAAATCTCGATCACATCTCCCTGTCGGATGTCTTCATAGCGCTCGAAGGCCATTCCACATTCCTGACCCGAGATGACTTCCTTCACCTCGTCCTTGAAGCGCTTCAGCGTTTTCAGGGTGCCTTCGTGGATCACCACGTTGTCGCGCAGCAGGCGAACCCCGGCAGAGCGGCGTGCGACGCCTTCGGTCACGATACAACCCGCAACCATGCCGACGCCCGTCACCTTGAAGACTTCCTTGATCTGGGCGTACCCGATAAAGGTCTCGCGCACTTCAGCTTTCAGCAGGCCCGAGGCCGCGTCCTTGATGTCGTCCACCAGGTCGTAGATGATGCTGTAATAGCGGATCTCCACACCCTTCTGGTTGGCCGACTGGCGCGCCGAGGCATTTGCCCGGACGTTGAAGCCGATGATCGGCGCGTTCGACGCTTCGGCCAGTCCGACGTCAGAATCGGTGATCGCCCCGACCCCGTAGTGCAGCATGCGCACGCGCACCTCGTCATTGCCGATCTTTTCCATCGCCTGGACGATCGCCTCGGCAGAGCCCTGAACATCGGCTTTGACGATGATCGGCAGCTCGGCCACATCCTTGTCAGCCTTGGCCTTCGCCATCAGCTGCTCCAGCGTGGTCGCCGCACCGACTGCCGCGCGCTTGTCCTTGGCAGCGTTTTCGCGATAGGTCGCGATTTCGCGCGCCTGGGCTTCAGTGGCGACAACGTTCAGCACGTCGCCGGCAGCCGGTGTGCCCGACAGGCCCAGAACCTCGACCGGAACCGAAGGACCGGCCTCTTCCACGCGCTCGCCCTGATCGTTGATCAGCGCCCGCACCTTGCCCCACTGCTCGCCCACGACAAAGATGTCGCCGCGCCGCAGCGTGCCGTATTGCACCAGAACCGTTGCCACAGGGCCACGGCCCACATCCAGCTTCGCCTCGATCACGGCCGCCGCCGCATTGCGGTTCGGGTTGGCACGCAACTCCAGAAGCTCCGACTGAAGCGCGATCGCCTCCAGCAGGTTGTCGAGGCCCATGCCGGTTTTGGCCGAAACCTCAACGTCCTGTACGTCGCCGGACATCGCCTCAACCACAATCTCGTGCTGCAACAGGTCTGTGCGCACTTTGGTCGGGTTGGCTGAAGGTTTATCGCATTTGTTGATCGCGACGATCATCGGAACATTGGCAGCCTTGGCGTGCTTGATCGCCTCGATCGTCTGCGGCATCACAGCATCATCCGCCGCAACAACCAGTACCACGATATCCGTCACCTGCGCGCCACGGGCCCGCATCGAGGTGAAGGCCGCGTGACCGGGGGTGTCGAGGAATGTCAGCACGGCGCCACTTTCGGTCGTGACCTGATAGGCCCCAATATGCTGCGTGATCCCGCCTGCTTCGCCGGTTACCACATTGGTCTTGCGAATCGCATCGAGCAACGATGTCTTGCCGTGGTCGACGTGACCCATGATTGTCACAATCGGCGGGCGCGGCTTGAGATCCTCTTCCGCGTCTTGAATCGAATCGATGACCTGTTCGACGTCAGAGTCCGAAACGCGCACGATCCGGTGACCGAATTCTTCGACAACCAGTTCGGCGGTATCGACATCGATCGGCTCGTTCATCGTGACCATCATGCCCATTTTCATCAGGCTTTTCACAACATCCGCCGCACGCTCGGCCATACGGTTTGCCAGCTCCGACACCACGATGGTTTCCGGAACCTGAACATCGCGCACCTGCTTTTCGGCGCGCTGCCCGAGGCCAAGCGCCTTCTGGCGGGCCTTTTCCTGCTTGCGCTTCATCGCGGCCATAGACCGGGTCCGCCCGCGGTCACCTGCCAGCGCATCGTTCAGCGTCAGCTTGCCGGTACGACGACTGTCTTCGCCCTGCTTCTTGCCGCGGCCACCATCGTCGGCGCGGTTGTCGCGATCACGATCGGTCTTGCGCGGCGTCGGAAGGCCGGGCTTGGCCGAAGCCGGGCCGCGGGTATCGACGGCCGGGCCGGAACTGGCCTCTGCCGAGGGTTTTGCCCGCGCAGCCGGTGCGTTCTTGGCTTCTTCGGCCTGACGCGTCGCTGCCGCCGCCTCGGCCTTAGCGCGTTCTTCTTCTTCGGCCTTGGCGCGCAAAGCGTCTTCGCGCTCACGATCCTCGCGCTCTTTGGCCTCGATCTCGTCGCGTTTGCGCTGACGATCTTCCTCGCGCTGGCGCTCTTCACTGGCGCGGCGTTCCGCATCATCCGACTCGCGGGCCTTGGCGGCGCGCAACGCGGAAAGACGGCGCTCCATCTCGGCATCGGAAATGCCAGCGGGCCGCTTGGACGGATTGCCAAGATGCGAGGCCGTGCCGCCGCCGGTCGCCGCACCTGCCGCACCGGG
>TARA_R110002111_G_scaffold67908_2_pt1 | contig 23455 bp, 25 predicted proteins | sample TARA_R110002111 | Tara Oceans TARA_R110002111 (sample SAMEA4397363) | marine metagenome | biome: Polar Biome; feature: [ZZZ] marine water layer (ENVO:01000295); material: water (ENVO:00002006), including particulate matter (ENVO:01000060) such as... | depth 199 m | reverse complement strand
AGTGATGATACGGCGCAAGCTAAAAAGAAAATTATGAGAGCTTGTGGAATTCATGTAGTTGATTCTCCTGCGGAAATAGGTAAGAAGATAGCTGAAGTATTGGCTTAATATTAAAAAATAAAATATAAAAATCCCCAGTATTGGGGATTTTTTTGTAGCAAGAATAATGATAATTTTGTCTAAAATTTATTATTATGAAATTTAAATTATTAGTACTTGTATTTCTTTCAGCTTTATTATTTAATTGTACAATAGAGATAGAAGATGATGAAAAACTTATTGAACATTTAGCAGGAAAATGGGAATTAGTTTCAATAACATATGATGGAGTTCAAAAAATAACTCCATGTGACAGAACAACTGTATCTGAGTTTATACCTGCTAGTGCATATTCTGGAAATTATAAAGGTACAGTATATTTCTGGACAGAAGCACTTGAATCGTGTAACCCTGAAACATTTCGGGGTACTTGGAAATCAGATGACGGTGATTTTGACTTAACCTTAACTATTAATGGTACAAACACTTCTTATACTAATAATTTTAGAGTACGTTACAGGTATAGCTCTGAAGGTGAGGATGATGATGTTGACAATAGTGATGAGCTTATTAACATAGAATTAATATTCAATAATGAAGATGAAGAATTTGAAAGGAGATATACTTATCGGAGGATAATTTAGAAGAACCTTAGAGTTAAGTTCGTCAATATTTTTTTAAATAATCAGAAAATACTTTAAGTTAGTTATAAGAATATATAGAAATTGAAACCTTGCAATCTTGTGAGGTTTTTTTATTTCAAACAACTTGTAATTACTATATTTGAATTTAATAAACTTTCTTAGATGTGTTTATCTAAGATTCAATTAAACTGTCATTCCTGTGGAGGCAGGAAACAACTATTTTATACAAACTACATGAAATTATTAGAAGGAAAAACGGCCATAATAACTGGTGCTAGCCGAGGAATAGGAAAAGGTATCGCTCAAGTTTTTGCGCAACAAGGCGCTAATGTTGCTTTTACATATAGTGCTTCAGTGGAAGCAGCTAATGCATTAGAAAAGGAACTAAATAAATTAGGCGTTAAAGCAAAAGGCTATAAAAGTAATGCGGCCAGTTTTGATGAGGCTCAAAAACTAGCCGATGATGTTCTTGCCGAATTTGGCGGAATTGATGTTTTAGTAAATAATGCAGGCATTACAAAGGACAATTTACTGATGCGTATGGGAGAAGCAGATTTTGATACGGTTATTGAAGTGAATTTGAAGTCTGTTTTTAATATGACCAAAGCAGTACAAAGAACGATGCTTAAACAACGTAAAGGCTCTATAATTAATATGAGTTCGGTGGTTGGTGTTAAAGGAAATGCGGGACAAACCAACTATGCAGCATCCAAAGCTGGAATTATAGGCTTTTCAAAATCAGTAGCTTTAGAATTAGGTTCAAGAAACATAAGAAGTAACGTAGTTGCCCCTGGTTTTATTGAAACTGAAATGACTGCTAAACTTGATGAGGAAGTTGTAAAAGGATGGCGCGCAGCAATACCATTAAAACGTGGAGGAACTCCTGAGGATATTGCAAATGTATGCGTGTTTTTAGCAAGCGATATGAGTGCTTATGTTACCGGACAAACTTTAAACGTTGATGGCGGCATGCTTACATAATTACGATTTTCAGATTTTTGATTGACGAATTAACTAATACTAGAATCGTAAATCTAAAACCGTAAATCTAAAATCAATTAATGCAAACAGAAACTCTTATTTACATCATATTAGCTGGAATTATAGCGCTTTCACTAGCACTTTTTCAGTATTTTACTAAAAAGAGAAGTATGTCGAAATTAAACATGCTTTTTTCATTTTTAAGGTTTGTTACCTTTTTTTCAGTTTTACTATTACTTGTAAACCCCAAATTCAATCAAGTTACTTTAACAACTGAAAAACCCAATTTGATTATTGCTGTTGATAATTCAAATTCAATAGTTCATTTAAACCAAAATGAAAAGGTTAAAAGCTTAGTCGCGTCATTGTCTAATAATGAGGCTTTAAAAAATAAGTTTAATTTGGAATTTTATACGTTTGGTGAACATTTTAAAAACTCAGATTCCTTAACGTTTTTAGAAAAACAAACGAATATAAATGAAGCTTTTAATCAATTATCACAAATATATAAGCAGTCAAATTCGCCAACTTTACTAATTTCAGATGGTAATCAAACTTACGGAAATGATTATGAGTTTGCTTTCTCGAAATACAAACAAGCCATTTATCCAATTATTTTAGGAGATACTACAAGTTATACTGATTTAAGAATAGAACAACTTAATGTAAATAAATATGCCTACTTAAAAAACAGATTTCCAATAGAAGCCATTTTAGTGTATAGTGGAAATGCAAGTGCTACATCAAAACTACAAGTAACCCAAGGCAATAGAACGGTATATTCTGAAACAGTAAGCTTTAATAAAACAAAAAACTCTAGGGTTGTTAATTTCACACTGCCTGCTTCAACAACAGGCGTAAGTAGTTATAAAGCAACTTTAACTCCAATGGATACTGAGAAAAACAAAATCAATAACTCTAAAAATTTTGCAGTTGAAGTTATTGATCAGAAAACAAAAATAGCCATTGTTAGCGATTTTATTCACCCAGATTTAGGCACCTTAAAAAAAAGTATAGAAAGTAACGAACAGCGTTCAGTTTCCTTTTTAAATTCAAACGAAATAATTAATCAAATAAATGATTTTCAATTAGTTATATTATATCAACCAAATAATAAGTTTAAAAATTTATTTGAGGTTTTAAATACAGAAAACAAGAATAGCTTTGTAGTTGTTGGTACTAAAACAGATTTGAATTTTCTAAATACGATACAAAAAAATTATCAATATGAAATTACCCAGCAACTTGAAGATTATCAGGCCGAATTGAATCTAAATTATTCACCCTTTTTAATTGATGATATTAATTTCGAATCTTTTCCTCCCTTAAAATCCCATTATGGTGCTGTCGATTTTAAATTACCTTTTCAATCTATCTTAAATAGAAGGGTTCGTGGTATTTCAACTCAAGACCCAATGCTTGCCACTTTTGAAACTAACGGAAGGCGAGAGGCCGTTTTATTTGGCGAGAATATATGGCAATGGCGCGCCCAGAGTTATATTAATTCTAAATCATTTAATCAATTTGATGATTTTATAGGAAAATTAGTATTGTATTTAGCCTCTAATAAACGAAGGGATAGATTGAATTTAGAATATGAATCGTTTTATAACGGTAGTACTAATATTGTTCTAAAGGCTCAGTTTTTTGATAAAAACTATCAATTTGATGCACGACAACAACTTAATATCAATGTAAAGGATAATAATTCTGGTGAAGAAAACGCATTCCCATTAATCCTGAAAAACAATAATTATCAGGTTAATCTTAGTAGCTTAGTGCCTTCAGAATATAGTTTTACAGTTAGGGCAACAAACGAAAATATTTCTAAATCGGGGAACTTTCAAATTTTAGAGTATAATGTTGAACAACAATTTTTAAATGCGAATGTTACAAAGCTGCAACAATTAGCCACTAATAGTTCAGGTGCAAGTTATTTTATTGATGAAACAGAGGGTTTAGCAAATGACTTATTAAACGATAATCGTTTCGTATCTATTCTGAAAAGCAATAAAAATAGCTTACCTTTGATAGATTGGAAATTCCTGCTCCTTATTATAGCTTTAAGCTTGTCAGCAGAGTGGTTTTTGAGAAAATATAACGGATTAATTTAAATAAAAATAATAATGGAAAAATTACCAAAAATTGCACTACCCGCAATTATTGTCGCCATAGTACTTATTGTATTATTGGCTAAATCTGCAGTAACTATTGATTCTGGTGAAGCAGGTGTATTGTTTAAAACCTTTGGAGAAGGTGTTGTTGTAGATGAACCCCCAATGGGCGAAGGATTTCATATTGTGGCGCCTTGGAACAAGGTATTCGTTTATGAAGTTAGACAACAAGAGCTTTTTGAAAAAATGAAAGTGTTATCATCTAACGGATTGGAAATTCAAATAGATGCCTCGGCGTGGTACGAACCCGTTTATAATGATTTGGGCAATCTGCACCAGTCTCTTGGGCAAAACTATTTAGAACGCGTTATACAACCGGCTATTCGTTCCGCTGCACGTAGCGTTGTGGGGCGTTATACGCCAGAGCAATTATATTCTAGCAAACGTGATGCCATTCAAGTTGAAATTTATGAAGAAACCAAAAGAATATTGGAAAAGCAATACGTTCAATTAAATGAAATTTTAGTAAGGGACGTCACTTTGCCAAACACCATTAAAGAGGCCATTGAACGCAAATTAAAACAAGAACAAGAATCTCTGGAATATGAATTTAGATTGGTAACTGCTGCAAAAGAAGCTGAAAAAGTAATTATTGAAGCTGAAGGTAAAGCAGAATCCAATCGTATTTTAAGCGCCTCTTTAACTGATAAAATTTTACAGGATAAAGGTATTGATGCGACCATGAAACTGGCTGAATCGCCAAATAGCAAAGTAATAGTTATTGGCTCTGGAGATAGCGGATTACCTATTATTTTAGGAAATCAGTAAATTTTAAAATTAAATAGTTCACGATTATTGATATTCTTTTGAATTTTAATTAAAAATAGCTATTTGAATTTATTAAATAGTTAATTGTCATAAAATAAAATTATAATATTTGGTTTTTTGAGCATTAATTACAGATATTTGCAGAAATAGAAAAGAACATGAACTTTATTCAATTACATCATCATATTCATATTTGCTCTCAAGCGAAGTGAAAATGTATTGAATAAAATCAACATATTTTTTAAACCCGTTTGAGACAATCAAGCGGGTTTTTCATTTCAAATTGCAGGTATAGCAATTTGAAATAGTCCCCACGGAGGTGGGGATCTCATCATGAAAGCTAAAACTTATTAGTAAATTATTAAAAATGAGTAAATTAAGAATTGCAGTACAGAAATCGGGTCGATTAAACGAGGATTCGATGAGAATTTTAAAGGATATAGGTATTAATATCGATAATGGTAAAGACCAATTAAAAGCTTCCGCAAGAAATTTTCCAGTAGAAGTTTTTTATCTAAGAAATGGCGATATTCCTCAATATTTAAAAGATGGTGTTGTAGATGCAGCCATTATTGGAGAAAACGTTTTAATAGAAAAGGGCAACGGTATTAACGTTGTAGAAAAATTAGGATTTTCTACGTGTAGAGTTTGTATTGCGGTACCTAAGTCGACAAAATACAGTGGTGTTAAGGATTTAGAAGGCAAACGGATTGCTACATCATATCCAAATACAGTTCAAAATTATCTAGATGCCAATGGGGTAAAAGCCAACTTACACATCATTAATGGGTCTGTTGAGATTGCACCAAATATTGGATTAGCAGATGCTATTTGCGATATTGTTTCTAGCGGAAGCACCCTTTTTAAAAATAATTTAAAAGAAGTTGATACGATTTTAAAATCCGAAGCTGTATTGGCTGTTTCACCTATTTTAAGTGATGAAAAACAAGCTATTTTAGATAAAATTCAATTCAGGATTCAATCGGTTTTAAAAGGGCGAGATTCTAAATATGTGTTGCTTAATGCACCAAACGACAAAGTACAAGACATCATTAACGTTTTGCCAGGAATGAAAAGCCCAACGGTTTTGCCGCTTGCACAAGAAGGTTGGAGTTCCGTTCATTCTGTAATTAGTAAGAATGAATTTTGGGATGTTATTGATGAATTAAAATCAAATGGAGCACAGGGTATTTTGGTTTGCCCAATTGAAAAAATGGTTTTATAGTATAGATTTTTCATTTCCACGAAGGTGGAAATCTCAATCATAAAAAGAGTTTCGTTTTAAAAGATTCCCGTCTTCACGGGAATGAAAAAAAGATTTAAATGCAAATCATAAATAATCCAAACAGAAGTGAATGGTCAGAAATTTTAAAACGACCAACACAAACCGTTGATGATATTGAAGCAACTGTAAATCTGGTTTTTAAGGCTGTTCAGTTAAATGGTGATATTGCCATTAAAAAATACACGCTTAAATTTGATGCTGTTTCATTAGAATCAAATATGGTTTCCGAAAAGGAAATCAGTGAAGCTATTAAGGCTGTACCTAAAAAACTTCAAAACGCCATAAAGCAAGCCAAACAAAATATTGAAGCTTTTCATACAGCTCAAAAAACGACTAAAATAGAAGTTGAAACCACAAAAGGGGTTCAATGTTGGCAGGAAAAACGCCCCATTCAAAAAGTGGGTTTATATATCCCAGGAGGCACAGCACCTTTGTTTTCAACGGTTTTAATGTTAGCAGTTCCTGCTCAAATAGCAGGATGCAAAGAAATCGTCTTATGTTCACCACCTAATAAAGCAGGTAAATTAGCCCCAGAAATTTTATTTACAGCACAACTTTGCGGAGTTACTAAAATTATTAAAGTAGGAGGGATCCAAGCCATTGCTGGTTTAACTTTTGGTACGGATAGTATTCCTCAGGTTTATAAAATTTTCGGGCCGGGAAATCAATTCGTAACCGTTGCAAAACAATTAGCCACGAAATATGGGGTTGCTATCGATATGCCTGCTGGCCCAAGTGAGCTATTAGTGGTTGCAGACGAAAGCGCCAATGTTTCTTACGTAGCGTCCGATTTATTAAGTCAAGCCGAACACGGTGCAGATAGTCAAGTTATTTTGGTGTCAACTTCTAAAAATGTATTGAAAAACGTTTCAAAAGAAATAGAATCCCAAATAAAAGCACTTCCGCGTCAAGCGATTGCTGAAAAAGCCATTGCAAATTCAAAATTAATTTATGTTGATAATGATGACATAGCGCTCGACTTAATTAATGAATATGGCCCTGAACATTTTATCATTTGCTCTAAAAAGGAAGATTTATACGTGAATGGAATAAACAATGCTGGATCTGTATTTATTGGCGATTATACACCTGAAAGTGCTGGTGATTATGCTTCAGGTACCAACCATACATTACCAACAAATGGGTTTTCTAAAGCATATTCTGGGGTGAATTTAGATAGTTTTATGAAAAATATGACCTTTCAAAAAATATCAAGGGAAGGGCTTTTAAATATAGGCGAAACCATAGAGTTAATGGCAGAAGCCGAAGGTTTGCAAGCACATAAAAATGCAGTTAGTATTCGATTAAAGGATTTTAAATAATATTATTAGTAAGCAAGACCTATCAGGTTTTTAAAACCTGACAGGTCTTAGGAAAAAATAAAATGAATATTCAAGATTTAATACGACCAACTATTAAAGCACTAAAACCTTATTCATCTGCACGAGATGAATTCCAAGGCAATAGTGACGATATGGTGTTTTTAGATGCGAATGAAAACCCATTTGAAAATGGCGTGAATCGGTATCCAGATCCGCAACAGCGAACGGTAAAATCATTGCTGTCAGAAATAAAAGGTATTCCCCAAGAACATATACTTTTAGGAAATGGCAGTGATGAAGTTTTGGATTTAATTTTCAGGGTGTTTTGTGAGCCAAATCAGGATAACATCATCACATTACCACCTACTTATGGTATGTACAGTGTGCTGGCTGAAATTAATGCTGTTGGAATAAAAACGGTTCAGTTAGATGAAAGTTTTCTACCAAAAGTTGATGCTATTTTAAATGCAGCAGATACCCATTCTAAATTATTGTTTATTTGCTCACCCAATAATCCAACTGCTAATAGTTTCGCTTCTGAATCTATTTTAAAGTTAATTCAAAACTTCAAAGGCATAGTAGTGATAGATGAAGCTTACATCGATTTTTCTAAAAATGAAAGTTGGATAAGCAGATTAAATGAGTTTCCTAATTTAATTGTGACGCAAACACTTTCTAAAGCTTATGGAATGGCAGGAATTCGATTAGGGATTTGTTACGCTTCCGCGGAAATAATATCGGTTTTAAACCGAATTAAGCCACCTTATAACGTTAATGAATTGACTCAACAACGTGCTATTGAACAATTGAAATTGAATGCATTAACTAAAAAACAAGTAAGTGATATTTTAAATGAACGAGCCATTTTGGTTAATCAATTAGCAAGGGTTAATTTCGTTTTAAAAATATATCCAACAGATGCTAATTTTATATTGGCCAAAGTTGATGATGCGACTAAACGTTATAATCAATTGATTGAAAAAGGCATTGTTATTAGAAATAGAACCACGCAACCTGGATGTGAAAACTGTTTGCGTTTTACTGTTGGAACGACTGAGGAGAATGAGAAATTGATAAAAGAACTTTTATCAATTTCGAAATCCTGAACTTGTTTCAGGAACTTTAAAATTGAAACAATATTTTGAAACAAAGAGAAACATATTATTGTTATATTTTAACAAATAAAAATAGAACAGTTTTGTATGTTGGTTATACAGATGATTTAAAAACTAGAATAGTTCAACATAAAAAAGGAAATGGAGCTGTTTTTACTAAGAAATATAGTGTTTATGATTTAATATATTTTGAAGAATTTGACAATAAAAAGGTTGCTAAATCTCGTGAAAAACAATTGAAAAACTGGCATAAAGAATGGAAGTGGAACCTTATTAAAGAAGTAAACCCCAATTTAGAAACATTAAGTTTAAATTAAAAAGACCCTGAAATAAATTCAGGGTGATTAACATGTTAATCATGAAAAAAGTATTATTCATAGACCGCGACGGTACACTTATTAAAGAGCCTGCTGATGAGCAAATTGATTCTTTTGAGAAATTGGAATTTTATCCAAAAGTATTTCAATATTTAAGCAGAATAGCCAAGGAAATGGATTATGAAATCGTAATGATTACAAATCAAGACGGTTTAGGTACAGAGGCTTATCCTGAAGATACATTTTGGCCAGTTCATAATTTCATAATCAAAACTTTTGAGGCAGAAGGCGTTAAATTCAAGAAGCAATTCATAGATAAAACATTTGCTGAAGATAACGCAGCAACAAGAAAACCAAACACAGGATTGTTGACCAAGTATTTTTCTGATGATTATGATTTAGAAAATTCTTTTGTTATTGGAGACCGGCTAACAGATATAGAATTAGCAAAAAATTTAGGTGCAAAAGGTGTTTTTATTAATGATGAAACCCATTTAGGAACAGATGAAATTACCGTTAAACGGGAAAAACTTAATGATTTTATCGCTTTGGAAACTAACGATTGGGCTAAAATTTACAATTTCTTAAAAGCCGATGATAGAACGGGAGGCATCATTAGAAATACCAATGAAACAAAAATTGCCATTCAATTAAATCTTGATGGCACAGGAAAGAGTAACATTGATACTGGTATTGCGTTCTTTGACCATATGTTAGATCAAATTGCACGTCACGGACAATTGGATTTAAATATAAAAGTAGATGGCGATTTAGAAGTTGATGAGCATCACACTATAGAGGATACAGCGATTGCTTTAGGTGAACTATTTAATAAAGCTTTAGGTAATAAATTAGGCATTGAGCGCTACGGATTTTGTTTACCTATGGACGACTGTTATGCACAGGCTGCCATTGATTTTGGGGGCAGAAACTGGTTGGTTTGGGAAGCCGATTTTAAACGTGAAATGATTGGGAAAATGCCAACAGAAATGTTTTATCATTTTTTTAAATCGTTTACTGATGGTGCAAAATGTAATTTGAATATAAAAGCAGAAGGCACAAACGAACATCATAAAATTGAAGCTATTTTTAAAGTTTTTGCTAAAGCTATTAAAATGGCAGTAAAGCGTGATATTGAAAAAATGATTTTACCAAGTACAAAAGGGATGTTGTGATCCCCCTAACCCCCAAAGGGGGAATTACTAAAGCTAATAAAAATCAATCTTTAGTTAAAGAAACTAAGAAGACACATGAGTAAGTTTAAGCGTATGAGTAAGAGTTCTTCCCCCTCGGGGAAGCTAGATGGGGCATCTGTTGTAATTATCAATTATGGTGCAGGAAACATAAAAAGTATTCAATTCGCTTTTAAACGTTTGGGTGTAGATGCTGTTTTATCAAATAATCCAGATGAAATTCTAGCTGCCGATAAAATTATATTTCCTGGAGTAGGAGAAGCAAGTACCGCAATGAAGATGCTTAAAGAAAGTGGTTTAAATGAATTAATTCCTAATTTAAAACAACCAGTTTTAGGTATTTGTTTGGGTATGCAACTTATGTGTAATTTTACAGAAGAAGGAAATACAACTGGACTCGGTATTTTTCAAACAGAAGTTAAACGTTTTTCTAATGATTTAAAAGTGCCTCAAATGGGGTGGAATGTTATTAAAAATTTAAAGTCTGATTTGTTTAAAGGTATTAAAGAAAATGAATATATGTATTTAGTACACAGTTATTATGCTGAACATTGTAACGAAACCATAGCAGCTACTGATTACGGATTAAACTATGCATCAGCATTACAACATAATAATTTTTACGGCGTTCAGTTTCACCCAGAAAAAAGTGGAATTGAAGGGCAAAAAGTTTTGAAAAACTTTTTAGCACTTTAATTACATTCTGAACTTGTTTCAGAATCTTTAAAATAATGATAAATTAAAATAATAGACCCTGAAATAAATTCAGGGTTGATTAACAAGTTAATCAAATGAGAATTATACCAGCCATAGATATTATAGACGGAAAATGTGTCCGCCTAACAAAAGGCGATTACGGAACAAAAAAAATATATAGTGAAAGCCCGTTAGAAATTGCGAAAGCTTTTGAAGCTTCAGGTATTCAATACTTGCATTTGGTTGATTTGGATGGCGCAAAAGCAAAGCATATTGTAAACTATAAGGTTTTGGAACAAATTGCCTCAAAAACAACCTTAAAAATTGATTTTGGTGGTGGATTGAAAACGAACGAAGATTTGCACATCGCTTTCAATTCAGGAGCAAGGCAAATAACTGGTGGCAGTATTGCCGTAAAAGATCCAGAAACATTTGAAAGTTGGATTTCAAAATATGGAGCAGCAAAAATTATTTTAGGTGCAGATAGTGATAACGGTAAAATATCTATAGGTGGATGGATGGAGCAGAGTAAGGAGGACGTAATTCCGTTTATAAAATCATATCAAAAGAAAAGTATTCAATATGTAATTTGTACTGATATTTCAAAAGATGGTATGCTGGAAGGACCTTCGGTAGAATTGTACAAGGAAATTATTGAAGAATGCTCAAATAGTAGTCAAGGCCAATCCATTAAACTGATTGCTTCAGGTGGTATTTCTCATATTGATGAGTTTCCTATTTTAAAAGAATTAGGTTGCGAAGGCGTAATTATTGGAAAAGCTATTTACGAAGATAGAATTAGTTTAAAAGAATTAGAGAAATTTGTTTAAACTTGTTTTGTCATTCCCGCGAAGGCGGGAATCCACTATGAATATAAAAAGATTAAGATTTCCGCTTTCGCGGAAATGAAAAAGAAGAATTTTAAATGCTTACAAAAAGAATCATACCCTGCCTAGATATAAAAAACGGACGCACAGTAAAAGGTGTTAATTTTGTTGATTTACGTGATGCTGGCGACCCTGTTGAACTCGCAAAACAATACGCTGATTATGGTGCCGATGAATTGGTGTTTTTAGATATTTCGGCAACACTAGAAGGTCGTGCTACAACTTTAGATATGGTTTTGCACGTTGCGGAACAAGTTAATATACCATTTACAGTTGGTGGTGGAATTTCTAGTATTGAAGATGTTGATGCGCTTTTAAAATGTGGCGCCGATAAGGTTTCTATTAATTCATCGGCAGTTAAAAGACCAGAATTGGTTAACGAGTTAGCGGATAAATTTGGAAGTCAGTGTGTAGTTGTCGCTATTGATGCAAAAAAAATAGGAACTCACTGGAAAGTCCATTTAACAGGCGGTAGTATTCCAACAGATATTGATTTATTTGAATGGGCGAAAGAAGTTGAAAGACGTGGTGCTGGAGAAATTTTATTTACCTCAATGAACCATGATGGCACAAAAAATGGTTTTGCAAATGATGCTTTGGCTAAATTATCGTCGGAATTAAATATTCCAATTATAGCTTCAGGAGGTGCTGGAAACGTTCAGCATTTTATTGACACGTTTAAAGAAGGCAAATCTGACGCAGCTTTAGCAGCTAGTGTTTTTCATTTTGGAGAGATTGCAATTCCAGAATTAAAAAAAGAATTAAAAGCAAATAATATAGAGGTGCGGTTAGCCACATAACCCCCAAAGGGGAATACTGACTCAATTAAAAATTAATTATGAAAAACGACATAAAAACAGATATCATTTCTCCCCCTTGGAAGGAGTTAGAGGGGGCTCTTATTCCTGCAATCATTCAAGATGCCACAACAAAAAATGTTTTAATGTTGGGTTATATGAATGAAGCCGCCTACCAAAAGACTTTAGAAACTAAACAGGTTACTTTTTTTAGTAGAAGTAAGCAACGGCTATGGACTAAAGGTGAGGAAAGTGGTAATTTTTTAAATCTCATTGATATTAAAAATGACTGCGATAACGATACGCTTTTAGTAACTGTAAATCCACAAGGGCCAACATGCCATAAAGGAACGGATAATTGTTGGGGAGAAGAAAATAAATCAACCTATGGTTTCTTTTCAACTTTAGAAGATGTTATAACTGAAAGAATTGAGAATAAGGATACTAAGAAATCGTATATAGCAAGTTTGTTTGAAAAAGGGATTAATAAAGTAGCTCAAAAAGTAGGTGAGGAAGCTGTTGAAACGGTTATTGAAGCTATGGATAATAACGATGAGTTGTTTTTATATGAATCAGCAGATTTACTATTTCATTATTTAATGTTACTTCAAGCTAAGGGTTTCACTTTAAAGGATATTGAAAAAGAGTTAAAGGGGCGTCATAAATAAAGAAATACATGTTCTTCATCAATTGTGCTTAATTTGGAAACCATCTTTTGGATTCCGGTTTTTTGAGAACCAAAAATAAATGAAAAAGTACTATTACGTTATTACTATTCAATACTTAGGTTATCGTTTTCATGGTTGGCAAAAACAACCTGATGTTAAAACCGTTCATCTTATGATTGATAGAACTTTAAATTTTATTCTTGAAGGAAAGAAGTTTAAAAGCTTAGGATCAGGAAGAACGGACGCTATGGTGTCATCTGAAAACGGCGCATTCGAATTGTTTCTTGAGGAACCAATTATTGATACAACTGCTTTTTTAGAGCTTTTTAATTACAACTTACCACAGGATATAAGAGCTTTAAGCATAAAAGAAGTTGATAAGGAATTCAACATCATCAAACATTCTAAAATAAAAGAATATCAATATCTATTTACTTATGGCGAAAAGTGCCATCCGTTTTGTGCGCCTATAATGACTACCATATTAGATGATTTAGATATTGAGGTAATGAAACGTGGTGCCAAACTTTTTGAAGGTGAACACTATTTTAAATCATATTGCTATAAACCTACCGATAACGGTATTTACAATCGTGAAATCTTACTTTGCGAGTTAATGGAAAACACCGTTTATACAGCCAATTATTTTCCAGGAAATAGTTATTTACTTTGCGTTAAAGGTAAAGGGTTTATGCGAAATCAAATTCGATTAATGATGGGAACGTTAATTGATTTAGGTAAAGGTAAATTATCACTCCAAGATATTGAAAACAGCCTATTACCAGAAAGCAATATTAAGATGCATTATATTGCTCCAGCTTCGGGTTTAATCCTAAAAAACATAGCGTTTATATAGAGAACTCATCTTGACTTTTTCTATTTCCTGAAAAATGGCTAAAATTCGCTAATATTTCATCTATTTTTCTATGCGTAGCCCCGAAGCGTCGGGGCTATGCCCTTCAAAAATAGTCTCATCTAAACATCCCGATAGCCATCGGGATTCGGTTAAAAACAAAAAGTCAAGATGAGTTCAGATTCTTCAATATAATATTTCTTAAATTTTTTAACAAAGTCAATAATTTTTAACATAATTTATGTTAATCAAAACTTAAAAGGGTTAAAACCTGTTAAAGGCCTTGACAAAATCCATAATTTCTATAGTTTATACAGTGTTAAACAATAAAAAAACAGAAAATATTATGAGTTATTTGAACATGAAAGATGAAGAATTATTAACTGTCGTAGTTGAGCTTAATACGCTTTTAGCTGATTATCACATATACTATCAAAAATTAAGAAGTAATCACTGGAACATTTTAGGCGAAAACTTTTTCGATTTGCACGAAAAATTTGAAGAATTGTACGGTGATGCTAGAATTAAAATTGATGAAATTGCTGAACGGATTTTAACGTTACGCTACCATCCAATGAGTAGATTTAGTGATTATTTAAAAGTATCCAATATTACCGAAGTGGCGCCATTGAAGGCTGATACCGATATGGTTTCAGAAACCATTAACGACCACAAGTTACTATTGGAACAAATGTCTAAAGTTATTAAAAAAGCCGAAAGTGTTGGAGATGAAGGAACAATCGATTTGATAGGCGCTTATATCCGCGAATTGGAAAAGTCTAGTTGGATGCTAAATGCCTGGACAAAAAAACCTTCAGAATCATTGAAGTCAAGTGTAGTAGAGGCCTAATAATAATTTAAATAAACGATAAGAAATAAACTACTATGGATTTTAAAATCCATAGTTTTAATATAAAAGAATGAAATTCTTTTTAGAGTTAGCATGTCATTCCGAATGTTACTGAAATCAAAATATATTTTGATTGAAAGTACATTGCGGAGCAATCGAAGAGGAATCCCTTTATTATAAGATTTCTCGTCACTCTCCCGATAGCTATCGGGAGCAGGGTTTTAACCTTTAACTAGATAATAAAATGGAAAATACATTGACAGAGGCCTTTGGAAATTTGATTGACAAATTAAATGGCTGGGTAAATATTATAATAGAAAATATACCTAATTTTATTTTAGCAATACTTGTTTTAACTGTTTCTTATTTCGCAGCACGTTATGTAAACAAGTTGGTTTCAAAACTCGTATCAAAACGGGTAGACCAAACGTCAATAAGCAACATGATAGCGAGAATTTCAGCTGTTGTAGTTGTTTTAGCTGGATTGTTCTTAGCTTTAGGTATAATGAATTTGGGCAAAGCACTTACCTCATTACTAGCTGGTGCTGGAGTTGTAGGTTTAGCTATTGGTTTGGCGCTTCAAGGCACCTTATCCAACACGTTTGCTGGAATCATGCTATCCTTTAGAAAAAAGATACAAATTGGTAATTGGGTTGAAACAAATGGGTATTCGGGTGAAGTAACTGATATTAATTTAAAAGATTTTACTATTAAAGAAGCCGACAATAACGTTGTGGTAATACCAAATAAGATGATTCTGGAAAACCCACTAAAAAATTATTCATTAACCACCAAAATGCGTGTGTTTTTAGAATGCGGGGTGGGATATGAATCTGATTTGGAAAAAGTACAAAAACTAACGAAGCAAACTATAGCAAATGCTTTTGACCAAGTTGAATCTGAAGAAGAAGTGGAATTTTATTATACCGAATTTGGAGGCAGCTCAATAAATTATTTATGCAGATTTTGGATAGATGCCGAAAGTATGTTGGAAAAGCTAAAAGCTAAAACTACAGCTATAATTGAAATCAAAAAGGCCTATGACAAAGAAGGGATCAATATTCCATTTCCAATCAGAACACTTCAATTTGATAATGAATTGGCATTTGATGAAGCGTCCTTGGATAATCAATTCCAAAATAACTAAATCAAGGTTATTTAATAGTATAAACCATTTAACTTTAAATTTATAAAATAAAAAATCATGAAAAAAGCACTATTTGCAGTAGCACTATTATTTACAATTTCGATAGCATTTACAGGATGCAGAGAAGATAAAAAAACTCCAGAGGAGAAAATTGAAGCAGCACTTGAAGAAGTAAAAGTTGAAGCCAAGGAAAACTCTGAAGAACTAGCAGACGATGTTGAAGATGCAATAGAGGATGTTAAAGATGAAATTGAGGAAGTAAAAGAAGAAGCCAAAAAAGACTAATAAATAGTCTATCTTAGTAAAGAAATATTAAAATTTAAAACCAAAACAAGATGAAAACTTACGTATATTTATTTGTATTCTTATTTGTAGGGTATGCAATGGCACAAGAAAAGCCAAAAGAAGTCCAAGAAAAAGTTGAAACCAAAACCATTAAGGTAAATGATGGTGAGAAAACCACAGAAAAAAAAGTAAAAGTAATTACACGGGAAACAACAGCTGTAAAATTAGATGAAGGCGACAAAGATAAAGTAAACCAAGAGCGTGTCGAAAATGTTTCTAAAGTAGAAAAAATGGTCTTGGTCGATGATGATGAAGACGGAGAATATGATTTTTTAACCAAGGATACGTATTTTAAATTAAATGATAAAAATTATGTTATTAAGCCTAACAATCGTGGGTTTGATATTGCATTTAATAAAGATAAATCAAAATTCATGGTAGTTGAAAATGTATTAAGCACCAACAGAGATGGGCATTACTTAGTACATGGAGAAAGCTATGCAGGTTTTGGTTATTTTACTAGTAGCCATGATTTCGTAATTGAATATTATGATAAAGATACTGATTCTATTAAAATTAAAACATATCATATAGCAACACCCAAATAGTACAACGCATTTAATAAAACCAAAAAGTCCTATTAATTTAGGACTTTTTGTATTTTTAAGCAAAACTAAAGTTTATGGGCACCACCTTACAAAAGTCTGTTTTTTCGTTTTTCAAAAAATTAGAAAAAAACAATAATCGCGATTGGTTTAATGAAAATAAACCAGAATTTAAAGCTATAGAAGGCGAAGTAAAACTTTTCTATAATGCCATTCTAGAAAACTTAAACAAGCACGACGATATAGATAAACTTAAAATCTTTAGGATTTATAGGGATGTACGTTTTTCAAAAAACAAATTACCTTATAAAACCCATTTTGGAGGTTCGTTTCATAGAACAAAACCTAAGTTAAGAGGCGGCTACTATTTACATATTCAACCTAATAATGAAAGCTTTATAGCTACTGGCTTTTGGGAACCCGCAAAGGAAGATTTGCTTCGTATTCGAAAAGAATTTGAAATGGATGATAGCGACATCCGTAATATTTTAAACAACAAAAAACTAAAAAGTACTTGGGGAGGTTTTGTTGGCGATGAAGTTAAAACGGCTCCAAAAGGTTTTAGCAAAGACCATAAAGCCATCGATTTGATTAGAAAAAAACAATTTATTTTTACTAAAAAATTTACAGACAAGGACGTTTTGGATGAAAACTTTATACACCAAGTTGACGGTGCGTTTAAAGTTATACGTCCATATTTTGATTATATGAGCGATGTTTTAACCACCGATTTAAATGGGGTTTCGTTGATTGAGTAGCTCTTGTCTGGTTGAGACAATAGATAAAAAAAATTATCAAGCGATATTGTTGATAATTAAATTGAAAATTGAAAAATACGGATTGTCCCCTAGAGGGGACTTTAGGGGTGTTTTAAAATTTGAGTGATATTTAAATAATTAAAAATCAAACACATAACATACTTGTCAAATGGTAGTGCAGTCGAAACCTATATGTTTTTGATACGAATTACACGAGTTAGTACTAATATAAAAATTGGAATCGTGAATATTCGTGCCTTAAACCGCAGTTAATAGTTCTGGTTTTTCAAACAATTGAATATTGTTTAATAAACGTTGTTTTACAATATTCATCATACGTTTATTCAAAGCTGATGAGTTTTCAATATAGAGTAAATACTCTTCAACTGTAAACTGACCTATAATCATTCCTTTTAAGGAATTTCTAAACTTCATATCGCGTTGCACAGCATTCTCAATATAATCCGTTCGCTTTTCAAGAGTTAACCCGTAAAAAACCATTTTATGTTTTGCTACATAATTTGTAAAAACCTCAATAAGCAAATCGTTTTGTAGTTTGATAACAGGGCGCAAAACCAAGTTTTGAAACCGCTCGTCAGAACTCATGGAATCATTAATTGTAGTTGATAAAATTTCAGGCCTAATACTTTTTAAATTGAAGTCTCTCGTATTCATGGTTGTAGATTTTCACTAAAAATATAGATTAACAAGCCTTATAAGTTTCCTATTCATTTATAATTATCAACTAGTTTATTAACAAAAAGAATTTTCTATCTTTATTTCACAAAAAAGCCTTATGAAATTTGGAAGCGCAAACAACCCAGAAACTATTGATTTTACTTTACCCGAAGACCATCCAGGTACAAAGCGGGTGCTTAACAAAGTGAAAGATGATAATGTCCCGGAAATATACGTGGGTTGTGCAAAATGGAATAGGGCAGATCTTAAAGGATTTTACCCCAGAGGCACTAAAGATGAGTTGGTGTATTACTCTAGTCAGTTCAATTCCATCGAATTAAATGCAACATTTTACCGTATTTTTCCTGCGGAACAATTTGCAACTTGGTATGATAAAACACCCAAAGGATTTAAATTCTTCCCTAAACTGAATCAAGAAATAAGCCATTGGAAACGTTTACAGGACACAAAGGATGTGGTTGAAAACTATCTATTTAATGCTTCAAATTTAAAGGAAAAATTAGGCACTATCTTCTTGCAAATGAATACTAATTTCACGCCAAAGGATTTTGATAGGGTAATTGCTTTCGTAGAAAACTGGCCTAAAGAAATTCCGTTAGCAGTAGAGTTTAGGCATACCAATTGGTTTAATGATAAAGCCATTGCAAATGATTTATATCAACTTTTAGAAGCTAATAACATCTCAAACATTATTGTTGATACTGCAGGAAGACGGGATATGTTGCACATGCGATTAACCAATGCCACTGCTTTTGTACGTTATGTTGGAGCGAATCACGAAAGCGATTATTCACGATTGGATGAGTGGGTTGAACGATTAAAACTTTGGAAAGAGCAAGGCGTAAAAGAAATAGATTTTTTTATTCATCAAAACATTGAAAAAGAATCACCGCTACTTTCCAGTTATTTTATTAAAAAATTAAATACAGAATTAGGATATTCATTAAAAATCCCAAAAGAAGACGAACAACAAGAACTTTTTTAACTTAAATAAAATTATGAGATTTCACACAAGGAAATGGATTAAACCAGAAGATTTAAATGCTAACGGAACATTATTTGGAGGTAGGCTTTTAGAATGGATTGATGAAGAGGCTGCGCTTTATAGTATTGTACAATTAGAAAACCAGAAAGTAGTCACAAAATATATAAGTGAAATAGATTTTAAAGCTTCTGCTAAACAAGGAGATGTCATTGAAATTGGTATAAAGGCTATAAAATTTGGGAAGGCATCCCTTACTTTGAGTTGTGAAGTTAGAAATATGATGACAAGAGAAACTATTATCACAATTTCAAATATTGTAATGGTAAATATTGGTTCTGATGGCAAAGTTTTACCACATGGAAAAACCCAAATTGAGTATGTTTCAGATAGGATTTAAACCAACTAAAATTTTGGTTCAAAAATTATAAACAAATTCAAACTTCTATTGAATATAATTCAGTGTATGCTACATGTATTGGCAATTTTATAAAAATTCAATAACAAAGTATCTTATAGTTTTAAATAACTGTAATAAAATATAAATTTGCTAATCTTTAAAGCTTAAAAAAGTTCTAATTTTATAAGCAAAAAGATAATCTAATACAAAAATTGAGATTTTTATGAGTAGTACATTGTTTGATAAAGTATGGGATTCGCATGTGGTGCGAAAAATTGAAGATGGACCAGATGTATTTTATATTGACCGTCATTTAATCCATGAAGTTACAAGTCCTGTAGCCTTTGTTGGTTTAAAAAGCAGGGGTTTAAGTGTTTTATATCCAAAAAAGACCTTTGCTGTTGCAGACCATAACACACCAACTATCAACCAGCATTTACCGGTTGAAGATCCGTTATCTGCCAACCAGTTAAAAACATTGGAGGATAATGCGAACGAATATGGCATTAGCCACTGGGGATTGGGCCATCAAAATAATGGTATTGTACACGTTGTAGGCCCTGAAAACGGAATTACATTGCCTGGTGCCACTATAGTTTGTGGAGATTCACATACCTCTACACATGGCGCTTTTGGTGCTATTGCCTTTGGTATTGGAACCTCTGAGGTTGAAATGGTTTTAACTACACAATGTATCATGCAACCTAAGCCCAAGAAAATGCGTATTAGCGTTAGTGGTGCTTTAAATAAAGGCGTAACACCCAAAGATGTTGGCTTGTATATTATTTCTAAATTAACAACATCTGGTGCTACAGGTTACTTTGTGGAATATGCTGGCGATGTTTTTGAAAACATGAGTATGGAAGGCCGCATGACGGTTTGTAACCTATCTATTGAGATGGGTGCCCGTGGTGGCATGATTGCTCCAGATGAAAAGACGTTTGAGTATATTAAAGGTCGTGCCATGACTCCGAAAGGAGATGATTGGGATACGGCGATGACCTATTGGAAAACGTTGAAAACAGATGACGATGCTGTTTTTGATAAAGAATTTCATTTTGATGCGAATACTATTGAACCGATGATTACTTATGGTACCAATCCAGGAATGGGCATGGGTATTTCCAGAAATATACCATCTGCGGAATCTATTCAAGGTGGAAAATCAACGTATGACAAATCTTTAGCTTACATGGGATATGCTGAAAATGAGCAAATGATTGGTAAGAAAATCGATTATGTGTTTATTGGAAGTTGTACAAACGGACGTATTGAAGATTTCCGGGCGTTTGCATCTATTGTAAAAGGAAGGCAAAAAGCGGATAATGTAACGGCTTGGTTAGTTCCAGGTTCACATGTTGTTGAAGCCAAAATAAAAGAAGAAGGTTTATTGGATATTTTTGAAGACGCTGGTTTTGTGTTAAGGGAACCAGGGTGTTCCGCGTGTTTAGCAATGAATGATGATAAAGTACCAGCTGGAAAATATGCGGTGAGTACATCAAACAGAAACTTTGAAGGGCGTCAAGGACCTGGATCAAGAACTTTACTGGCTAGTCCTTTAGTTGCAGCAGCAGCAGCGGTTACTGGAGTGGTTACAGATCCGAGGGAATTACTTTAATCCCCCAAACCCCCGAAGGGGGCTTTTGACGGATTCGAATAATAACTGCCAACTGATGACTGGCAACTGAATATCCCCTCAGTCCCCAAAGGGGAAGCTTGATTGGAGTTAATTGATTAATGAATAACTTATAAAACAAACTGCGACTGAAAACCGCGACTGAAAACTAATAAAAATGGCTTACGATAAATTTACAAAATTAACAAGTACTGCAGTTCCATTGCCCATAGAGAATGTAGATACAGATCAAATTATACCAGCACGTTTTCTAAAAGCAACAACCCGTGATGGTTTTGGGGATAACTTATTCCGCGATTGGAGATACAATGGCGATAATACACCAAAAGAAGATTTTATTCTAAATAACCCAATTTACAGTGGTAAAATTCTTGTAGGCGGAAAGAACTTTGGTTCAGGGTCTTCAAGGGAACATGCGGCTTGGGCGGTTTATGATTATGGTTTCCGTTGTGTGGTATCCAGTTTCTTTGCAGATATATTTAAAAATAACTGTTTGAATATTGGTGTTTTACCCGTACAAATTAGTCCGGAATTTTCAAATGAAATTTTTGAGGCTATTTATGCTGATCCTAAAACGGAGTTAGAGATTGATCTAAAAGCGCAAACCATCACCTTATTATCAACGGGTTCCCAAGAATCCTTTGATATTAATGGTTATAAAAAAGAAAACATGTTAAATGGTTTTGATGATATAGACTATTTACAAAACATGAAAAGCGAAATTGAAGCATTTACTGAATACCGTCCTTTCTAGGCCATGAGCTTGAAAAAAATAGAAATAATGGATACGACACTTCGCGATGGTGAACAAACCTCGGGCGTGTCGTTTTCTGCTTCAGAAAAACTAACTATTGCAAAACTTTTATTAGAAGAATTAAAGGTTAACCGGATAGAAATAGCCTCAGCAAGAGTTTCTGAAGGTGAGTTTCAAGCAGTAAAAAATGTTACCAATTGGGCCAGTGAAAATGGTTTTATTGATGCTATTGAAGTATTGACTTTTGTTGATAATGGCGTATCTATTAATTGGATGCTTGAGGCAGGGGCAAAGGTTCAAAATTTGCTAACAAAAGGTTCATTAAATCATTTAACTTATCAGCTTAAAAAGACTTCTAGTCAGCACTTTGTCGACATAGAAAAAAATATTGCTCTTGCAAAAGAAAAAGGTGTTGATACCAATGTTTATTTAGAAGATTGGAGTAATGGGATGCGAAATTCCAAAGACTATGTTTTTGAGTTTTTAGTGTTTTTATCAACGCAACCTGTTAAGCGTATTATGCTTCCTGATACTTTAGGAATATTAACCCCTAAAGAATCTTATGACTATGTAAAAGAAATAAAAGATAAGTATCCTGATTTACATTTTGATTTCCATGCGCACAATGATTATGATTTAGGTGTAGCCAATGCTATTGAAGGGTTACGTGCTGGTGCTGACGGTTTGCATTTAACCGTAAATGGTATGGGGGAACGCGCAGGAAACGCGCCTATGGCCAGTACTATTGCGGTTATAAATGATTTTATGCCAGATATTGAAGTTGGTGTAAATGAAAAAGTATTATATACGGTAAGTAAGCTCGTTGAAAACTTTTCAGGGGTTATGATTCCTGCTAATAAACCCGTAATTGGTGCCAATGTATTTACACAAACGGCTGGAATTCATGCCGATGGTGACAATAAAAAGAATTTATATTTTAGTGATTTAATGCCAGAGCGTTTTGGTAGAACACGTCAATACGCATTAGGTAAAGCTTCAGGGAAAGCTAACATTCAAAAGAATTTACAAGAATTAGGACTTCAACTTAACGATGATGATTTAAAGAAAGTCACCCAACGTATTATTGAGTTGGGAGACAAAAAACAAGTGGTTTCCAAAGAAGATTTGCCTTATATAATATCGGATGTATTAGATAGGACCTATGAAGAAAAGGTAAAAGTAAATTCTTATGTGTTAACACATTCTAAAGGATTAAAGCCTTCAACAACCATTTCCATTACGGTTAATGATAAAGTTTTTGAAGAAAATGCCCAAGGCGACGGACAGTTTGATGCGTTTATGAATGCGATTAGAAATATTTTTAAAAGAAAGCAAAGAGTGCTACCAGATTTGATTGATTATGCGGTTAGAATACCTCCTGGAAGTCGGTCGGATGCCTTATGTGAAACCATAATTACTTGGAAAAGTGCTGATAAAGAGTTTAAGACGCGTGGTTTGGATTCGGATCAAACCGTATCGGCAATTAAGGCTACTGAAAAAATGCTTAATATTATTGTGAATTGAGTTGTTGACCGAAGACGGTTGACGGGTGACGGAAGTTGGTTTACGGATTAAGTTTTGACTGTTTACTGCAAACTTG
>TARA_R110002111_G_scaffold33763_2_pt1 | contig 23486 bp, 23 predicted proteins | sample TARA_R110002111 | Tara Oceans TARA_R110002111 (sample SAMEA4397363) | marine metagenome | biome: Polar Biome; feature: [ZZZ] marine water layer (ENVO:01000295); material: water (ENVO:00002006), including particulate matter (ENVO:01000060) such as... | depth 199 m | reverse complement strand
GATATTACAACAATACGTTCATCTACACCAATGTATTTAATGGCAAGAGTTATTAAGTCTATGGGTATTAAAATGGTGTTGTCTGGTGAAGGAGCCGATGAGATTTTTGGAGGGTATCTGTATTTTCATAAAGCACCAAACGCGAGAGAATTTCATGAAGAAACGGTTCGTAAATTAGATAAATTACACATGTACGATTGTTTAAGAGCAAACAAAAGTTTAGCAGCTTGGGGAATTGAAGGTCGTGTTCCATTTTTAGACAAAGAATTTATGGATGTTGCCATGCGTATCAACCCAAAAGATAAAATGATTAACGGAGAACGCATGGAAAAATGGGTAGTTCGTAAAGCATTTGAAGATATGATTCCAGAAAGTGTAGCTTGGAGACAAAAAGAACAATTTAGTGATGGAGTAGGTTATAGTTGGATTGATACCTTAAAAGAATTGGTAGAGAAAGAAGTAACTGACGAACAAATGGTGAATGCTAAATTCCGTTACCCAATTCAGACTCCAATAAATAAAGAAGAGTATTATTACAGAACCATTTTTGAAGGCCATTTCCCAAGTGATGCCGCAGCTTTAAGTGTACCACAAGAACCAAGTGTAGCTTGTAGTACTAAAATTGCCTTAGAATGGGATGAAGCATTTAAAAACATGAATGATCCTTCAGGTAGAGCGATTGCCAATGTGCATGATGAGGCGTATTAATGAGGTTTTTATTTTCGAGTTTACGAAGAAAATTCGGCGAATCAGAACTAATGCTGCTGCGTAGTGGTATCTAATAAAACAAAGAGACAGCTTTTAAAGCTGCCTCTTTGTTTTATTATTTAGAATAGAATTCTTACGACTTAAGTTATATCAAATCTCATTATCATAAGACTTCTTAATTAGTTCTGCTTTACTATTAATTTCTAAAGTTTTGTAGATATTTTTAATATGACTTCTAACTGTATCTAGTGATACAAATAAATCGTCTGCAATCATTTTATAGCTTTTACCAGCTACAATACCATCAACGATTTCGTTTTGACGTGGAGTTAAGATTGATGACTGATTTCGTTTTGGCACATATTTATTAACAATTTTCCTTGCTATGGATGGCGACATATACGAGCCTCCATCATAGACTACTTCTATAGCTTCTTGTATCTTTTTTAAAGGTGTTTTTTTAGATAAATAAGAGCATGCACCTGCACACAAGGCTTTAAAAATACTATCGTTATCCTCAAAAGTAGTGAGCATAATGATATCTATTTTTGGTAATTCATTCAATAATAAAGGGATGCCATCAATTCCAGACATGCCAAGCAGATTAATATCTAGTAGTAAAACATCAGGTATTTTATTCAGCGTAGGAAGCACATTTAAAAACCCTTCTACCGAAGGTGAGATAAGTAAACATTTGATATTTGGTAATACCTCAAAAAAATCATTAAGACTTTCCTGAACTACCAAATCATCTTCTATAATTGCTAGCTTAATATGTTTCATTTTGTTCCTACTGAAAACAGGATTTGAGCACCGTTATAAGTAGTTATAAAGTTATACTATTTAAACTAGGATACAATCACATTAAGATGTGGTTTATAAATTAAAAGGTAAATTAAGATGTATGCTAAAACCGTTATCTTTATTAAAAGTTACAGTTGAATTTATTGCTTCTGCGCGAAACTGCATATTAGATAATCCCAAACCTGTTGATTTATATGATTTTTTTTTATTTCCGTTATCTTTTATGATAAATTCACAGTTCTTATTGTAATTTCTTATAGTTATATCTACAGTATTAGCATCTGAATGACGCAAGATATTAGTTACCGCCTCTTTGTAAATCAAAAATATATTTTGCTTCACTTGGACCGCTAATTTGCGATTTGGAAATTTAATCGAAGTACTATTAATCTGAAATGTTATGCTTTTAGGCAATAACAACTCTTCTGCGAGTTCTTGCATGCGCTCTATTAAATCGGTGGTAGTCCCACGCCTGCTATCAATACTCCACACTAAATCTCGCATTTGAGAGATGGCATTTCTACTGATGCCTGCTATTTTTTGAAGTTTAGATTTATCAGCTGCACTAGCATTTATTTCCATGAGTTCGGTTTGCATTGCTAAGCCTGAAAGTAATGAACCTACATCATCGTGCAAGTCGCTCGAAATTTTAGTTCGCAAACGTTCCATTGCTAAGGCTTGTTGCAATCGGTATCTAAAAATAGCATATATAATACCAATTATAGCCAGTATAACGAGCATTATAAACCACCATTTTTTGTAAAATATTTGTTGTACCTTAAATGGAATCGATAATATAGATGGGCTTACGTTTCCTCTAGAATCTTTACCTTTAACTTTTAATACATAATCTCCAGCTGGTAATTGATTGTAGCGTATGGACGCAACATTACCTTGATAAAACCAACGGTCTTCAAAACCTTCTAACTTGGTAATATAGGTGTTTTTTTGATTTTGAAAGTAACTTGGCATTGTCCAGTTGATTTCAAAATACTGGTCGTAAGGAGACACGTTTACTTCTGTGAATTCTGTTTGACTATAATCAGTTTTAAATCTCGTTTTGTTTTTACTATTATATCCTGAAACACCTAAAAGACGTAACTTTGGTGGTTCGGAATGTTTTAATACTTCATTAGGTTTAAATTTGTTGAGTCCATTCATTCCACCAAAATAAAAATTGCCTTTACTGTCCTTAAAAAAAGACGTGTAATTAAATTCGTAGTGTGTTAGACCATCTTCTGTATAAAAATTCTGAAATCTTTCAGAATTTTTCTCAAAATGAGATAAGCCATTATACGTGCTGATCCATAAGCTGTTCTCATCGTCCGTTAAAATGCCTACAATATTCTCATCTGTTAGCCCATGTGATTTGGTATAGATTTTTACAGTTTTTCCATCTGCAGAAATATGATTTAATCCACCACCATAAGTACCTACCCAAAGGCTTCCATTTGGCTCTTCTTCTATAACAAGAATAAAATTTCTTGAGATATTTGGTTCAGAATCTGTGTTGTATATTTTTTCTACACGTCCACTAAGGTGCACTTTTAATAGACCATCATTTTGTGTCCCTATCCAAAAAATACTATCGGTTTTACTTTCTTTAAAATATCTAAAATCTGCAATATCGGTTTTAATTTTTGAGTCTTTAAAAACTAATTCACTTGTTTCTGTTTCTGGATCAAAAAGTACTAATCGGAATAAACTTTGTCCAAAAAGTAATTTTCCATCCCATAGTTTAATCAACGGATTTTGCCCTTTAAATGTAACGTTTGGACTAAACTCATTATAGCTTTTTGTTGTGCCTTCTTTTAAATTTATTTTTAATAAGCTCTCTCCCAATGTGAATACATTTTGCTTTGTAGCATCTAAAGCGTAAAAATTGGCGGTGTATTTTAAAGCTTCTAAAGACAGGTTATCGAGTTTAATGTTTAATGAATCAATAGTACCACTAATGGTTTTATAAATAAGCCTGTTTTGGCTTTCGCATTTTGCAAAAATAGTTCCATTGGCATCTTCAAAAATACCACGCATTGTGTTTCCCCAACCGTCATTGTTCAATTTAAAAAGTGGTATAAAAAGCTCTTCTCCAATTCGAATTTTAAACAAACCATTATCAGTTGCCACCCAAAGTAATTTATTGGCATCTATGAAGAGATAATTGATTTTTGAGTATTCAAATCGAGATTTTAATTGTTCTGTATAATCTGTAAACTCACCATCTGGACTCATGCGATACAATTCTTTATTCCCAGCAAACCATATATGTTTTTGATGGTCTTCTATGGCATAATAAAATTGATTTTCACTTTCAAATACGCGTTTCGATGTTAAATCTGTTTCATTAAAAATAGAAACACCACGTTCTTTTTGCGGGAAAAAATAATGAGTGTTATTACTATCATAATACGAGACGGTAAAATTTAATTCACTTCCATGCCAACTGTAGCTAGATATTTGGTACGTTTCTAATAAAATGCCATTAGTATCAAATTTCAAACTTCCAAGTGGTGAACTCCATAAAACATGACCTTTTTTATTTATTATTAATCTGCTATAGGCATATTTACTTCTGGGAATTGAAGCCTTCACTTTAAATGTTTCGTTGGTTAATTTTTGAAGGTATTGTTTCGCATTTCCGTTCTTTGCATTTAAAAAATCATCTGTCATAATCCAGATACCACCATTCATATCTTTGAGCAAGCGCAATACTTTTCCTTTTATATTTTGTGAACTATTATAAGCGGTCACTGTATCGGTTGAAAGCTGAAGTTTAAACAATTTTTCGTTGGCCATATACCAAAGGGCATCAGCCGAATCATCTATTACTATTTCACCCGTTATTAACTCCTCTTCTATATAAAACGGATTGGTTTTATCAGAATTGTAAACCTTAAAATTATAACCATCATAACGCACCAAGCCCAAATCTGTACCAAACCACATGGCTTCATTTTTATCTTGGGTTATAGATGTTATATCTCTAAATGTTAAACCTTGATCTGTGGTAAGTATATCTATTTGAGAAGGGTTTTGAGCATAGATACTATGGCTTACTAAAAGAAAACCTAGTGTCAAAACAAAAGCGTATCGTATTTTAAAAAATTTCAAAGGTTGGGTAATTGATAATAGCTAAGTTTCAAATATACAAAAAGATAGTACTGAAAATCACATGAAGATGTGATTGACATCGTACAAAGGGTAATGTATTTTAGAGGTTTGTTTAAAACAAGACTATAAAACACATAGCACATAGAAATAAAGAAAAATCAACCAAAATAAAAATTTCAAAACTGATTTAACTACTAACTACAATAGTTCTATTATTAATTTTTAATAATTCACTATTCGGCCAAAAGTTAGAACTAATGGAAAGAGAAAGAATCATATATGAACCATACCATACAGTAATTTCTAAAATAACAGGTAACGATTATCAATTAGATATGTCTTTTCCAAGAGACTACTCAGTCAAAGATACCATTTTGTATCCTGTTTTATATGTTTTAGAGGCATACGCAATTTTAAATAATTAAATAATGGATATCAACTGGGAAGCCATAAGCGCAGTAGCAGGACTTTTAGGAGCTATAGGAGTAATAATCACTTTAATTTATCTATCTGCCCAAATAAGACAAAATAATAATCAACTCAGTGGTGCCGCAACAGTTGCAGTTTATGAGTATCAAAGAGGGTTGGTTGATATGTTAACTAGTGATACTGAACTCTATAAAATAGCCTTGCGCGGAAATGAAGATTTTAATACGCTTACAGAGTGGGAGAAACAACGTTTTACTTTATGGTGTCTTTATGAAACAGGCATGTGGGAAATGTGCCATAAGCTCTATAAGCAAGGAGCACTTGATGAGACCTTATATTTTGGAAAAGTGAAATATTGGCTCCAATTGCACAGTTCACCAGGTCGAAGAGATTGGTGGACAATACATACCGCAATGCTTAGCGATGAATTTTATAAAGATGTTTCTGCACAGTTAAAAGACATTCCTATAAGAAAGCTCCGCGAAACCAACCCTATATTTAATTCGAGTGTACACGATGTAAAACCAGAATAGTTTTAGTCTAAATCCTTTGCTATTATATTTTCTTGTGAAGGCTGATGTCAATAATTAACGTTCACAATATATAAAAAGTTACACCAATACCACATGAAGATGTGATTGACAACATCAACTAAACCAACTAATTTAGTAATCGTTAAAACTGTCCCCTTTTTATACAGTTTCTATAAGGTTATAAGTATCTCCCTAGAATCGACTTTTTTTATTGTAATAATTAATAGCGCCAAATACTGAAGTTAACTTAATACAAATTGTTGTAGTTGAGTTAAAATAACCAAAGCATGTAAATCTATAATTAGATTCAATTATGAAAAAAACAGTCAATTTAAATCGTTCGAACTTTATTGGACGTTATTTTCTGAATCAGAAGGCAAAAAAGAGATTACTGACTATAGTTTCACCTTTAGTTAAACTAAATACCTTATGAATTTAACGAAGTCATATATTCTAACCCTATTAATAACGCTTTTCTTTAACTGTAGTGAAAATAAAGAAACAACAATTATAACTGTTGAAGAAGGTAAAATAGGAATGATTGGCTATGGTTCATTGATGTCTAAAAAAAGTATGGAGCACACATTAAAAAGAAAATATGAAGACTCTATATATTTAGTTCATCTACAAGGCTATAAACGCGCATGGAATTATTACACTCCTATAAACTCTCCTTCTAAAGAATTCTTCTATTTACATGAGAGTGATACAATTCCCATTCATAATAGTCTGTCTCTTAATATTATGGACTCTGAAAATGAGAAGATAAATTGTGTGCTATTTTTTATAACACCAGAAGAATTAGTTGAATTTGACAAGCGAGAATTAGTTTACAAAAGAATCGATGTCACAGATAAAATTGAAGAACTTCAATTTGAAGGTGGTAGTGTATATGCATACAAAGCAGAACCAGAACATACTTATTACTACCATCAAGAAAATAATACCGTCCTGCCAAAACGATATTTAGAGTTGGTCACTAATGCTTGTGACAGTATCGGAAAGAGTTTCAGAGATGAATTTGAATCTTCAACAAAACCTTACAATAAAGAAACCGTAGTATCTAAATCTAATATTATAAGTAAGACTAAAAAATAACCTTAGCTGTACTTTTTAAAAATCAAAATCTAAGACCTATTAACCGTTGGCATAAGCTGAATTTAATTGACAATTATGAAAACCGTCAAACTCAAACAATCAAAGAACAACAATACAATAAGTAGATATACCATCATAGCTTTATCGATTCTCACAGTTCTCTTAATAAGTTACTATGTAATAACCAAAGCATTTCCTATGCTAATTGTAACTGAAGAAAATTATGGTACATATTTTTTTCCAAGAGCAATTTGGTTATTTCCCCATATTGTTTTAGGAATTATTGCAACAATAATTGGGCCTTTTCAATTCATATCTAAAATTCGTAATAAATATCTAAAAGTTCATAGGCAATTGGGTCGTGTTTATATATTTTCTACGATTTTATCAGGAATATCAGGAATGTATTTAGCCGTTACTTCTGACGTTAATTTACCTTATGCCGTTGGATTATTCGTACTTGGTTTTGCTTGGTCGGTTTCAGCAATTATGGCATTTGTGTCCATAAAAAACAAGAAGATAGAATTGCATAAAGACTGGATGATTAGGAGTTATGTGATAACGCTAGCTTTTGTGTCATTCAGGTTTTTAGAGGATATATTAGTGGCTTTAAAAATTGGAAGTCCAGAAGAGGTCTTAGTTTTAGCGAGTTGGGCAAGCTGGGCAATCCCATTATTTATTGCAGAAATATTTATACAAGGACTTAAGATTAAAAGAAAATAGAATGAAATATTGAATTAAAAATAAATAGAATGAAAAAAGTAGGTATCTTAGGTGGTTCGGGCTTTATAGGAAGCCACATCACCAGACAGTTTTTAAACAACGGATTTGAGGTCATAGTTTCTACAACCGATATTTCAAAAAAAGAGAAATACCAGCATTTATATAAACTCTACAATGCAGATCAATTATCGATTAGTGAGCTTAATGTTGAAAATAAAGAACAGCTAGAAAACTTTGCGAAAGATTGCGATATCCTTGTGCATTCTGGCACTCCTTTTCAGTTAGACTTTAAAGATGCAAAAGCAGAATTGTTTAACCCAACCGTAAAAGGGACGGAGAACTTTCTCGATGTCGTTAATAAGTCGCCAAATGTAAATAAAGTGGTTATCATTGCCTCTGTTGCGGCTTTTAACACTAATTTCCCTTTACCAGCTGATGGAAAAACACCAACAGACACTTTTAGCGAAAGAGATAAACCATTTACAAGTGAGGAAAGCCATCCTTATGCTCAGGCAAAATTTATAGCTAACAAAACGGTTAATGATTTTATAAAAAAGCACCCAAAACTTAATGTAGAAATTACTAGCGTTTCTCCAGTTGCTGTCTTTGGAAAGTCCCTGTCGCAAAGAGAAGATTCAACGTCAACAGGTTTGCAATATTTAATCAAAAACAAACTTGCTCCCAATCCATTTGTGCAAATGCTTTATGACACTGATACAGAAATGGCTATTGTTAATGTAAAAGATGTAGGTCGAGGTGTTTTTAAAGCAGGAACTATTTTTGGATTACATGGTAAAAACTATTTGCTATCTAGTGAAACTTATCCCGTTTCAGATGTTAACTTGATGCTAAATAACAAAGCACCAAAAAACCAACCGAAAGTGATCTATCAAAATCAAATGGCAGAACGAGACTTAGGGTTACCGTTTCAATCTGTAAAGAAAACTTTAGAACAATACAATTCCTAATCTATTATCTAATTTATAATATGTAAACTATGAAAAATGAATTAACCAAATGGACTAAAGCAGAACTCAAGATATACATTTTACTGCTTTGCGCCAAAATAGACCAAGAAGAATCAGAAGAGGAAATGGCTTTAATTAAGTCTAAAACAGATCTAGAAATTTTTGATAAATTATATAATGAATTTTGTTGTGACGAAGAAGATAGTTGTTTTGAGAAGATAGAAGATGCAATTAACCATCATCACTATACACCAAAGGAACTCAATGAACTTAAAAAAGAAATTCTAGACGTGTTTCATTCCGATAAAAAATTTTCAATGAAAGAACGCTATTTAGAAACCGTATTTGATCGCATTTTATACTAAATTTTTATACCAATATAAATAATGATAAGACTAACTTTACTTTTTTTAGTGACGCTATTACTAGGCTGTTCTGATAAACCCAAAATTAAAAGATTAGAATTATCTTCGGACAACCATTTTAAAGTTGCACTTAATGAGCCCATTGCTTATGCAAATGTTACCGCAGACCATATAGAAGTTTATATAGATGTAACAATTTCTAATGCAGTACTAGATTTAGATAAGATAAAAACAGACTCTTTATTCACTGGTATTGGTTCTGACAAAGACATATATAATACCTTTCAATCCTACACTAATTCAGAAGAAGGCAAAACGCTTAAAGATCCAAAAAAAATACTGGTAAGTAAGGTTTTAGATAGATTTAAGCATTCTGGGGTCAATTTAAGTACTAAAGATTTAGAAACCTATAAACGGCTTTCTACGGAAATTAATGAACTATCAACAGAGTACACTACAAATATAAATTAGGCCAATGAAACTTTGGTTTTAGATGAACAACAGGTAGAGGGATTACCCGAAAATTTTACATAAATAAACACTATTAAATATGAGCCTCTCAAAGAAAAATCACGAACACAAAATGAATATTAGAAAAGCAGTGAGTAAAACAACAAAAGTTATTATAGGAGTACTTTTTTTAAGTCTAATAAATTCAATATCAAGTTGTAGTGAAATGCCAAAACAAGTAACCATAGTAGAAAAAGCAGAGACTATTGCGCATTCTGTAAGCGAAACACCAGACTACTTTTTACTGCGTCCAGAGGTTGAAAAAGCTTATGGCTATTCTCATGCTGTGAAAATTGGCAATTCAATTAAAATCTCTGGAGCCGTAAGTATGGACGATGAAGGCAACCCAACTGCAATAGACAATTTTGAACAACAGATGAAAAATTGTTACGCAGATTTAGACAAAATCCTAAAACATTATGGCTGCACATTTAACGATGTGGTTGTAGAAAATGTGTTTACCACTGATATGGCTAAATTTTTAGAAGTTGCTGGCTATAGAACTGAAATTTATAAAACCCAATTCCCAACAGGGTCTTGGCTTGGTGTAAAGGAATTAGCAATTCCAGAATTTTTGATAGAAATAGAATTAGAAGTACATAAATCAAATTAATAACAAAACCAAATATCAAAATTATGAAAACTATTAAGTTGTTGCTTACGCTTATCGTGCTGATTTCCATAAATCTAAAATGTTTAGGGCAAGAAGGGGAAGCTAGTCAAAAATTAATCTACAAAACAGGTAATCCAGCAGATTGGCCATTAGAGTTAGATGCGGTTATCGCAGCACCAGACAACCACAAAATTTTGTTAGAAAATGATCATGTAAGAGTGCTAGAAGTTTCTTTGTTACCAGGTGAAATAGAACCGTTACATCATCATAGTTGGCCGAGTGCGTTATATATACAAGAGGCTGGAGATTTTACGGATTCAGATGGTGAAGGCAATATCATTTTTGACTCACGAAAAATCTCAGAGCCTTTACCAATGCCGTTTACGATGTATAAAGAACCAGAAGCACCACATACGGTTACAAATTTGAGTAAAACCGTAACCATTCGATTGATTAGGGTTGAAATGAAAACTGAAGAAACCAAAGATAATACTCAAATCATTGACAATATGTATAAAGCTTTCGTAACGGGAGACATGCCTACCGTTTTGGGATCTATGCATCCTAATATCGAATGGAACGAAGCCGAAGGTAATTCACTCGCAGATGGCAATCCATACATTGGTTCAGATGCTATACTAAATGGTGTTTTTGCACGTCTTGGCGCTAACCACGAGTATTTTCATTTGAAAGACATTCAACTTCATAACATGAGTGATAATAAGGTTTTAGCAACCTTACGTTATGATGCCAAAGTAAAAACAACAGGAAAGGTCTATAACGTGCAAGCAGCACATTTATGGACGCTCAATGCAGATGGTAAAGTTATTGCCTTTCAGCAATATGTAGATACCAAGACATTAGCAGATGCAGAGACCAACTAAATAGTAAATCTATGTTATACTATTGGTTACATATAATCTATCTCTATTTAGGTTCAAAATTTTTTTGGAAAAAAGTAGATTTAGAAGCTAATCTCACTCGTCATAGAAGGGTGAGTATTTTGGATTGTGATTCTTTAAAATACATGGCAAATTCCAAGTATTTCTATTACATGGATTTTATAAGGTTTGAGGTGCTTTTTCGTTCTAAACTTTATGATAACACTTTTAAAAAAGGTATATTCCCTGTGCTTGGTTCTCAAAAATTCATTTATAAGAAACCGCTAAAACGATGGACTAAATTTGACATCACTCTAGTCTTGGAAGGCTGGGATGATAAATGGGTGTATCATCGGCAGATTTTTAAACACATGGGCGAAGTGTATGCCATTGGATTTACTAAAGTTGCGTTTTGGAAACATAAAAAGGCACAAGATCTGACTAAAATATTAACCGATTGTGGTGTTAAAAAAACGGAGATGAATCCTTCTTCAGAGGTGCTAAATATTTTTGAAACAGATTATAAACTTTTAAAACATAACTTATAGGTTTAAAAATCAATAGTATGATCGAATTTAATTCTACAATCGAAGCTTTTCTACATTGGAAAAAAGAAACACCTAAAAACACCTTTTTAATTCAAAATTTTGAAGGGCATCAACATGTTTTTTCTTATTACGAAGCTGGCAGAGAGGTCAGAAAAATGGCATCCTATTTATTACAACTCAAATTACCTGAGAAGAGCCATGTTGCACTGCTTTCTAAAAATTGTTCGCATTGGATTCTTGCAGAATTGGCTATTTCTATGGCTGGCTATATATCTATTCCTATTTATCCGACTTTAGGTGCAAGAGGAGTTAATCAAATTTTAACTCACAGTGAAGCCAAGGCCATCATCATTGGTAAATTAGATAATTTTAAATCCCAAAAGAACGGCATACCAAATATTCATATGATTAGTGTAAAAATATTTGGAGAACAGGTAGGACGATCATGGGAAGAAATTATTGAGAAAGAAGCTGAATTACTCGATTTTTCGATGCCTAAGGTTAACCAATTACAGACCATTATTTATACATCTGGCACTACTGGAAAACCAAAAGGTGTGATGCATACTTTTGGTAATTTTTCAATTAGCGCTAAGACTTTGGGTGGCCTATCCAAATTGCCTCTTTATCCAAAATTCTTTTCCTATTTACCATTAGCGCATGTAGCAGAACGCTGTGCTTATAATCTCATACTTTTTCAAGGAGGGCAATTAATTTTCGCACATTCGTTAGATTCATTTTCTAAAAATTTAATGGCTGTACAGCCAGACTTATTCTTTGCCGTTCCAAGAATTTGGGGCAAATTTCAAGAAAAAATACTAGAGACTATTCCGTACAAAAAATTGACATTATTATTATTATCTATTCCAATTTTAAACACTATAGTAAAGAAAAAAATTAAAAAAAAATTAGGCTTGTCTAAGGCTAGATTTATTGCTTCTGGTGCAGCACCAATTTCATCGGACTTGGTAAAATGGTACTCTAAAATTGGAATTACAATTCAGCAAATATATGGGATGACTGAAGATTGCTGTATTTCGCATAGTAATACACAGGGTCAAAGTAAAAATGGTACAGTAGGAAAGTCTTTAGAAGGTGTAACCACTAAACGTTCTGAAGGCGGTGAAATATTAATTCATAATAGTTGTCTTTTTAAAGGCTACTACAAAGCTCCAGACATTACTGCAACTGTATTTGATGAAGATCGCTATTTTAAAACAGGAGATATTGGTGATTATGATGATGAGGGTTATCTCACCATTACAGGTAGAATAAAAGACCAATTTAAAACCGATAAAGGAAAGTACATCTCTCCTTCTCCCATTGAATTGAAAATTTCGAAAAATACAGATATTGAACAAATCTGCTTAGTTGGCTTTGGCTTGCCACAGCCTATGGCATTAGTTACGATTTCAATATTAGGAAAAGCGAAAACCAAAGTAGAATTAAGTGAGAGCTTACAACAATCTATAGAAGAGGTTAATGCCTCTTTAAAAAAGTATGAACAAATTGAAAAAATAGTCGTGATGATGGACGAATGGAATACTACCAACGGGTTTACAACACCAAGTTTAAAAATAAAACGGCATAGCTTAGAAAAAGTATTTCAGTCATCATATTATAAATGGTATGCCTCTGAGCAGCGCGTGGTTTTTGAAGCTTAACTAAATATGTTTTTAGTTAATCATTTAGATAAAGGCGACTAATTAATAATAAATTTTAAAATAAATAAATATGAAAACAGTACTTATCACAGGAACAAGCAAAGGCATTGGCTTAGAAACAGCTTTGGCATTTGGTCGTGCAGGTTACAAAGTATTTGCTACAATGCGAAATCCCGATGCAGCTTCAGATTTGAAGCAAAAAATTAAAACCGAAGCTCTTGATGTTACCATAAGTAAAATGGATGTAGATGTTGATGCATCTGTAAAACAATGTATGGATACCATCATTCAAAAAGAAGGTGTAGATATATTGGTTAATAATGCAGGTATAGAGCGTCATGGTTCGGTTGAAGAGATGCCTATAGAAGATTTTCAGGCAGTTATGAATACCAATTATTTGGGAGTATTGCGCTGTACCAAAGCGGTATTACCTCAAATGCGATTAAATAAAAATGGCTGTATTATTAATGTCTCCTCAGTTGCAGGTCATATTTCTAACAGTCCTCTGGGTGCTTATGCCGCAAGTAAATATGCACTAGAAGCGATAAGTGAAGCTTTAGCGCAAGAAGTAAAGCCATTTAATATTAAGGTTGCAATAATAGAGCCAGGTATCATAAATACACAAATGGCAAGTGATATTTCTGTAGATGATACATCTATCTATCCACACTCAAAGCGCCAAGCAGGTCTTTTTGTAGCAGCGTTAAAAACACCAACACCACCAACGCTAGTTGCAAACAAGATTTTAGAAGTTGCAGAAAATAAGAACTGGAAATTAAGACATCCTGTTGGGCCAGATGCCGAGCCATTTATAGCATGGAGAGCCTCCATGAGCGATGAGCAGTGGGTGGATTGGAATGCTGCCAGCGACGAGGATTGGTACAAATCGGTTGAGCAAGATTTTGGGCTGAATGCTAGGTAGTAAAAAAAATAAGAGAAAAGTTCTAGTCGATTTTTTGTTAACATAGCATTTGATAATCTTAACGCTATTACTGTGTAAAGTCATTACTTTAGTATTATACATGTTTGAAAAATCAGTTCTTAAGGCTTGTTAATGTGTCTTTTTTTTGTAACATTTTACTAGTTTTAGAAACAAATAAGTAAGCCAACCATATCTACTATTTATTTCCTACTTGCAACCTAACTGTAAGCTAATGATTAAATTATTTCGACGCGTGCGTCAGCGGTTACTTACTGAAAATAAATTCAGTAGATACTTCCTTTACGGAGTAGGCGAGATTTTATTAGTAGTTATAGGAATTCTCATTGCAGTGCAAATAAATGCATGGCACGAAAACAGAACCTTAAAGATTAATGAAACAAATATCCTCAGCCAGTTAAATATAGACCTAAAAGAAAATCATAAAGAACTTTTGGAACTTTATGAGTTTATGGAAGTTAGTAATTTATTTGGTAAAAAAATATTAAATCATTTACAGTATAAAAATGAGGTGACATACTCATTGCGTTATTGGGTAGAAGGGTTTGGTTCTAATAATATTTTCAACAATGCCAATACCACTTATAAAAATCTTGAAAATAGTTCTAATAATATTATATCTAACGACTCATTACGTCTTCGTATTACGCTGATGTATGAACTTGATTTTTCGAATGTTCATCGTCGCGAAGCCATGCTGTATGCAGAATATTTTCCTAATTACAAGAAAGAATTACTTAAAAATTTTAAAATTAGCCCAGTTATGAATCAGTGGTTGGACGAGGCTACTTTAGAAATTAACACACCGATTAATCTAAAAGAATTAAAACAAAATGAAAGCTATAAAAATGCTTTGGTGGACTTATACAATTTTAGGGCGTTACGATTAAAATGGCTAAAAAAATCCTTAGTAGATTTAGAACAACTTATTAAGGCTATTGATTGTGAAATTAAAGAAACTCTAACATGATTAAAATCTTCCGTCATATCCGTAAATCAATGATAAAAGAGAACAAAACCACCAAGTATCTGCTATATGCTATTGGAGAAATCATCCTTGTGGTCATTGGGATTTTAATTGCTTTATCCATAAATAATGCAAATGAAGGAAGAAAGGCTCGAAAGCAAGAAGTAAAATACTTAAAAAATTTACAAGCAGATCTACTATTAGAATTCAAAAATATTGATAGTATCATAGCTTTTAGATCTAATAAAGCAAAAGCCAGTGCACATTTACTAGATTTTAAAGAACTAGAAACAGTATCCCACTTTTTAACGTTTGAAGAGGCTATCTATCAAGTATTCTTTTGGCAAACCTTTATACCTACCAACAATACGTACAAAGAGCTACTTGGCTCAGGAAACCTAAATTATATTACAAATGATTCTATTAAAAATCACCTATTAGAACTTGATAAAAAGTATGTCTTTATTGCTAATGTAGAGCATCATATGCGTCGTGAATATGAAGAATATCTTTATGACATTTCCATACATAATAGCGAGATGTTAAATGCATTTGACTTTCAAAAAACAGCAGAAAATGGAGCGTTTGTTTTTATAGAGCCCTCACAAATTCCTGTTAATACATTAATCCCACAATACAAAAAAGTGTTAGGTATAAAATCTTTTATAAATGGTTTAAAGCTCTCAGTTATGAACAATGTAGCTCTTATAAATTATCATACTGAAATGACTGCTCATCTACAAAAATTGAACGAATTGATAATTGATGATTTAAAGAAAGATTGAATAGATGATTAAATTCTTTAGAAGAAGACGCCAATACTTAATTATGAAAAACAAAACAGGTCAATACTTTAAATACGCCATAGGCGAGATTATACTTGTAGTAATTGGAATTTTAATTGCGTTACAAATTAATAATTGAATGAGGGAAAAAAAGAACACAAAATTGCTACTATATTATCCAAATCGCTTATATAAGATTTGAAAAAAGACAAAGGCTTCTTATAAAAGCACTCACATTCTTTAAATACAGTAAACCAATGATTTAACCCTTTAGAAGAACACGTTAAAACATGATATAAGAAAACAAAACAAGGAAAAATATGCTTTACGCCATTGATAAAATCATCCTCGTAGTGATTTGTATTCTTATTGCGTTTCAAATTAAGAACTGAAATGAGGGATGAAAGGAAAGTAGAGATGAGGAATAATTACTATTAAATTTGCACTCAGTTTTTAGTAAAAATTTAAACCGTTTAATCAGTAATTAAATTGATAGACACACTTGAATTAGCACTGAATACAACTCTGAATAAAGTTGGAAAAACACCTCCTACAGGTTTAAGCATTAAAGAGGTCGATAGTCTTCTATATTACTGTCTATCTAATCCTTTTTTGGGTAGAACGGAATTTGTTTTACGCGACCTAGAAAGCTCAGTACATTTAAGAAAAATTTCTAGTGATAGTCTTAAAAATAGTTGTATGGTTATTCGATGATCTCTACAAGCATTACAGATCGTAAAGATGAAGCTAACATAGCTTAGACTATTTTAAGGAAAATGGCTAATAACACATTAAGGCAATTGGATCGATTTGGTGATAATACAGGAAATATAACTCCTTTAAATTATAATCATTTTAAGCTTTTTAGCAATCCTGTTTTTGAAAGCGCTATTCTATTATTGATTGTTTAGTATTTGCAAGACAAAGACGTTAACGTTTTGTAAGAGAAAGAAAAGACATACAGAGTGTAATTAATTTGTGACAAAAGAGTCAATGATAATTAATTAGATTATGGTAAGAATTCAATGAATTTTGATACCTCAAATAATTTGAAATTCTGCGTTTAAGAGATTTTCAAGTGTTTTAATTTTTAAACAACTTAAAAAATAGCAAAAATCAATTTTAAGCCATTTTTTAAGCGTTTTAAGCCACTTTTAAGTAATCAACAAATGTTTATAATTCTCAATTTCAATCCATAAAAAGCTTTTAAAAAGCACTTAAAAAGCGTATATTTGTTAGTGTAAAAAAATGATACAAATGTGTCATTTTTTTATGCCATAAATAGAACTAAAATTTATACAAATTATTATGAGCGACAAAAAAGAAGAATTTAATAAGCACAATTATTCAGCAGATTCTATTCAGGCCTTAGAAGGTATGGAACATGTACGTATGCGCCCTTCCATGTATATTGGAGATGTTGGTACAAGAGGGCTTCATCACTTGGTTTATGAAGTCGTTGATAACTCTATTGATGAGGCATTAGCTGGGCATTGTGATAATATAACTGTTACTATCAACGAAGATAATTCAATAACTACAGAAGATGATGGACGTGGTATTCCTATAGATTTGCATAAAAAAGAAGGTGTTTCTGCCCTAGAGGTTGTAATGACTAAGATTGGTGCTGGTGGTAAATTTGATAAAGATTCTTATAAAGTTTCGGGCGGATTACATGGTGTTGGTGTCAGTTGTGTAAATGCTTTATCAGAACATTTAAAAGCTACGGTATTTAGAGAAGGTAAAGTTTACGAGCAAGAATACGAACGTGGTAAAGCAATGTATCCGGTTAAACAAGTAGGAGAGACCGATAAAAGAGGTACAACTGTTACTTTTAGGCCAGATTCAACAATTTTTACACTGACCTTAGAATATAGCTATGATACGTTAGCGAGTCGTTTACGTGAATTGGCCTATTTAAATAAAGGGATTACTATTCACTTAATAGATAGACGAACTAAGAAAGACGATGGTGAGTTTGAAGGAGAAACCTTTCATTCTACAGAAGGTCTAAAAGAATTTATCAAATTCTTAGATAGCAACAGAGAGCCTTTAATGAAAGACGTTATTGCCTTTGAGGGTGAAAAGAATGGCGTACCAGTTGAGGTAGCTATGATATACAATACCTCTTATGCTGAGAATTTACACTCTTACGTAAACAATATTAATACACATGAAGGTGGAACACATTTGTCTGGTTTTCGTCGTGGATTAACGCATACACTTAAGAAGTTCGCAGACGGTTCTGGTATGTTAGACAAGTTAAAGTTTGATATCGCTGGTGATGATTTTCGTGAAGGCTTAACAGCTATTATTTCTGTAAAAGTTCAAGAACCTCAGTTCGAAGGTCAGACAAAAACAAAATTAGGAAACAGAGAAGTTTCTGCTGCGGTAAGTCAATCTGTATCAGAAATGCTTACGGATTATTTAGAAGAGCATCCAGATGATGCTAAGACGATTGTTCAGAAAGTAATATTAGCCGCACAAGCACGTCATGCTGCTCAAAAAGCACGTGAAATGGTACAGCGTAAAACGGTAATGAGTATTGGTGGTTTACCTGGTAAATTATCAGATTGTTCTGAGCAAGATCCTTCTAAATGTGAAGTTTATCTCGTTGAGGGAGATTCGGCAGGCGGAACAGCAAAACAAGGACGTGATAGAATGTTTCAGGCTATTTTGCCATTAAGAGGTAAGATTCTTAATGTAGAAAAAGCAATGACTCATAAGGTTTTTGAAAACGAAGAAATCAAAAATATTTTTACAGCTTTAGGAGTTACCATCGGAACAGAAGAAGATAGTAAAGCTTTAAATCTTTCAAAATTAAGATACCATAAAATTGTTATTATGTGTGATGCAGATATCGATGGTTCTCACATTGAAACTTTAATTTTAACATTTTTCTTCCGTTATATGAAAGAGTTAATTGAAAACGGACATATATATATTGCAACACCACCTTTATTTTTAGTAAAGAAAGGAGCAAAAAAAGAATATGCATGGAATGATGATGAACGTCTAGCATTAATGGAACAGTATGGTGATGGAGCAAAAATTCAACGTTATAAAGGTCTTGGAGAAATGAATGCGTCTCAACTTTGGGATACAACTATGAATCCTGAGTTTAGAACCTTACGTCAAATTTTTATTGAAAATGGTGTAGAAGCAGATCGTGTTTTTTCAATGCTAATGGGAGATGAAGTTCCACCTCGTAGAGAGTTTATAGAAAAGAATGCGATTTATGCAAATATTGATGCATAGATAATAAAAATTTGATATTTCAAATTCGAAAAATGCCCTTTTTAGGGCATTTTTTATATCTTCTTTTTTAGTGGTTTCTCGATAATACAATTCTTCGATAAAACGCATTAAAAATCGACAAAATGCGTTTTGTCAATTATTTTTCATAGATTTACAATAACCTTTAACCTTAAAACCATGAAAAAATTAGTTATCTTATTTATTATAGTATCTAGTATGCAGTATAGTAAAGCTCAAGAACTTGAGACTATTCTATTGGCTGCAGATGATGCAAGTTTGCTTACACAAAACTATTTAAGTCCTGTAATGGAAGGATTTATGTATAGTATGAATGGTGGTTGGGCAACTACAGCAAAGGTTCATAAAAAATTTGGATTCGATTTAACTATAGGTCTAAATGCTTCTTTTGTACCAGATAAAGCACAAACATTTGCATTTGTTCCTAGTGATTATTCGTTTTTATCATTGCCAAATGGTGAAACGAAATTGCAAACAGTAATGAGTGAAAACGATGTTGAAACTAATGTAGATATTTCTATCCCAAATGGTGATGGTACATTTAAAGTAGCCAGTTTTAATATGCCTGGCGGTATTACAGAAGATTTGCCTGTTAATGCAGTGCCAGCTCCAACTGTTCAGATAGGTTTTGGATTGCCTTTTAAGACAGACATAAAAGCAAGATTTGTTCCAAATTTAAATTTTGATGATGATGTAGAAGCCAACCTAATAGGATTTGGTTTACAGCACGATTTAACACAATATTTAGGACCGTTAGATAAATTACCACTTAGTATCTCAATTCTAGGTGCTTTCTCAAACATGAAAGTTACATACGCTATAAAGGATGAAGATGCAACTGACAATGTAATTGTAAATAATGGCGAGGCGGAATTTAAAATGAACACATGGACTTTACAAGCCTTAGCTTCATTAGACTTTAAAATAATAACATTTTATGGTAGTGTAGGTTATAACAATGGTAAGACCACAACAAAGATGAAGGGAGATTATACATTAACTTATGATGTAGAAGATAGTAATGGAAACCAAATTGGTACAATAGATGAAACCATAAGCAATCCAATAAATCTAGAATTTGAAGCCAATGGTATGCGTGCTACTATTGGTACACGATTAAATTTAAGTATTTTTAAAATATTTGCCGATTACACATTTCAGAATTATAATACAGCCACAGTTGGTATCGCATTCAGTGTAAGATAAAAATACATGTTTTTTATATAGAAAAGAGTAGCCTAGGTTGCTCTTTTTTTTATTTACCAATAGTATGATTTATATCATGGAATTTCGAGCTTAAAGCTTTAAATTTGTATTCGATTTTTTAACGTTATAAATTTAAATTTAAATAAAAATGAAAATAACAGTAGTTGGTGCAGGAGCAGTAGGAGCGAGTTGTGCAGAGTATATTGCTATTAAAAACTTTGCTTCAGAAGTTGTAATATTAGATATTAAAGAAGGTTATGCAGAAGGTAAAGCAATGGACTTAATGCAATGTGCTTCTCTTAATGGTTTTGATACTAAAATTATAGGTAGTACAAACGATTATTCTAAAACTGCAAATAGCGATATTTGTGTTATTACCTCAGGTATTCCTCGTAAGCCAGGTATGACAAGGGAAGAGTTAATAGGTATTAACGCTGGTATCGTAAAAATGGTATCTTCAAGCTTAGTAGAGCATTCGCCAAATACGATTATTATAGTAGTTAGTAATCCAATGGATACCATGACTTACTTAGTACATAAAACGATAGATCTTCCAAAAAATAGAATTATAGGAATGGGTGGAGCATTAGATTCTGCACGTTTTAAATATAGATTAGCTGAAGCTTTAGAGGCTCCAATCAGCGATGTTGACGGAATGGTTATTGGTGGACATAGCGATAAAGGTATGGTGCCATTAACATCTCATGCGACAAGAAATAGTATTAAAGTCTCTGAGTTCTTGTCAGAAGATCGTTTAAATAAAGTAAAAGAAGACACTAAAGTAGGTGGTGCAACATTAACTAAGTTATTAGGTACGTCTGCTTGGTATGCTCCAGGTGCAGCAGTAAGCGGATTAGTTCAAGCAATAGCTTGCGACCAAAAGAAAATGTTTCCGTGCTCTACATTCTTAGAAGGCGAATATGGTTTAAATGATCTATGTATTGGTGTGCCAGTAATTCTTGGTAAAAATGGTATTGAGAAAATCGTAGATGTTCCATTAAATGCTGCTGAGAAAGCGCATATGATAGAAAGCGCAGAAGGTGTTAAGAAAACTAATAGTTTATTGGAGTTGTAATTATAACAACATTATAGATTAAATTTAATAGAAACTGTAGAAATACTCTCGATAACTATCGGGAGTATTTTTGCTTATATTTGCCGCATGAAAATCAAGTTGCAGTTTGGAATTTTTGTTACCCTATTAGCGTTTTTAGGAACGTACTTAGAGCAAACAACTGTACCTAATCAGCAAATTGTTATTCAGTTTTCGGATGCCAATATTTCTTCTGAAGATACTGAAAACACCATCGAAATTGTTAAAAAACAATTGCAAAGTATTGGTGTTACCCATATTACAATTGGGCAACGCGAAGACGGGAAACTTAAAATTACGTATTTCAGTAATGCTGATGTAGAGCGTATTCAGAATATACTTTCAAATGAAGACCGTTTTAAATTTGCTTATAACTCTGGTGATAACAGTTCCAACGATTTCCCTAAAAACAGAAATGTAAAAGACTACGAGCTTAATATTTCAGAAATTAAGAATAGTAGTGATGTTAATTGGAATTTTGAAGGCATTCAAATTACAGAGCTTAACCAAAAAAGTGATCGTTTTTATAACCCAAAGGTTAAAGCTTCTGACGAAAAATTTAACTCTGAGCAGAGCAATAGTATCGTCAATGTTGTAATTAAAGTAAATAAAACTGTTGCCTTAGCAATAGATAATATATCTCACATAATTCCTGAGGTGAGAGCAGGACCTTCTATTATGGAATTTATAATCTAAAATAATTCACATTTATTCAGAAAAGCTTTTGTCATTCAATCAGAAAGCTAAAAAACCATTTATAACATAAAAAACAATTGTCGGATTAGACCGTAAACTCTATATTTGCGCCCAGATTTTTGAATAAAAATTTTCGACATTAAATAACTAAAACAATGCAAAACAAAGGAATAATTAAGCTTTTTGCTATTTTATTTGGTTTGGTAAGTATTTACCAATTATCATTTACATTTAAAGCCAACCAAATAGAAGATGCTGCGAAAGAGGCTGCTGTAGCACAATATGATGAAACAGTAGATAACTATCAAGATTTGAGAAACCTTGCTGAGCTTCGCTATCTCGATTCATTAAAAACCTCTAAAACAAAAGTAGGTGATGATTTTGAGCCTATAGAAGTTTATAACTTAGGAGTATCTCAATATACTTACACTGAGGTTGAGGATAACGCCATGAAATTAGGTTTAGACCTTAAAGGTGGTATTAATGCCATTATCCAAATCTCTGTAAAAGATATTTTAAAAGGATTATCAAATAATAGTAAAGATCCTATTTTTAATAAAGCATTAGACGATGCAGAAGAGTTACAAAAAGATGCTCAAGAATCGTATTTAGAATCTTTTTTTAGAGCTTTTGATGAGATTAAAGGGGATACTAAATTAGCTTCGCCAGATATTTTTGCTAATCGCGATTTAAGCGACGTGATTAAATTTGATATGTCTGATGATGATGTAAAAGGAATCATTGAAACTAAGATCGACGAGTCTATAGTATCTGCATTCGAAGTATTACGTAATCGTATTGATGGTTTTGGTGTATCGTCACCAAACATTCAACGTTTAGGTAACTCTGGTCGTATTTTAATAGAATTACCAGGAGCTAAAGATAAAAAGCGTGTTGTAGATATTATTACTAAAACAGCACAGTTACAATTTTGGGAAACCTATAAGACTCAAGAAGTTTTACCTTATGTTCTTCAGGTTAATCAAGCTTTAGTTGAGGCTAAAAAAGCAGAAGAAACTAAAGACGAAGTTGTAGAAACTACTGAAATTAAAGATAGTGTCGCAAATGTTATTGACGATTTAACAGGGCAGATAGAAACGGATTCAACAAATGTAGCAGATGTAAATCCGTTAGGTATTCAAGGTTATGGAAATGGTGGTTCTGTTATTGGTATGTTCTTAGCTAAGGATAAGAAAAAGGTTATAACACACTTAAATGACTCTAAAAATAGAGCAACCTTACCTGCAGAGATGCGTTATATAAAGTTTGTTTGGGGAATCCAAGAAAATGATTCTGAGTTTTCTGAGCTATATGCTATTAAAAGTAATAGAGATGGTGTGCCAGAATTAAGTGGAGCTGTTATTACAGATGCAAGACAAGATTTTGACCAACTTAGCAGACCAGCGGTGAGTATGCAAATGAATGCTAAAGGTGCTAAGACTTGGGAGGAAATGACTAAAAAAGCTAATGAAACAAATGGCAATATTGCTATTGTTTTAGATAACATTGTATATTCTGCGCCAGGTGTAACACAAGCTGGTGGAATATCTGGTGGTAACTCTCAGATT
>TARA_R110002111_G_scaffold65750_1_pt1 | contig 23591 bp, 26 predicted proteins | sample TARA_R110002111 | Tara Oceans TARA_R110002111 (sample SAMEA4397363) | marine metagenome | biome: Polar Biome; feature: [ZZZ] marine water layer (ENVO:01000295); material: water (ENVO:00002006), including particulate matter (ENVO:01000060) such as... | depth 199 m | reverse complement strand
TGATCTAATATCCCTAAATCTTCAGAGTTTAAAACTGTCTTTGCTTTACTTAACTTCTCGCCTATAACCTCAACATTATTTAACTCTTCATACTGAGTTTCTATGTCTTCAAGATTTATAGCCTCTAAATTTATTTCACTCAGCTCGTTGTATAGAAATAGGTTGTAGTCGTATTCCTTAATCGTTTCAGCTTTAGAATCCTTTATTTTCTCTAAAGCCTTTTTAAGTGTTTTATAAGTAGCCAGAAGCTTTGAAAACTCATTTAAGTTAGATTCATTTTTAGCCAAAGCATCAACAACCCTAAATTGGTAGTCGTCTTGTGTAAGTTGTTGTGTTTGATGTTGCGAATGGATGTCTATAAGATGACTACTTAGAGCCACTAAGCTCTCTAAGGTAACTGGTGTATCATTAATAAATGCTCTCGATTTACCTGAAGGTAAAATTTCTCTTCTTATGATGGTTTGTATATCATAATCTAAATCTAAAGATTTAAATAATGTCTTCAGGTTATAGCTAGCAATGTCAAAAACACCCTCAATAATACATTTTTCATTCGCTTTTTTTACTTGGCTTAAATCTGCACGTTTTCCTAACACCAAAGACAGACCTCCTAGTAATATAGATTTGCCTGCACCAGTTTCTCCAGTAATAATAGTGAGTCCATTATTAAACTGTACAGTCAGCTCATCGATGAGAGCATAATTTTTTATGTAAAGTGAAGTCAGCAAGAATCTATAATTAGTAATTACAAATTTAAGTTTTTACAAATTCATATTTTGAAATAGACGAAGAAATATTCTCGTTTATTAACTTTAAAGTGTACTTACATTATAAAATATTAAAGATTCTAAACCATCCCAATAGCTATCGAAACAGTATAACAAAAGGCAACTTATTAGGTGAATTTAGAAAATTTAAAACTTAATGTTTCTCCATTTTTGAGAATGCATTGGTGCAATTCTATTTAAAATATCAAGAGCCTCTGTAATATTAACACTTGGTCCGCCAGAAAGAACATCCATAATCTCATCGGACTTTGCATCAAAGAATACACGCATTAAGTAAGAGTTTGGACGACTTCTATGTACCTTCTGTAATTCTGACAAAGCAGAGATTACCTGTGCTTTTCCTTTTTTAGGGCTTTCATTCATAATATCTAAACCACCAATATGATAATTATATATAGCAGATCTCATTTCCTTAAATGTTGGAGACATAAGATTGTCTATAAGAGCAAAACGCGATTGTAAACCATCTTCTAATTTCCAACCTTGACCGTTGAGTTGTTGCGAATAATTTGCAATAGTTTGAGCTTGTTTAAGATAGGCATCACCTCCATTTAGAGCGAAAGAATCTCCATCCATTCCTAAAATCATATATACATGGAATGCTAAAACAGATATTAAATTAGACTCAAACTGAATTTGATTATATACAAGATTTTGAAATTCTAAATATTGAAAGTTGAAATCTTTATCATTATAATTATAAACTGGTGAACTATAGGTTGAGTTATAAATAGGTCTAGACGATGATACCTGCAAAGATGCAGAAAACAAATCATTACTATACTCTCTCACATTAATGACCATACTACAATTAATGCGTTCTTGCTGACCAAAAGATTTTTCAGTCCATTGTGTATTATTTATAAACTCTGTTAACTGTTTTTCTAAAGTTTTAAATACAACGTTATTCTCATTACCTGTTAACTGAGCAATAACTTTAACTGTACAATTTAACTCTTGTGAAAAAGAAACTGTTGTAAATAAAAAGGCTAATAAAACTAATATCTTACGCATGTAATTGTTTTAATATTTGTTGTATTAAATCTTGGGCTACCGCTGCTTTAGATTTAAGCTTGTTTTCTATAACCTCTTCCGATGATGTTATAAATGTAACTTTATTTGTGGACACTCCAAAACCAGCACCTTTATCTTGCAATGAATTAAGAACTATTAAATCTAAGTTCTTAGACTTAAGTTTACCTTTGGCGTGTTCTAACTCATTATTAGTTTCGAGGGCAAAACCAACTAAAAATTGGCTGGTTTTAATCTCACCAAGTGATTTTAAAATATCTTTTGTCTTTTCTAACTCTATACTAAACGTTGAATTCTTCTTCTTTATTTTTTGAGAGGCCACAGTTTTTGGTCGGTAATCTGCAACAGCAGAAGAAAGTATAGCAATATCTGATGATTTAAAATGTTTATGTACTTCTTTGTACATCTCTTCAGCACTCACAACAGGCATTATCTCTATTAAACTATGCTTTATAGATTGATGCGTTGGACCCGTAACTAAAACTACCTCAGCACCTAAATTTGCAGCTGCATTAGCAATTTCAAAACCCATTTTACCACTAGAGTGATTTCCTATAAAACGAACAGGGTCGATAGCTTCGTATGTTGGACCAGCTGTAATTAAAATTCGTTTCCCTTTTAGTGGCAATTGATCTAGAATGTCTTTTTCAATATAAGTTACTATATGTTCTGGCTCCGCCATGCGACCTTCCCCAACTAAACCACTGGCGAGTTCACCAGTACCTGCTGGAATCAGTTTATTCCCATAAGATATAAGCTTTTTAAAAGACCTTTTAGTGGATTCGTGTTTATACATATCTAAATCCATTGCAGGCGCAAAATAAACAGGGCACTTTGCAGATAGATAGGTTGCTAAAAGCATATTATCACAAACACCATTTGCCATCTTTGCCATTGTGTTTGCTGTAGCTGGCGCGATGATAAATACATCTGCCCAAAGTCCTAAATCAACGTGGTTATTCCAAACTTGGTTGTCATCTTCTTCATCAACAAAAGAAGAATAAACCGGGTTTTTAGATAAGGTGGAAAGGGTAAGTGGAGTTATAAAATCTTTAGAAGCAGGTGTCATAACGACTTTTACGTTTGCACCTGCTTTTATAAATAATCGTACTAAACTAGCAGATTTATATGCGGCAATACCAGCAGTAATGCCTAATAAAATATTTTTATCCTTTAGAATAGACATCTAAGGCTTTTGCTTTATTCCTGAGTGTCCTCAGTATTTCTGTGGTAAATTTTATCATCTAACCATTCTTTAACTGCTAAAGCGTGTGGTTTTGGTAATTTTTCGTAAAACTTAGACACTTCAATTTGTTCTTTGTTTTCAAAAATCTCTTCAAGACTATCGTTGTATGTTGCAAACTCTTCAAGTTTATCAATTAACTCGCGTCTTATATCTGTATTAATTTGTTCTGCACGTCTTGCTATTACAGAAATAGCTTCGTAGATATTGTCTGTTGGAGCATCGATTTCGTTTCTGTCGTAAGTTATTGAACTCACTGGTGCATCTGTCTTTTTTAAATCTATCATTATAATGATTAACTTTTTGTGTTAAACGTATTTAATTCTTGTTGTAATTCTTGCTGCATTCTTGTTGCATCTTCCAAGTACTCAGAGTTTGGAAATGATTTCTTTAATGAATTATAATAGCCTAAGGCTTCATTTATACGCTCCTCCTTTAAATAATCTACACTTAAAATTGCTAGATTGTATGCTGCATCTAATCTGTAAAACAAGGCGTCATTTCTAAGCGTTGTACCAGGAAACTCGAGTAAAAAATTATTAAAGCTTTTAATAGAAGCTTTGAAATCTCTAATGAGATCGTATTGTTTTGCAATTTCAAAAGCTTTTTTCTCTAGTTTAAAATCTAATTCTTTTACCAACAAATTAGCTTCAGTTAAATACTGAGAATTTGGATACGCATTTACAAATAACTGTAACTTCTCTATCGCATCTACTGTTTCCTTTTGCTCTTTAGAATATATAGGGGAATTAAAATAATAGCCTTTAGCCCCTAAAAATGAAGCTTCTTCAACTTTCTCACTATTGCCGTATAAATCTGCAAACTTGTTAAAATGATAACTAGCTATGTAATAATCTCCTAATTTATAGGAGCACATAGCATGCATAAAGGTTACCTTTTCAGCTTGTGGCTTCCCTCTATATTTTGGTACTATTTGTTCTAGCAATCTGAAAGATTTGTTCCACTTTTCAGCTTCATAAAGCTCATTAGCCATTTTAAACTTCTCAGCGGTGTCTTCAGATTTTAAAGCTTTCTGAAAGTCGCTACAAGAAACAAATAGAATACTGATAAGTAGTATGTAAAGTCCTCTCTTCATAAATTTTAGACAAGTTGCAAAAGTACACATTATTAACTGATTTTGAAAACAAATATTTTATGCTAAAATAAACCTTGTTTTGAGTGCTAAAACTAATTTAGATTAAGTTTAACTTTTACCCAAAGTTTTTAACTCATTTTTAATGATTTTCTTAAGCTCTTCTGTTGCTTCTACAAGTGGTAAACGCACATGCGATTTTGAGATTCCTAAACTCTCTAAAACCGCCTTAATACCAGCTGGATTGTTTTCTGAAAAAATAAATCCCATTATAGGCATTAATTTAAAGTGAATATTATAAGCCTCCTTCACTTTACCAGCAATACCCATACGAATCATCTCTGAATATTCTTTAGGTAATGCCTGCCCAATTACAGAAATTACGCCAGACCCACCTGCTAAAGCGACTCCTAAAGCTAAATCATCATCGCCAGACAATACCAAGAAATCTCTTGGTTTAGTTCTCAACAACTCTAAATATTGATGCACATTATTACCAGCCTCTTTAACAGCGACGATATTATTAAAATCTTTTGCTAATCTTAAAATAGTTTCAGGCGACATATTAGACGCCGTTCTTCCTGGTACATTGTATAAAATAATTGGTTTTGGTGAGACTTCTGCGACAGCTTTAAAATGCTGGTAAATCCCTTCTTGAGTTGGTTTACTATAATAGGGTGAAACAGATAAAACACCATCTATATCAGAAAAATCTGTTGATTTAATTTCATTGACTACATTAGCTGTATTATTTCCTCCAATTCCTATTACAAGTGGTAATCTGCCTTTATTAATTTTAGTAATAAATTTAATCAACTGTTTCTTCTCATCAGTAGTTACAGTAACACTTTCACCTGTAGTACCACTTACCACTAAGTAATCTGTACCGTTTGCAATGTTATATTCAACCAAGCGCTTCAACGCATCAAAATCGATGCTTAAATCTGCATTAAAAGGTGTTATTAAAGCTACACCTGTGCCTATAAATTTGGTCATTATAATTTATTTAAAATGGTTAAGTATTTTTTAAATTCGCGTTTAAATGTTTGTATTTCCTTTGGTTTTACATTAATAATGAGATCATATAATCGTTCATCATTTCGAGATAAGCCCACTTTTAAATTCGCTTTAGAAGCAGCCGTTATTAAATTTAACTGCAATGTTTCTTCCTTATAATAACTTATTAAAACATCATAGCTCTCATCAATAAAATCTTGTAAATCAGAATTATTTATTTTTCCTTTCCAACCAAAATCTTTTGGACTATAATAGGTGTCCCATTGATTATGATCTAATTTATCGTCTGTTGTAAACGCAACTATCTTATGCTTGGGAGATGACAGATTCAATACCTTAAAAAAAGACTTAAACATCTCAAAATCAATATATTCTTTTGCATTTAATAAAACCGCAATTGTCTTTACCTTATTGCTGTTAACCGCAGATTTACGTGCAGCCAACAATTTGTTGACATATTTTTGATTTGATTTTTGTTTAAATGCTTTTAAAATCATTTACCTTTAGACTTTGTGCAAATTTAATAAAAGCACTCACATTTTATTATAAACTATATATAAGTTATTCAATGACTATTAAACATATTTTAAAACTCTGTTTTTTGCTCCTTATTTTTTCTTGTAACCAAGATTTTCATCTTACTAAAATTGAAGGAAAACGAATAGATATTAATGAAAGTATTGCTTCTAATCAATCTATTGAAGATTTTATAAAACCATATAGAGAAAGCGTCAATAAAGACTTAGATAGCATTATTTCTTATGCACCTAAAACTTATTCTAAATCGGATGGAGAACTTAATACCGCTTTAGGAAATCTAATGGCAGATGCTGTTTTCAGCGAAAGCAATCCTATATTTAATAAACGTACCGGTAAAAACATTGATCTTGTTTTGTTAAATCAAGGTGGTATTCGTTCTATAATTTCTAAAGGAAACATAACTGCGAGAACAGCCTACGGAGTGATGCCTTTTGAAAACGCTGTTGTTGTTACTGCTTTAAAAGGGGAACAAGTTATACAAATGATGACTTATTTATCTAAGGCTAAACGTGCACATCCAGTATCTAAGCAACTTCAGTTAACGCTTAATAACGATTTTGAAATTAGGTCTGCCATTATTAATAATAAGACAATAGATATAGATAAGACATACTATATTGCTACTAATGATTATCTCTATAATGGAGGAGATAGAATGACCTTTTTTCATCCAAATGATAGTTTATATATACTAGATTATAAAATTAGAAATGTTCTTATAGATTATTTTAAAAAGACAGATACTCTTAACCCTAAAATTGATAATCGTTTTATTAAACTTAATGACTAGACCATGAAAAGAAGACAGTTTATACAGCAATCTACAGCAGCGACGGCATTAGTAGGTTTAGGCGGATTAGGATTACAATCTTTTAACTCATCTCAAGCAAAGAAGATAACTATTCTCCATACTAACGATGTGCATAGTCACATCGATCCTTTTGGGCCAGATGATGGGAGAAATGCAAACAAAGGTGGTGTAGCTAGACGAGCAACTTTGGTTGAATCTATAAGAAAGGAAAATCCGAATACTTTGTTGTTAGATGCTGGTGATATTTTTCAAGGCACTCCTTACTTTAATTATTATGGTGGCGAACTTGAATTTAAGCTAATGAGCATGCTAAAATATGATTTAGCAACTATTGGAAATCACGATTTTGATAATGGTATTGATGGACTTTATGCTCAAATGCCGCATGCAAAATTCGATTTTGTTTCTGCTAATTACGATTTTTCGAATACTGTAATGGATACGCACGTAAAACCCTATAAAGTATTTATAAAAGACGGTATTAAAATTGGTGTTTTTGGTTTAGGTATTCAACTCGATGGATTGGTAAATAAGAATTTATACAAAGAAACTGTTTACAATGACCCTATTGGAGTAGCACAAGACATGTCTCGAATTTTAAAGGAAGAGCAGTCTTGTGATTTAGTAATTTGCTTATCTCATATAGGCTATTATTATAAGAAACACCCAGATCTTGTAAGTGATCTTAACCTTGCCAGAGGCACAAAAAACATAGATCTTATAATCGGAGGACACACACACACCTTCTTACCAAAACCAACTATAGAAAAGAACAGCACAGGCAAGAATGTTCTTGTAAATCAAGTTGGTGCTTATGGCTTATATCTTGGGAAAGTTGATTTTTATCTTGAACACGGAAAGGATACAAAAGTAGATGGAGCTTCAATAATTGTTTAAATTATTTTGAAAGAAATTTAAACGTTTAAAATTTCAATTCAACCATTAAAAGCATAAACCTATTAAGACCATTTTAATTCTGGGTAAGCTGTAACCATAATCTTAAAACAAACACTCCCTCTTAAATTTATGGCTCACAAAGACAGCGCATCTATTTTTAAAACTTTTAGTCTTAAACTTCTCGAAAGAATTTGAATTATTTTGTTTTCATAAAGAAAAGAAATCTCTACTCATTAAGAGGTTAAATTTCTATTTGCTCATCTATATACTCAGGTTCTGGACCTGTAAAATCTAGCTGTGATTGTAAATAGAGAAACACAAAGGCGATAACTAATAAGAATGAATATATAAAGCCTAGATCATTGTTATTTAGAATGTAAAAATAAGCCAGTTGAATTATTTCCGAAAATACGATACAGATAGAACCAAGTAAAAAAAGCATAGACTTATTATCGTTTCTATACATATAATTAATTAAAGCAACGGATAACAATACCATTATTACAGCATTGTATGCAAGCTCTAAAGAATACTCGTAAATAGAAAGCACATTCTCTGTAGTCGCCGAAACTATATAAACACAAAAGATATCTAAAATAATGAGAATGAAAACTGGAATTGCGAGCTCGGAAAACACAATTTTTAAATTTAAACCTATAAGTATTTTAATAATTAGAAATATATAGGCCGTTATATAAAGAATATTAGCGCTGTAATAAAAATAATCTATACTCCCTTCTTCGATTAATGGACCATAATATGCAGAATAACTTAATAAATGAGCAAAAGTAAAGGTTACCAAAAACCAAAAGAAATAAATTGACTTATTTTCTGTCCATTTACAATATAAAATTGTGAGTAAAACGAGCGCCAGTGAGCTTACTGCGGCTCCCTCAATTTCAAAAGCAAAACCTTGAAATAAGATAAAGATGCCACCTAAGAGCAATAACACAACTTTTAATATTTTATTTACTAACATTAATTAATCCCTTATTAATAAAGCAAATATAAAATTATTTTACAATTAAACGATAAAAAAACACTTTTTATCGATGATTTACGTATTTTTGTGTAAGAATTTATTTCAATCTCTCTAAAAACGCTTGCTCCGAGAGGATGGTAATATTCAAATTTTCTGCTTTTTCTCGTTTACTCGGTCCCATTTTGTCACCAGCTACTAAAAAACTAGTCTTAGAAGATATAGAAGATGACACTTTTCCGCCATTTTCTTCTATGAGTTTTTTAAGTTCATTTCTAGATATTGATTCAAATACACCAGAGACTACAATTGACTCGCCTTTTAGCTTTTCAGTTTGGTTGGCTAACTTTTCTGCTGAGATTTCTAATTGTACACCGAAAGATTTTAGACGCTCTATAATCTTTTGATTGTCTTCAGAAGAGAAAAACTCAGCAACACTTTCTGCAATACGCTCCCCTATTTCATCTACAGTTACCAAATCTAATGTTGAAGCAAACATTAAAGCATCTATAGATTTATAATGTTTTGCTAATTTTTTAGCTACAGTTTCACCAACATAACGAATACCCAAACCAAATAAGACACGCTCAAAAGGAATGTGCTTAGAAGCTTCTACTCCATTAATTAAATTCTCAGCACTTTTCTCAGCCATACGCTCTAGAGGAATGACTTGCTCAACAGTTAATTTATATAAATCTGAATAATCCTTAATTAATCCCGCCTTAACCAAAAGCGCCACAGTTTCACCACCTAAACCTTCAATATCCATGGCTTTTCTAGATATGTAATGCTGAATACGACCTATTACTTGTGGCGGACAACCATTATAATTAGGACAATAATGCTTTGCTTCTCCTTCAATACGCTCAAGTGCAGTTTTACATTCTGGGCAATTTAATATGTATTGGGTTGGTTGAGAATTCTCTGGTCGCTTAGATAAATCAACCGCAATAATCTTAGGAATAATTTCACCTCCTTTTTCTACAAACACCTCATCTCCTTCTCTAATATCAAGTTTTTCAATCTGATCTGCATTATGAAGAGATGCACGTTTTACAGTAGTACCAGCCAATTGTACAGGCTCTAAATTGGCAACTGGTGTAATGGCACCAGTTCTACCAACTTGGTATGTTATTTCATTAAGTCGAGTAGAAACTTGCTCTGCTTTAAACTTATAAGCCATTGCCCATCTTGGAGCTTTGGCTGTAAATCCTAATTCATCTTGTTGATAAAAATTATTAACCTTAACTACTACTCCATCAATCTCATAAGGTAAATTATGACGATGCTCATCCCAATACTCAACAAATTCTAAAACGTCATCAATAGTATTAACTAATTTAGCTTCTTTAGGCACTTTAAATCCCCAATTTCTCGCCTTTTCTAAACCTTCAAATTGTGTTTGAATGTTTAGATTATTCCCTTTTATACTATACAGCAAACATTCTAATGGTCGTTTAGCAACCTCTGAACTATCTTGCAACTTTAAACTTCCAGATGCTGTATTTCTAGGATTTCTGTATGGTTCTTCTTCGTTAGCAATGCGCTCTTCATTCATTTTTAAAAAACCTTCTATTGGTAAAACAATTTCACCTCTAATATCGAAACGGTCTGGAAAATCCCCTTTTAATTGTAGTGGAACCGTATTTATGGTTTTTACATTTGCAGTAACCGCATCACCTTGTACGCCATCTCCTCTTGTAACAGCTCTAATTAACTTTCCTTTTTCATAGGTGAGATTCATAGATGCCCCATCATACTTTAGTTCACATGTATATTGCACGTCTCCATCAACCATTTTTTTTATTCTGGTTTCCCAATCTAGCAAGTCTTGTTTAGAATAGGAATTATCTAAAGAATACATTCTAAAATCGTGAACCGTAGTTTTAAAATTTTTAGTCACTTCTCCACCAACACGTTGCGTTGGCGAATTGGCATCAAAAAACTCTGGATGTTGATTTTCTAAACCTTGTAGTTCTTTTAGCTTTATATCAAAGTCGTAATCACTAATACTCGCATTATCTAGAATGTAGTAGTTGTGGTTGTGTTGACGTAGTTCTTTGCGAAGTAATTCTATTTGTTTTTTAGTACTCATTCTTCTATAAACCTTCTTTATTCAACCATTTTGGAGCAGGTAATGGTTTGTAATTATTCATCTTTTCTAATAAACCAATTATTGTAACATCTACAACAACAGCATCTAAATTGTCTTGTTTTAAAAATCCACGTTCTACCATCATTTTGCATTGCGCTATTAGCGCATCGTAGTATCCATTGGTGTTTAAAATACCTATGGGCTTGGTATGCAAGCCTAATTGTCCCCAAGTTGTAATTTCAAAAAACTCGTCCATGGTACCAAAACCTCCTGGAATGATTATGAATCCATCACTTCTCTCGTACATAATCACTTTACGATCGTGCATATTATCTGTTACAATTAACTCGGTAAGCTCAGAATGCACAATTTCTTTGGTCTTCAAAAATATTGGAATAACACCAATAGTCTCACCTTTGTTGTCAATTACACCCTGAGCCACTTTACCCATAACACCAATCTTAGCAGCACCATAAATTAATGTTATGTTTTGCTCTGCCAAAGTCTCACCTAATCGATAAGCTTCATCTACAATTTTTTCATCATTTCCTTCACTACTGCCGCAAAAAACGGATATACTTTTCATGTGTTTATATTTATTGTAGGTCACATGTAAAAATTATCATTCTAATTTCTTCGAGTGACAAAATGCATCGTTATGAATGTTTCATACTATTCTTTTCTTCCTTTTAACATTCTATAATTGCCATTTAGATCCTTCAACAACTCTATTTCTTTAAAATTAACATCAGTTAATAAAGCTTTAGTTTCTTCACCAAGATACTGGTTAATTTCAAAAAATAATTCTCCTTTGGTTTTCAAATTATCAACAGCAAAATCTGTTATAGCTTTATAAAACTGCAACGGATCATTATCTTCTACAAACAAAGCTAAATGCGGTTCGTTGTCTAAGACGTTAGGTTTTATTTCTACTTTTTCTAATTTTCTTACGTAAGGTGGATTTGACACAATAATATCGAACTTAGATTCCATATTGAGTTCAGAAAGACTTCTTTTGACTAAAATATTTGCTTGTATAAAGGTGACATTTGCCATATTTAATTCTGCATTTAGTGTGGCCACCTTTAAAGCCTCCTTACTCACATCTAAAGCATATACTTTTGCATTAGGCAGGTGTTTAGCAAGTGTAATTGCTATACAGCCAGAACCTGTGCCAATATCTAAAATCTTAATGACTTTGGAATTTAGTTTTTGCTTTTTAATATTTTGAAGAACAAACGCAACGATTTCTTCTGTTTCTGGTCTTGGAATAAGTACATTTTCATTCACTTTAAATGGTAATCCATAAAATTCTGTTTTACCGATAATATATTGAATTGGTTTTTGTTGTTTTAGACTTTCCAATACTTCAAAAAAAGTATCTGTTTCTGATTTTATAATCGCGAATTCTGGTTGTAACGCTAACTGAAAACGTGGCAAGTTGAGATAATGCTCAATACACAGAAAAAAGAAGCTATTGACTTCTTCCTTTCCATAAATAGCATCTAATTCTTTATGATATATTTTTTTAAGATCTTTTAATAACACACTACAAATCTTTAAGCATCCAAACTGAGCACGAGTAATGCCCTGTGTTTCCGATTGGTTTATCTATACTTTTAAAACCTACCTTTCTATATAGTTTACTCGCATCAACCATATAAGGCATTGTTTCTAAATAACACTGATCAAAACCAGCTTGTTTCGCAAATTCTATACATTTAGCCATCATTTTACTACCTAAACCTTTTCCTCTAGCTTCTGACATAAAATACATTTTCTGTAGCTCACATATATTGCCTTGGTAATTATCTAAGGGTGAAATTCCGGCACCTCCAATAATTTCATTTCCATCCTCAACCACAAAATAGGCCTTCTTTGGTTTATTATAAGTTTCCGTCATACAATCTAAAGCCTCATCTTCATAAGCTGTACCAACCTTTGGCACACCCATTTCTATTAGAACAGAACGAATCGCTTTCGCAATTTTTGGATTGTCTTCTAGTTCAATTTCTCGAATAACAATAGTATCTTTACGCACTTAATTTATGATTTTTACACTGAATTTATTTCGGTATGAAGATAGAGATAATTCCTATTTTATGCTTAAAAGATTTTTATTCATTTCGTTATTTTTTACACTAGTTTTCAACTGTACTGTAACAGAACAACCAGAATTTGTTGGACTAGAAAACATTAAGGTTGTAAACTCAACGATTCAATCGATTACACTTAGTGCAGATGCCTTGTTTAATAACCCTAATGATGTTGGCGGTGTTTTAAAGACAGACGATTTAAAAGTTTACATTAACGATACTGAAGTAGCTACAGTTGTAGCTGATGAATTTGATGTGCCTTCGAAAGAGAATTTTAAAATACCGCTTATAGTCACAGTTGCAACCGATAGCCTTATAGATAAGAAAAGCCTTGATGGTTTATTAGGTAGTTTAATTTCGCAACGCTTAAAAGTGCAATATAAAGGTAATATTAAGTATAAAGTCTTTGGCTATTCATCTACTTACTCAGTAGATGAAACCCAAGAACTAAAAATTAAACTATAGATTGCAAATACACGAATTCTATATAAAGCGTTGTTTACAAATTGCTAAAAACGGTTTGGGTACGACACGACCAAATCCTATGGTTGGTGCTGTTATAGTATGTGATAACAAAATTATTGGTGAAGGTTTTACAAGCTTCTACGGAAGTAATCATGCCGAAATAAATGCTATAAATTCAGTTATTGATAAAGCTTTATTAACCAAAAGCACGTTATATGTTACTTTAGAACCATGCAGTCATTTTGGCAAAACACCTCCTTGTAGTGATTTAATTGCAAAACACAAGATCCCTAAAGTCGTAATAGGCTGTATTGATCATAATCCTGAAGTTGCTGGTAAAGGCATTGCTAAACTACAAGCTTCAGGCTGTGATGTTACTGTTGGCGTTTTGGAAGCCGAGTGCAAAACCCATCACAAACGCTTTTTTACTTTTCATAACAAAAAGCGTCCTTACATAATATTAAAATGGGCAGAAACTAAAGATGGTTTTATTGCTCCAAATACTAAAAACGAACAAAAACCAGTTTGGATTACTAATACTTACTCGCGTCAACTCGTTCATAAATGGCGCACTGAAGAACATGCTATTTTAGTTGGGACCAATACAGTTTCAGAAGACAACCCTAGTTTAACGGTTAGAGATTGGGCTGGTGAAAATCCAATTAGAGTTGTTTTAGATCGAGAATCGAAATTAAATTCTGATTTCAATGTATTTAATGATGATGGCAAAACATATAGAATTACTAATAGAGAAATTGATTTTAATAAACCAATTGCTATTCAAATTGCTGATATATTATATAAAAGGAATATAAACTCTGTTATTATTGAAGGTGGCTCACAAACGCTTCAAACATTTATAAATGAAGGGCTTTGGGATGAAGCGAGAGTTTTTATTGGTATTACTGAATTTAAGGACGGTACAAATGCACCAAAACTTAATGGAATATTAATTTCTGAATCTAAATTTAAAAGTGATTTATTAAGAGTTTATGCAAAAGATTAAAACACTGATATTCGATTTTGGAGATGTCTTCATAAATTTAGACAAGCAAGGAGCGCAACAAAACGCCTTAGATCTTTTTAGCTTAGAAACTTTTGAAGACGATATGCTTGCAACTAATATTCAATATGAAATTGGTAAAATCTCGACTTCAGAATTTATTAAATTTTACAAATCGAGATTTCCTAATTTAAGTGAAACCAATATTATTGATGCTTGGAACTATATTATTAAAGATTTTCCTGAATACAGACTAAATTTTATTAAAGATTTGGCTCAAAAGAAAGAATTTAAGTTAATTCTATTGAGTAACACTAATACTATGCATATTAACTTTATAAAAGAGAATGTCTCATTTTACCAAGATTTTAAAAACTGCTTTGATACGTTCTATTTATCTCAAGAAATTCATTTAAGAAAACCAAATGCAACCATTTTTGAATTTGTACTAAACGAAAATGACTTAATCTCAAATGAGTGTCTATTTATAGATGACACTAAAGACAATACAGCTACTGCAGAACAATTAGGTTTCCATGTTTGGAATATTAACGAAACCAAAGAAGATGTTATCAATCTATTCGAAATTAAAAAAGATCTCTTTTGATATTCCTTCTGCTCAGTATACTATCATCAACCGGAATCTTTGTGCTATTCAAACTTTTTAGCAAGTACAAGATAAATACATTACAAGCTATTGTTGTTAACTACGTTACTGCCTTTACAATTGGCATGTTGCTTTACAACGGACAGATAACACCGATAGAAATAGTGAATGCAGATTGGTTTTTCGCTGCATTTGGTTTAGGCTTTTTGTTTATAGCTATATTTAACGTAATGGCACTTACTGCACAGAAAAACGGCCTTTCTGTCGCTTCAGTAGCTAGTAAAATGAGTGTAATTATCCCTATACTATTTGGAATTTATGTCTATAACGAAAGTGTAGGCTTTCTAAAAATTTCAGGAATTATATTAGCCTTAATCGCCGTGTACCTAACTTCTGTAAAACCAAAAGATACTACCAATTTAACCAAATCTATTTACCTGCCAGTTTTGCTCTTTATTGGGTCAGGCATCATAGACACCACTGCAAATCATTTTGCACCAAAAGACTATATGCCATTATTTTTAGCTTCAATTTTTGGCATAGCTTCAATTATTGGTTTCATTATTTTAAGTTATAAATCCATTAAAACTAAGACTCACTTTAAATTAAAAAGTGTACCATTCGGAATTGCACTTGGCATCGTTAATTATTCTTCAATGTATTTTCTTTTAAAGGCATTACGTGTTGATGGTTTTGAAACTTCTTCAATATTCACCATAAATAATGTTGCTATAGTTGCGATCTCTACATTAATAGGCTTGCTATTATTTAAAGAACAAGTTTCAATGAAAAACTGGATTGGTATTTTCATTGCTATAATTTCGATTATATTAGTAACGCTTACATAATGAAAACTAAAGACACTTATAATACTATTATTAAGCCTGCTAAAGGCGAACTCTTTAAAGTTAAGAATAGTAAATTCTATGGCTACGTTTTCCCTGTGACAAATGAAGAGCAAATAAAATCGCATTTAGAAACCTTAAAAAAAGAGCATTATTCTGCCAGACATTGGTGTTATGCCTATCAAATAGGTACGGAAACTTTTAAATTTAGAGCAAATGATGATGGTGAACCTAATAATTCTGCAGGAATGCCTATTTACGGACAGATTCAATCTTTTGATGTCACCAACATTCTAATTATAGTTGTTCGTTATTTTGGAGGTGTAAAACTTGGAGTTGGCGGCCTAATTAACGCTTACCGAACAGGCGCACAATTAGCCTTAGAATCTGCAGAAATAGTAGAGAAAACTATTAACAAATCATTTCAACTCAATTTTGAATATAAAAATATGAGTAAAGTGATGCGATTATTAAAAGAAAATCAGGTAGAAATCACAAATCAGACGTTAGAACTTAATTGTTTGTTAGAAATCTCTGTCAGAAAAGGTAACAGTTCTAAAATTCTTCAACTGTTTAATCATTTTTTTGGTGTAGATATAAGTGAATTATAACGAATAATTTCGCAGTTTATCTAAAAGATATTTTGGACAACGCGTCGGCCGATCTCGTTTCATATCTATAAATGCAAGAATTGTATTACCAGTTGCGAGCAAAACATCAGATTCATTACGCAATTCATAGTTAAATTCTATTGACGCTGTTGGCATCTTTTTGAGTGATGTTTTTACTTTAAGCAGATCATCATAACGTGCTGAATTTTTGTAATTTATAGACAACGAGATTACAGGCAACATAATCCCTTCTGCTTCCATACCACTGTAATTCAGCCCAAACTCGCGTAACCACTCGGTTCTACCAACTTCAAAATAGACAGCGTAATTAGCATGGTACACAACACCCATCTGGTCTGTCTCGCCATAGCGAACTCTAATTTTTGTTTCGTTAAAATTCATATAATTGGGTTTATTTAGGAAAAAATCCGTAATTTTAAAATGTTTTAAACATGAGGAAAAAATTCTAAATATTCAACGATATTATATTTTTTTTTTAAGAAATTTGTTCACATATTTGTCCTGTTCAAAACAACGAGAGAATCCTAATTCTCTTTTTTTTTTGCGAATCTAACTAACGACTAAAAATTTAACTCAACGAATGGAGATCACAGCGCAATCTGTATGGAGTAATTGTCTCGCCTTTATAAAAGATAATATACAACCTCAAGCCTACAAAACTTGGTTTGAACCTATAGATGCTGTTAAAATTTCTGGAAATGCTTTAAGCATACAAGTTCCAAGTAAATTTTTCTACGAATGGTTAGAAGAACATTACGTTAAAATCTTAAAAGTATCATTAACCAAAGAGCTTGGTAAAGACGCTAAGTTGGTTTACGTTATTAAGATGGAAAACACCTATGGGAACAAACAACCTTTTACGGAGAAAATTCCTAGTTCTAACAGAACTGCAGTGAAGTCTCAAGATGTTGATGTTCCTTTTAATAACAAAAGCCCAGAATTAAAGAATCCATTTATAATACCTGGTATTAGAAATGTAAAAATTGAATCTCAGCTTAATCCAAGCTATAGTTTCGAGAATTTCTTAGAAGGAGACTCTAATAGATTGGCCAGAAATGCAGGTATTGCAGTAGCAAACAAGCCTGGTGGCACCTCCTTTAATCCGCTATTAATATTTGGTGGTGTTGGTTTAGGAAAAACACATTTAGCGCATGCCATTGGTGTTGATATTAAAGATAAATACCCAGAGAAAACTGTGTTGTATATCTCTGCAGAGAAGTTTACACAGCAGTATATAGATTCTGTAAAGAAAAATAATAGAAATGATTTTATTCACTTCTATCAAATTATAGATATTCTTATCATCGATGATGTACAGTTCTTATCTGGTAAAACTGGCACACAAGATGTATTCTTCCATATATTCAACCATTTACATCAAAACGGAAAGCAAGTTATTTTAACGAGTGATAAGGCTCCTGTAGATATGCAAGATATTGAACAACGTTTATTATCTCGTTTTAAATGGGGACTTTCTGCTGAATTACAAACACCAGATTTTGAAACTAGAGTTTCTATTTTAAAGAATAAGCTTTACAGAGATGGTGTAGAAATGCCAGAAGATATTGTTGAATATGTTGCAAAACATATTAAAACAAACGTTAGAGAACTCGAAGGTGCTATTATTTCTCTAATTGCACAATCTTCTTTTAATAAAAAAGAAATTACAATAAACCTAGCTAAAGATATTGTAGAAAAGTTTGTAAAGAATACTAAACGTGAAGTTTCTATAGATTACATTCAAAAAGTCGTTTCAGATTACTTTCAGATGGATGTTGGCACACTTCAATCTAAAACTCGTAAACGACACATTGTACAAGCACGTCAGCTCGCTATGTTTTTTGCTAAAAAATACACAAAAGCATCGCTTGCAAGTATTGGTTCTCAAATAGGACAACGCGATCATGCTACTGTGTTACACGCTTGTAAAACTGTTGATAATTTATCTTCTACAGATAAGCAGTTTAGAAAATATGTTGAAGACTTATCTAAAAAGCTAGCGCTTTAATCACTTTATTATGACTCGTCTTTTAATGGTGTGCCTTGGTAACATTTGCCGTTCACCATTGGCTCATGGTATATTACAATCTAAACTTTCTGAAAGAAATTTTTATGTAGATTCTGCTGGCACAGCTACTTATCATATAGGTAATTCTCCTGATTATCGCTCTATAGAAGTAGCTAAAAAAAATAACATTGACATTAGCACTCAAAGCGCTAGACAATTTAAAGTTTCAGATTTTGATACCTTTAATTATATCTACGCCATGGATCAGTCTAATTACATAAACATTATAAGTTTAGCAAGAAACAATGACGATATAGGAAAGGTTAAATTATTCTTAGAAGAGAATACTTCTATTTCTAATAAAAATGTTCCTGACCCTTATTATGGTGATAGCACAGACTTTGAAACGGTTTTCAGTTTAATCGAGGTAACTTCAGAATTAATTGCCAAAAAATTAAAACGTGTTCAATTGTAACACATTTCTTACTGTAAGCTTGTTTTTTGTATTTTAGTAGCTTAAAAATCTTTAAGATTCTAACATGAAAACTTTCACCACGCTATTCTTTAGCTTATGCTTTGTATTTTCCTTTTCTTTATACTCACAAACTATAATAACTGAACTTTTTGCAAATGGTTTTAGTAGTCCGGTAGATATTCAAAATGCTGGAGATTCCCGCCTTTTTATTGTTGAACAAAATGGTGTTATTAAAATATTAAATGAAAATGGTACTACTAATACTACACCTTTTTTAGATATTGACAGCCAGGTTTCTTCAGGCGGTGAGCGTGGTTTGTTAAGTGTGGCATTTCACCCAGAATATGCAACCAATGGTTATTTTTATGTAAATTTTACAGATAATAGTGGCGCAACACAAATATCTCGTTTTACTGTAAATGCTACAGATCCAGATATTGCTGACGTTTCAACGCAACTGAACCTTTTAAATATACCTCAGCCATTTAGCAATCATAACGGAGGTTGTATTGAGTTTGGACCAGACGGATACTTGTATATTGGAACTGGAGATGGAGGAGCTGGTGGTGATCCAGGTAATAGATCACAAAACCTACAAGAATTACTTGGTAAAATGCTGCGTATTGATGTTAATACAACTTCTGGAGGTAATAATTATGGCATTCCAGCTGACAATCCTTTTGTTAGTAACGCATCAGCTTATGATGAGATTTGGGCTTATGGTTTAAGAAATCCTTGGCGTTTTTCATTTGATACTACTACAAACAATCTTTGGATAGGTGATGTGGGCCAAAATTCTACTGAAGAAATTGATCGTGTAAGTATATTAACTAATGGTTACAACTTCGGATGGCGTTGTTATGAAGGAAGTGATCCATTTAATACTACAGGTTGTCCTAATGCTTCTACTTTAGTGTTTCCTGTAGCAGAATATCCTATTCCACCTTGTTTTTGCAATGTAGTTGGCGGCTATATGTATAGAGGTTCCATGTATGCAGATTTGCAAGACACATACATTTTTGCAACTACAGGAGATGGCACAATAAGTACTTTAGATGCAGCTGACACTTTAGTTAATCATGGTAGTTATGGAGGTACTTGGGTCTCATTCGGTGAAGATATTAACAAGGAACTTTACATTGCAGATATTTCTGGTGGCATCTATAGAATTCAAGGAGCTGTATTATCTACTTCAGAATTTAATTTAGAGAATTCATTAATAATCAATCCTAATCCTGCTTCAGAAAATATAAAAATTAGTACAGTACAAAACAATAAGCTTAATGCTATTACCATCTTTGATATTAAAGGTAATACTATTTATACTGAAAAAAATATTTCAATTTTAGAAAAAGAAATTTTGGTTAATTCATTTAGTGCTGGTTTATATATTGTGAAAGTTACTACCCAAAATGGTAACCAAATTTCTAAAAAGTTAATTATCAACTAAAATGCACACATCAAAAGGTTCTTTATACCTTATACCAACCCGATTAGGTGACAATCCACCATTAGAAGTTTTACCAATTTCAATAAAAAAAATAATTGAGACCATTGATTATTATATTGTTGAAAACGAAAAATCAGCACGTCGTTTTATAAAACGTGTGTCTCCAAACAAATCGCAACCTTCATTAAAATTAAAAATACTCAATAAATATACAACTGAGGCAGAGCTTAACACTTACTTAAACATTTGTTTAGAAGGAGTTTCCGTTGGCTTACTATCTGAGGCTGGTTGTCCTGCAATTGCAGATCCTGGAGCTGACATCGTAAGTTTAGCTCATCAAATGGATATACAAGTTGTGCCACTTGTAGGACCATCTTCTATAATTTTAGCTTTAATGGGTTCTGGCATGAACGGTCAGAGCTTTACTTTTAATGGTTATTTACCAATAGACAAGAGCGAAAGAAAATCTAAACTAAAGGCTTTAGAGCGCTTATCTTCAGAACATAATCAGGCTCAGATTTTTATAGAGACACCATACAGAAACATGAAGATGTTAGAAGATTTAGCCAATACATTACAACCAAACACCAAAGTCTGCGTAGCGTGTGATTTAACATTACCAACAGAGTTTATAAAAACGAAAACTGCAAAAGATTGGAAACACAATAAAGAAGATCTTCACAAGAGACCTGCGATATTTATAATTCAGAAAGATTAAAGTATAGCCTTAGCTTTTTTATTCGGAGAAACAAATGATGTGTCGTAACCTGAAAACTTTCTCATATAGTGCTTAACAGTAGACCCGTAAGCATCAGAAAAATTATTACCTCCATAACTACGTAAAAACTTTTTAACACTACCAGGACCAGCCAAATGCGCTGCAGCCAAAATACCAGATTCTGTTATTTTCACACCACCTATTAGTTTGCCTTCAAAACGTTTAATATCTTTTCTAAGCACCCATTTATTACGCTCAGCATTTGCTATAAACGCTTTTTCCTGTAATTCTGGGTTATATAGAAATTGATTTGGGTTATATATTCCAATGACCTTTAAAGTCTCTGAACCAAACTGATATTTACCTAAATAACCTAAAGTGTTAACCGTAAAATAATCTCCTCTAGATTCTTTAAATGCTAATGCTTCTTTAAAGCCTTCAAAAGATTTTCCTAAATGAGGCGTAAACATATTTTGCCTTTTAGTCTGCTCATTTGCAACCAATGCCAAATCTTGTGAAATATTATAATTAAGTTCTAATCCTTCTGTAGAGTATTTATCTAGATTAAGAGTCGAATCTGGATACAATGCTAACGCAATGAGTAAACAGATTGTAAAAGGTAAAATAAAATTCTTAACGCTACTTTTAATCATAACAGCTAACCTTTTATAGTAACACATTTTTCTAAAAAATAGCCTTACTAAATTTGCGTGCAAATATACGACTTATTTTTATATATTGAAAATCAACCAATTAAGTGTTAAAAAATTAACTTAAAAGTAGATATAGTGCCATTTTATCAGTCCATTGTCATTCAATTCTAGAGTAGGAAAAGGAATCTTAATTACGTTTAAAACGTTAAAAATGGTTTTTAAGACGTGAGAATTTGTTTTAATTCGGTTTAAATCGATATCTAAACTTAGATAGTATTGACGCGTTCTATTCTGATTTAAATATAACGGATCATTAGGTTCACCTGTTAGCATTCCATCTGCTCCATAACCAAAAGCAAGATTTAACCAATTAGGAATACTTTCGGTTTTTAAAAATGAATTTAAATTAGCACTCAACCAATACGTTTGTCCATTATAATCTTTTAAAAACTCTTCAGAAAAACCATTGCCTAATTTATCTGGACGTTGCTTTGCAAATTTGGTGCTATGAAAAGAATATTTTAAAAGAATTCGCTGTTCTTGCCACAACAATTCTTGACCAGCATATAATCCTGTTCCTGCGACGTTTGCTGCCATATCTGTCCATGAAAATCCCCATTCTTCAGAAAAACCATCCATAACCTCTACAGCCGTTAAAAACCCAAGACCTAAAGTAGAGCCATATAGAAGCTGGTCTTTTTGGTTAACTCCAGCCCATTTTAATGTATTGGCACCAATACTACCAAGTTGATAAGATGAAAAGACATGACCCATTTTATCCATCTGTAACCATTCTCCACTATCATTTATAGTTTTAAAACTAGAACGTGGATAATCTGCATACCATAATTGATTTAATCCAATTAGTGTGGCTGTAGCTAATGTAGCTTCAGTGATAATAAGACCATTTCTTCTCTGTTTATTTAAAGAATCACTTGGCTTTAAAAACTGATTGAATTTAGATTGCGAAAAAAGTGAACTGCTTATTAACAGAATTACAACTAGATGGTAATAGAACCATTTCAAACCTTACCTCTTTATACCTTGAGAAGATAAATATCTATGATATTCCCTTGCATTTACATTATGTTGCCCTAAAGTCTTAGCAAACTTATGATAGCCTATTCGCTTAGCGTTTGCAACCATATAGAGGTATTTATGATTTTCGTAATTCAATACAGCGTTTATAGCCGACAAGTCTGGCATAGCAATTAAACCTGGTGGTAGTCCAGAATTTTTATAGGTATTATATGGTGAATCAATATCCATATGCACATTTAAAACACGTCTTATTACTGAGTTCTTATATTTTGGCAATTGATATGCTGCAAACTTCAATGTAGGGTCAGCCTGCAAAGGCATACCTATTCTTAATCTATTGAGATATAAACCAGCTACTCTAGGTTGCTCGTCTTTTTGCTTCGATTCTTCATAGACTATAGATGCCAAAGTCATAACTTCGTTTGGTGTAAGTTTCAATTTTTCAGCTTTTGCTTTTCTTGCATCTGTCCAAAAACGAGAGTATTCTTTTAACATTTTATCTCTAAAGCTTTCAGCAGACGTATTCCAGAACAATTCATAGCTATTTGGCAAATACATACCTAATGCTGTAGCTTTAGAAAATCCATTTTTACTTAAAAACGATTCGTCTGTCATTGCCTTAAGTAAAGACAAACTATCCGTTTCAATTTGAGTACTTATTCTTCCTGCTAAATCCGTTAAACTGTTTTGATTATTAAATGCTACTTTAATTGGTAGATTTTTACTTCTAATAGAATTAATAATGTCATTATTACTCATACCTTTTGTAATAGAAAATCGTCCTGCTTTAATATTTGAAGTGTATTTTTTCTGACTTGCCAGAGCATCAAACGTATCTATATCATCTAGAAGTGGAATTAATTGCTCTCTAACCTGGTTATAGCCAGCATCTGTTGGCACATAAATATATGCTGTTTCATTATTGAACTTAGTGTTAGGTTGAAACATGGCACTGTAAATATAATATGCCACAGCACCAAAGATGACAAGACCAATTAGAGCAATAGCCCAAAGAATTTTTTTAATATACATAGTTAATCGTTGATTCGTTGCAATACATATTCATTAGAGTATTGATTACCATCAAAACTCCAATCTTTTTT
>TARA_R110002111_G_scaffold118347_2_pt1 | contig 23928 bp, 20 predicted proteins | sample TARA_R110002111 | Tara Oceans TARA_R110002111 (sample SAMEA4397363) | marine metagenome | biome: Polar Biome; feature: [ZZZ] marine water layer (ENVO:01000295); material: water (ENVO:00002006), including particulate matter (ENVO:01000060) such as... | depth 199 m | reverse complement strand
CTAGTTTTGAGGATTTCTACGATTGTCCTAGGGATATGAGCTTATTTCATAGAAATGTAAAAAAATGGACCAATCCAAATAATGGAACAACGGATTATTTTAATTCATGTAGTGATAAAATGGGTTTTCAAAACTTCAATGGTTATCAAAAAGCAAGAACAGGGAATGGTTATGCTGGAATTTACATCTATTTCAAAAAGAATTATAGAGAATATGTTCAAGGCAGTTTAAAGTCTACCTTAAAACGAGGAAATAAATATCAAGTGAAATTTCATATCAGTTTAGCCGAGAATTCAAGATATGCGCTTAAAGAGTTAGGAATTATGATGACATCTAAAAAAGCTAATTTTAAACCCAATACTAATATTAATGCAAAACTCATCGCTAAACATCATCCAAGCTTAGCTTTTCGTCCAACGTTTAGTAAAGAGTTTTATGACAATGATAAAGAATGGATAGAGGTCTCCTTTACTTATACGGCGGAAGGATTTGAAAATTATTTTGCTATTGGTAATTTTAATACAAATTCTAACACTAAAAAAAGTAAAGCTAGACAAACTAAATATGAATCGTTTTCCTATTACTACATAGACGATGTCTCAATAGAACCTTTAGAAAAAGAAGACATAAAAGAGATTGAAGAGAATATTGAGGAACCAATCATCAAAGTCAACGAAGTTTATACCTTCAAAAATGTGCTATTCGAATTTGATAAAGCAGAATTGTTAGATGTTTCAAAAGAAGAGCTGAATCAATTGTATAATCATCTTAGTAAAAACTCTAATTTAAGTATAGAAATTTACGGTCATACAGATAATGTTGGCTTAGATAAAAGGAATAAAGAATTATCAAAGCAACGTGCAAAATCTGTTGCAGATTATTTAATTTCGCAAGGTCTTAATGTGTCTAAGATAAAGTCTTTTGGATTTGGAAGCTCTCAACCCATTTCAGATAATGAAACTGAAGAAGGAAGGCAACTAAACAGACGAGTTGAGTTTAAATTAATTGAATAATACAGTGGCTAAAAACGATCCCTACGCAGCACTTAGAATTAAAGAATTCAACATCTTTTTATTGGTGCGTTTTGCATTGGTTTTTGGTTGGTCTATGCAGTTTGTAGTTATTGAGTGGCAAGTGTATGCATTAACTAAAGATCCATTATCTTTAGGTATAATTGGTTTAATGGAAATTATTCCGGCTTTAGGAATGGCATTATTTGCAGGCCATATTGTAGATCAGAGAGAAAAACGAAACCTTTTAGCACTTTGTATTGCAGCATTTTCTTTAATTAGTTTTGGTCTCTTTTGGTTAACATCTCCAGAAATTTCTGAATCTTGGTCAACTAAAGCAATTTTGTACTCCATTTATGGGTTGGTATTCTTTGGAGGCTTTTTACGCTCGTTTTTTGGACCCTCTATATTTTCTTTAGTAGCGTTAATTGTGCCTAAGAAAATCTATCCAAATGCAGCAACATGGAATAGTTCTACGTGGCAAATGGCTAGAGTTTTAGGTGTTGGTTTTGCAGGCTTTTCTATTAGTTGGATTGGTGTACATTGGTCATTATGTATCATTTTTGGATTGATTTTATTTGCGTTTGTTGTGTTGTTTCAAGTAAAAAAGAAACCAATTCTCAATCCAAATATTGGAGAACCTATGATACAAAGTTTAAAGGAAGGTGTCAATTTTGTTTTTAAAACTAAAGCCATTTTAGGAGCTTTAACTTTAGATATGGTTTCTGTTTTATTTGGTGGAGCAGTAGCGCTATTGGCAGTTTTTGCAGAAGACATCTTAAAAGTTGGACCAAGAGGTTTCGGTATTTTAGTCGCTGCTCCTTCTGTTGGAGCATTTTTAACTATGTTAGTAACCGCTTATATTCCTATCAGTAAAAATGCAGGTATGAAGCTATTAATTGCCATTTTTGGTTTTGGAGTTTGTATTGTCATTTTTGGGTTGTCATCAACATTTTGGATTTCAGTAGTCGCACTATTCTTTAGCGGAGTTACAGATGGAGTGTCTATGGTAATTAGACAAACAATCCTTCAGCTTAAAACACCCGATCATATGCGTGGACGTGTATCTTCTGTAAACTCTATGTTTGTTGGATCGTCTAACGAGTTAGGGGCTTTTGAAAGTGGCTTAACAGCGAAGTTAATGGGAACAGCAACTGCTGTTGTTTTTGGTGGAACTATGACCTTAATTACTGTAGTTACCACAGGAATTGTTTCCCCTTCATTTAGAAACTTGGATTTAAGGAAGGATATTGAGGAGCACGAAAAAGAAGATTAATAGGTCTTCAGTTCAAAAGTTTCACCATCAAAAACACCATAAGTATAATACTGAATCCAGTCGCCTAAGTTGATATACTTAGATTTTTCATTTAAGTCAATTTCTAAAGGCAAGTGTCTATGACCAAATACAAAATAATCTCGGTGTTTATCTTCGAGTTTACGTTTGCAATATACCGCTAACCATTCATTGTCTTCTCCTAAAAACTTTGCATCATCATCGCCTGAAATCATTTTGTTTTTTACAGACATATATTGCCCAATTTTGATTCCAATATCAGGATGCATCCATTTGAATAGCCATTGAAAAAATGGACTCGTAAATACTTTTTTCATGCGTTTGTAGCCTTTATCTCCAGGTCCTAAACCATCACCATGACCAATAAAGACAGAGGTGTCATTAAACGTGAATTCTTCAGGCTTATGATAAACAGGAATACCTAATTCTTCTTCAAAATAGCCATTCATCCATAAATCGTGATTACCAACAAAATAATGAATCGGAATTCCGGAATCACTAATTTCTGCTAGTTTCCCCAACGTTCTTGTAAAACCTTTTGGAACTACGGTTTTATATTCAAACCAAAAATCGAAGAGATCTCCCATTAAGAAAATAGCCGCCGCATCATGTTTGATGTCATCTAACCAAGCGACGAATTTTTTTTCACGAGGTCGAGACGCTTCATTTGTTGGTGCTCCTAAATGATTATCTGATGCGAAATAAATCTTCTTTCCGTCCGCAATATGTATGTGATTAGTTTTAGTCATTATCACTAGCGTACCATTCAGCAAAAGAAGATGTTGTTTCTGAAAGCCTTAAAGAATGTAATTTTATAGTTTCTGGTAAACGCTGTTTTATTTTTTCAGCAAAATCAATCACCATCATTTCACTTGTTGGCTGATAATCTACGAGTAACACATTATGATCTCTAGCTTCTAATTCTCTAGCTAATTCTACGTGTGGTGTATTTTTATTAAAAACCGTAGCATGGTCAAAAACATCTACAATTTCTTCTTTTACAATCTTCTTTAAATCGCCAAAATCAATGACCATTCCAAATTTTACATGGTTGGAATCGGCTATTGGTGTGCCTATTACGGTAACAAAAAGGTGGTAACTATGACCGTGGACATTTTTACACTTTCCGTCGTAACCGTATAGGGCGTGACCTGTTTCAAAAGAAAATTGTTTTGTAATGCGAATTTTACTCATGCGATTTTAAATTATAGTGCAAAGATATTATAAATGTAAAAGGAATGGCTTTTTAGATTACATTTGCGCACTTTTTTTAAATTTTTAAAAAATAATGAAAGGATTAAATTTCTTTAAGAAGTCACGGTGAGTAGCCTTTTCGAAGCTATTCCGTTTGTTGAAAATTCGCTTTATGAGCGTGTTATTTCAGACATTTCATCGCAAAAATATAGTATTGTTGATGATTTTTTTTCAGAAGATGAGGTTATTGCATTAAGACATTCTTTACTTTTAAAGTATGAAGAAGATGCGTTTAAAAAATCGGCTATTGGTAATAAGACGAATGCGCTAGTAAAAAAAGCGGTACGTGGTGATATTATTCTTTGGATAGATGAAAATGTTATCAATTCTGCCGAGCAATTATTCTTCAACAAAATCAATGACTTAAAAGATTACCTCAATCGCACGTGTTTCCTTGGTATTAATCAGAAGGAATTCCATTATGCCATTTATCCTAAGGACACCTATTACAAACGACATTTAGATACATTTCAGAATGATGATAGACGTAAATTATCTTTTGTTTGTTATTTAAATAGCGAAGATTGGAAACCCGAAAATGGTGGTGAGCTCGTGCTATATTTAGATGGTGAAGACAAAACGATTTACCCATTTCCTGGCAAAGTTGTTATTTTTGAAAGCCAAGAATTAGAGCATGAAGTAAAACCAGTAAATACACAAAGATTGAGTATTACAGGTTGGTTAAAAACGCGGTAAACCTATATTAACGTCTTTTATATTTATTGTAGAAAAATATAATTATAAGTACTAACCCTAGTATAAGGAACAAGCCATTTCCGCCTAAAAAGCCAAGTATATCCATATTAATTGTCTTTATATCTGTTTTTATTATATCTATAGATTATAAAAGCTATAATAACTAAAACTACAAAAGGTAAAAGTGTACCAATAAAAATGCCAATACCATAGTCGCCGTCTGGTGCATTTTTAAGTTTTTCGTCTATTTTAACGTCTTGTAATACTGTTATTAATAAGCTCATTATAGAAGTAAATTGTATTGGTCAAATTTAAGTGTTTTGCACTAGAGGAATAAATGTTTTTCTAAATTTTATAATTAATGGCAAACCACGTGCTATCATCCAAAGCGTGAATGCAATAAAAATACCATAAAGCTTATAATCTAGGTTATCTACCCAAAATATTACAGGAACAAAAATTACCAATGTAGAAAATAACAAAACGTTTCTAAGATATTTCATCTTACCTAGTCCTTTAAAAACACCATCAAAAATAAAGGCTAGAGCACATAAGGGTTGCATGACCAAAACAATCCAAAACACCTTATAGAATTCCTTCAGTACGTTTTCATCATTGCTAAAAAGATTTCCTAGAGGGTAGTAGAATACAGCACCAATTACACCAATAAAAAGCCCAACAAAAATGCCATATTTAATCAATTTATTACTGAGTTCTAATAGACTTTTGTAATCTTTGGCGCCAAATAATTTTCCCGATAAGATGTTGCCAGCGCTTGCATATCCATCAATAAGAAAAGCTCCTAAAAACCATAAATTAATAGCAATAGTGTAAGCTGCGATGTAGCTTTCACCATATTTTGTGGCAAAGCTCGTTCCAAAATACAAAGCAATATTTAAAGCGATGGTTCTAATGAATAAATTAAGAATCATTAACGCGAAACGTTTCATTTCAGGATTAAAAGGCAATTTTGCGATTAAAGGAATATCTGTTTTTTTTAGTAAATAATATGCTGAAAGTAAAGCCATAATTAATTGCGCAATGACACTAGCATAAGCAGCACCTTTAATGTGCATGGCAGGAATATAACCTTCAATACCATAGACAAAAACAAAGTCTAGAATAATATTAGCCAATGCCCCAGAAATAGCAATTAACATTGGGAAATAGGTATTTTGAAGTCCTCTAAAGGTCCCAAAAACAGCTATGGTAAACAATGTAAATGGAAATCCAAAAACCCGAATTTGATAATAGTCTACACTATAATTTAGAATGTCTCCTGAGGCATTATAAAGTTTAAAAATATGCGAAGCCAGTGGATACGTAACAGCTATAATTATAAGGCTAAGTGTTGTAATTACAAAAATAGCTTGTGCTGGTAAATTTTTCACTGCTTCTACATTTCCAGCACCTAAGTATTGTGAAATAATGGAAGAAATAGCACTTCTTGTTTGTCCCAAAACCCAAATTAACATGGATAAAAATGTAGTAACTATACCAACAGCAGCTAAAGATGTTGTGGCATTCTGTTCCATATTACCAATAATTGCAGCATCAGTTAAAGACAAAATAGGTTCAGACACTCCCGCAATTAAAGCAGGAATCGCCAATTTGTTAATTTGTTTTAAAGTTATAGCTGTGCTCACAATACCAATTCGTAACAGTAAAAAGGAAATTCACTTTGCTTTGGAAAGTAAATATTGCCTAATCGTTTATAACCGCGAAGTTCGTAAAATTTTTGGTTTCTTTTGTTCTGCGAAAAGGTGTCTAATCGAATAGAGCCATAGTAGTTATCAATAGCAAATTGTTCAGCAAAAGTTATGAGTTGTTTAGCGTAACCTAATCCTTGCTGTTTTGGATGAACTGCTAACCGATGAATATAGAGGTTGTTTTTATTATGAGTTAACCATTTAATAGGCTCATATTCACAATCCATAAGTGTTGTAATTACTATACAGCCAATTATGTTAGATTTCAATTCTATAACATAAAGTTCATTACGTATAATATCATTTTTAAAAGCAGGCTTGTTTGGGTAATGCTCGTTCCATTGATAAATACCATTAGAAATCATGTGTTTAGCACAGGCTTTGGTAATTTCTAAAATAGGTTCAATATCTTTTTCTTCTGCTTTACGAATCATTTATAATGTGTACTTTTGTGGTAATTTAAACCTTAATTTTCTATAGATGAAAACGATATTAGTTCCTGTTGGTTCCTCAAAAAACGCAAAATCACATTTACAATATGCTGTAGATTTTGCAAAAGTGTTTGGTGCTAAAGTTTATGTTATTCAAATATATAACGTTTATACTAAAGCTGGTACTATGATTAAAATAGACCATATTTTAGAAGCTGAATCAAAGTCGTTTTTAGAAAGTCATGTGGCATCAATAGACACAAAAGGAGTGGAGGTTATTACCAAAACATTTAAAGGAAAATTAATTGATACCCTAGAAAAGGTTTGTAATGCTTTGGAAGTTGATCTCATTATTTTAGAGCCAAGAACAAACTCTATTAAAGACGAAGTTTATTTAGGTAAAACATCTGGTAAGATTATAAAACAAACTCAGATTCCTGCTTTAGTTGTGCCAGAAGGTTATGTTTTTAAGCCTTTTTCAAAACTTTTATTAGCTTTAAAATCTGCAACTATAAGAAAAGAGAATGTTTTATATCCTTTAAAAGCTATCAAAACTCAATTTGATGCTAGTGTTGCGTTACTTTTGGTAAAAACACCACATCATAAAAAACATGATTTTGATGTTAATGACGAATTAAAATCTCTTATATCAACAACAATAAAAGCAGAAAGTCCAACTACATTTATGGCATTTTTAGAGCACCACAAGGTGAATGATCCAGATTTATTATGTGTAGTAAGACGAAAAAGAGGTTTCTTTAAGAAGCTTTGGGAAAAGAATACAATTTTAAAGAAGGATTTTCATAGTAGTAAAATACCTGTTTTGGTCTTAAGTGGATTAAAATAAATATATAGAAATTTTGGGGATGTAGCTCAGTTGGCTAGAGTGCTTGACTGGCAGTCAAGAGGTCGTCGGTTCGAGCCCGATCTTCTCCACAAAAAAGCATGCTATGAAGCATGCTTTTTTTATGAAATAAAATTAATAATATTTAAAACCACGGATTTTAATTCACTTGAAAGCTCTCCCTTTGTCCAAGGGTGATTGGTATTAAACACGTGATCTGCGCCTGTAATAATCTCCAATTTACTATTAGAACTCCAATTATCAATATTATTAGCTTCATTTATATTTACAGAAGTGTCTTTGTCTCCATGAATAATTAGAATGGGTATGTCTATTTTTTTTGTAGCAGAAGCAATATCAAGTCTTGTTTCATTTGCCTTAAAATCTTCAAAAAATTGATAATAATGTGGCATTTGTTGTTTGGTTCTGCCATTTGTAACATATTTTACACCATCATTTTTCCATTTTATAATTTCTTCTGTAGAGCCAAATCTACTAGCAAAATCACTCACGCTTGCTAAAGTAATGAGTTTAGTGATTCTTTTGTCCTCTGCAGATTTTAGCAATGCAATTCCACCACCTCGGCTATGTCCAATTAGGGATATCTCATTTGTGTTTATATTGGGATTGTTTTTGAAATGAGACTGAACCCAATCCATAACGTCATTTAGGTCGTCGAGTTCTTTACTGTAATTATTATTACCAAAGGCATCTAGATCCGGAAAATCTATTGGGTCATTTATTGTGCCTCCATTATGTGAAAAATTGAATTTCACAAAACAATATCCAGATTTAGCAAAATATGTTGCCATAAGATTCCAAGCTCCCCAATCTTTAAAACCTTTGTAGCCATGGCAAAAAATAATGACGGATTTTTGCTTTATTTCATCAGAATAAAAGGTGTCAATTAAAATGGGTTTTTTGTCTATTCGTTCTAAAACGATGTTTTTTTCAATTTGCATTAGTCAATTTCTTTTTCAAGAAAATCTACCTTAGGATTACAGATTTCTGTGATGAGTTTTTTAAGTTCAACTTCAAAATTATCTAAAGTGTCTTGTGTTATTAATTGATCTTTTATTCTGGAATGAGAAGACGGTTTTTTTCCGAATTTTAAAAAGCCTTCGTTTAGATTTTTAAAAGAAATAATACCTGCTTCTATTGGTAATTCAATACGGTTCTGTTGTTTCATCATATAGGCATAGCATAACACTTGAAAAGACTTGCTGTATTTGTTGTAATCGGTACATAGATCTTCCCAATCAACAATTTCTACTTTGTTTTGTTCTACTTTTCCAGATTTATAATCTATTACCCTAGTGACACCATTAAAGCTATCAATTCTATCTACTTTCCCTTTTAATTTAATAGGAAAATCTAAACCTTCAATTTTAATAGAGATGTCTTCATCTGCTTCAATGGAAAGAATTTTTATTTCATTTCCTTGTTTTAGACTCTCAATTTCTTGATTGAGAAAGTTGGAAATATAACGTTGGGCAATTTCAAAAATAATGAGGTTTTTTCCATTATAAAACCCACCTTTATTGTAGAGCTCTTCAAAATGTTTAGTGACCATTGCTTTGGTCTCACTTTTAAAAGATTTAACGTGTTCTATGGTCAATTGGGAACCCTCTAAAGGTTTGTAAAAATCCTCTAATGAATTATGAATAACAGAACCTAATGTGTTAGCTGCAATATTTTCTTCAACTTCTTCAAATTCTTTTATGCCTAATATTTTTTCATAGTAAAAATCTATTGGATTGCGAATGTAATTGGTTAGGGAAGAGGGTGAGTAGCCTTTGCTAGATAACACTTTTAGTTGTTCAATGACAGTTGGCGTTTTAATTATTTGTTGTAATTTTTGTTCAATATTAGGCACGTTTGGTGCGATTATTTGATGCTTTATATTATGTATACCTTCGATATCTAATTGCGTTATAAATCTACTTTTCTCTCCTCCCTTTAAGGCGTCAATTTCGGTATTATACAATATATATACATTTTTAGCACGTTGTAAAAGTCTATAGAAATGATAGGTATAAACGGCGTCTTTTTCTTTAAAAGTTGGTAGTTTATTTTCAATTTTTACATCGAATGGAATAAACGAATTATTTGTTTTTCCTGAAGGTAGAATTCCCTCATTTACAGAGCTAATAATTACCGTTTCAAAATCTAAAACACGAGATTCTAACATACCCATAATTTGAAGTCCTTCTAGGGGTTCTCCCTTAAAATCTAATGTTTCGGTGCTCAATAACTCTTGGTAAATAGATTGTAAGGCTGTAATTGAATTAAGATATTTGTAAGTTGAATCTAGTTGAGATAATTGATTGAATAAGGTATTGAAGCGATATAAATATTCTAATTCTAGACTATGACTTTCCTTATTTGGCTCAAAATTGGCCTTCATTTTTAAAATGAGTTCAGAACAGCTTTGCAATGCTATTTGCGATGTATTGTCCCAAGTTTTGAATAATAATTCTATAAGTTCTTTGTGTGATTGAGCAATTGCCTTAAGTTCAGTTAAGGATATATATACTGTATTATTTTTTTGGATAGAAGCTACAATATCGCTTGATACATTTTGTGTAGATGTGCTAAATAATTGATATATAGAAGGATGAGATAATAAACCAATGACATCTTTATAATAGAATTGCTTCGGATTGTTTTTATGGATATTAAAAAGCTGTTCAAAGAATGAAGCTAGAGGCACATATTGCATTGGTAATCCCATTGTAACATTAAGTTTATCTATTGATTTTGGAATTGAGTTTAAAACCGGAAGTAATAGTTGTTCTTCACCTAATACAACTGCAATTTTTGAAAGGTTAGTTTCCTTTTGAGTGAGTTCTTCTAATATCTGCCCAATATATTTTGCTTGTCCAACAAGTTTAGGAATACCAATAGTTTGAATTTGTTTTTCTTCTGTATAGTGATTTGTTACCCAGTTAAAAGGGTGGTCGTTGAAGTAATTCCATTGTGTTCTATGTTGTCTTGTAAACCAACCAGCATCATGTATAGAGTCATTAATAAATGCGTCATCAATATCCCAATAAATATGAGCTAAATCATTTTTTAACAAACCTTGAATAATTTGAGACTCAGCGGTGTTCAATGCATTGAAGCCTAAAAATATGTGTATTTTCCCTTTAGAGCTTTCTATGTAATGCTCTAAGTTGTCTACTGCTTCTCTGTAAATTAAACCTTGATAGCCTTGTTTTGAATTCAATAGATTTTTGGTGTAGGCTGAATAATATATTTTAAGCTGTTTCCAGAATTTTAAATGGTTTTTAATAAGGTTGGTAGGGTTGCTTTCCAAAGACCAATGATTAAGCTCTTTTATGGCATTTAAGTAATCGAATATTTGCTCTTGAGGTATGAGATAGCGATCAATCTCATTAAAGTCTTGTAAAAGTATTTGGGCCCATTTAGAAAATGATTCAAAAGGTTCTTGATCTGTGTTATCATTAAGCTCTATATACGTTTCGTATAGTCTAAATAATAAATCTGTATTTGGTAACTTTTGTAATCCAGAAAGTTCTTCAACAAATTCTTCACTGCTAAGTATTTGTGGAGAAAATACGGGTTGATCTATTAATGTGGAAAGGTGATGTTTAAGAAAAACACCAGCACGTTTGCTTGGAAGAATAAATGATAGATCTTCTAATTTTAAGTGTTTGCTTTGAAGATCGATGAGAACTGATTTTATAAAGCTTACCATTCTATAAAAATAAAAAACGCCCCGAATATCGAGGCGTTTTTTTAATATATTTTAGATGTGATTAGTTTTTCAACTTCACTTCTACACGTCTGTTTTCTTTTCTTCCAGATGCAGTTTTGTTGTTTGCAATAGGATTAGACTCACCAAAACCAGCAGCAGTTAATCTTGCAGCGCTAATTCCGTTAGCAATTAAGTAATCTCTAACTGCATTAGCTCTTCTTTCAGATAATGCTTGGTTACTTGCTTTTGGACCTTGACTATCAGTATGACCTTCAATAGAGAAATCCGCTTTTGGATATTCTTTGAAGATTACAACCATAGCTTGTAATATTGGGTCAGTTTGTTTTTTGAAACTAGCTTTACCAGTGTCAAATAATATTGATCTTGCATAAGTGTTCAATGCTTTCACTACTTCTTCAGTAGGCTTAACTTCTGGACAACCATTATTAGCAGCTGTACCAGCTTCGTTAGGACATTTATCATCTTTATCTAATACACCATCACCGTCAGTATCTGCCCAAGGACAACCGTTATTTGCAATAGGACCAGCTTCATTAGGACATTTGTCAACACCATCAGCAACACCGTCACCATCAGCATCAGGACAACCAGCTAAAGCTTTTAATCCAGCAACTTCAGGACAGTTATCATCTTTATCCATTACACCATCTCCATCAGAATCAGGACAACCGTTAAATTCAGCTAAACCTGCAGTATAAGGACAGTCATCTTTAGAATCTTGGATACCATCATTATCAGAATCAGGACAGCCATTGAAGATTTCTAAACCAGCTTCGTCAGGACAAGCATCTTCATGATCGTAAACACCGTCACCATCAGTATCAGTACCACCAAATTTAAATGTGAAACCAACTGAATGTTGGAAATGACTAGATAAATAATCTTCAAAAGCATGCTTGTAAGTAGATTCAAGATTTAAACCTAAGTTTTCAGTAAACCAAAAGTTAAAACCAAAAGATCCGTTTAATGTTCCAGCTCCGATTTCGTCAACCCAAGTGTAACCACCACCAACACCTAAATAAGGGTCGATAGTTTTAGATTTGATAACTTCCATTAAGCTGTAAGAAACTTTACCATCTAAACCGTAATAATTTAAGTCATCTACTGAAGAGTCTCCGAATTTATCAATTCTGTTTATAGAACCTTTAGCAGTAAAAGTAAAGCCATCAGTTAAATATCTTGAAACTGAGACTGTAGAAAGTGAAGGAAGAATGTTCCAATGATCCTTTGTATTAAAGTATTGGTCAAAATATTCTCCTTGAGGTGCGTCTTCTCCTACTGGGTAAAAGTCAACAGCGTTAGCGCCAATTGTAATAGCCCAGGGATTGTTCTTGTCTTGAGCATTAGAAGTGCTAAAACTTGCGATAAGCACTGCAACAAAAAATAATCTGCTAAGATTTTTCATATTCTAGTTAATTTTAAATTTTTAAGTGTTAATTGTAGGCAAAAGTAAGTTGTTAAATTTTATTAACAAAGATAAATGTATAAAAATATTGTGATTTACCCCTAAAATAGCGAGTTTGTAATTGTTTTAAATAATTTCTAATATTTTCCCAACTTTTACAAATGCAGAAATAGCCTTATCTAACTGGTTTCTATCATGTGCCGCAGAAAGTTGTACTCTTATTCTTGCCTTATCTTTTGGGACTACTGGATAAAAGAAACCAATAACATATATACCTTCTTCTAATAGCATGTTTGCCATAGTTTGAGATAATTTGGCATCATATAACATTACGGGTACGATAGCAGAATCTCCATTTACAATATCGAAACCTGCTTCTTTTATACCTTTTTTGAAATACTTGGTATTCCAATCTACTTTATCTCTGAGCGTAGTATCATTTTTAAGCATGTCAAATACTTTAATTGAAGCACCAACAATTGCAGGAGCTAAAGAATTTGAAAATAAATAAGGTCTAGAGCGCTGACGTAGTAATTCAACAATTTCTTTTTTAGCTGTTGTGTAACCTCCCATTGCTCCACCAAGGGCTTTTCCTAAAGTTCCTGTGATAATGTCTATTCTACCTAGAACCCCTTTTTCTTCAAGTGTACCAATACCAGTTTCTCCAATAAAACCAGTAGCATGACATTCGTCAATCATCACCATGGCATCATATTTATCAGCTAAATCACATATTTTGTCTAATGGTGCAACTAAACCATCCATTGAAAATACACCATCAGTTACTATAATTTTGAAACGTGCCCCTTTAGCATTTGCTTCAATTAGCTGTGTTTCTAAATCTGCCATATCGTTATTTTGGTAACGATATCTTGCTGCCTTACATAATCTTACTCCATCAATAATTGAGGCATGATTTAATGAATCTGAAATAATAGCATCCTCAGCAGTTAATAAAGGTTCAAAAACTCCACCATTAGCGTCAAAAGCTGCAGCGTATAATATAGTGTCTTCTGTTCCGTAGAAATCGGCAATTTTTTGTTCTAGCTCTTTATGAATATCTTGAGTGCCACAAATAAATCGTACTGAAGACATCCCAAAACCATGTGTATCCATAGTATCCTTTGCCGCTTGTATAACATCTGGATGGGATGATAATCCTAAATAATTATTAGCGCAGAAATTTAAAACTTTTTGCCCTGTATTTAGTGTTATTTCTGCTCCTTGAGGAGATGTGATAATACGTTCCTCTTTAAAAAGACCAGCCTCTTTTATAGATTCTATTTCTTGTTGTAAATGGTTTTTTATATCTCCGTACATAATTTTAATTTTGTTGTTTAAACAAAGATACTAGGAAAAATTAGACTTCAATAACTTCAATTGTGTCATTTATATAAACCAATAATTTATGAATCACAGTTAAATTCATCTGATTTAAAACAACTTCATAATTGTTAAGCTGATTTGCATAAGACTCTTTGGCTTCACCAGTTTTGTAATCTATAATAATAGCTTCATTTTTTGAATTAATATTTAGTCGGTCTGGTCTTATAAGTTGACCAGAACTCGTAATGATATCACGTTCATTATATATCGTATAATCATCTTGAAAATAACCCTCTAATTTAGGGTGCTTTATAACTTGTAAAGTTAAGTTCTTTAAAATTGTACTGTTTTCGGTAGTAATGTCTCCGGAAATCAATAAATCATTAAAAGCAAAGTCTAAGTCTTCAAAGGTCTTGATTTTAGATAATATTAAATGCACTAGATTACCACGCTCCATGGCTGCTTCTTGATGTGTATCCCAAAGTAAGCCAGATTTGGTAACAATTTTTAAATTATGGTCTTCTTTAGGAACGGATATTAGCTTTAGAGCACTTGGTGTAGTCTCTTGTTCTTCTGAATTTTTATTTTGTGTTTTTGTACCGTAACTATAACTCAGTTGGTTGTCATTCCATTTATTTTCTTTAATTAAAAAGTTAATAAACTTCCCAGAATAGGTGTTATTATTTACTTCACCTTTTGAGCTAATATCTTTTTTCGAAATAATGTACAATTGCTCCACAGCTCTAGTTAGTACAACATAGAGTAAGTTAATATTGTCTAATTCTAATTGTGCTTGATGCGTATTGTAAATTAGTTTTCCCGTCTCGCCAAAATGCTCTACATCTTTTTTGTAATCTAATAACAAAGTATTAAAGCCATTGTAGTCTGTTGAGTTTACCGGAAACCAAACTTTTGGTTCTAATTCTCTATAAATATTAAGATCTGCATAAGGAAATATCACTACAGGAAATTCTAATCCTTTAGATTTATGAATCGTCATTATCTCAACAGCATTCATGTTTTCTGGTGTGACTACACTTAATTTATCTGCTTTCTTTTCAAAGTAATTGATAAAACCAGCCAAATCCGAATTTTGTTTTTGCGTAAATTCTAATACAACATCTAAATAAAATTGAAGATACGCATCTGATGATTCATTTAAATTAAACATTCTAATTAGATGTTCTACTAATTCATAAAGCGGCAATTGAAGGCATTGATTTTTGTCAATATAAATATGTAGTTGATGTAATTCTGAAAACATCTCATCTAAATCTTGTCTTAAAAAGGTTTTGTAAAATAAGTGTTTGTCTTGCGTTTCACGTTGTTCTGCTAAATAGGAAAGTACTTCAACTTTTAAGCTATCATTATTTGGTTGAACAAGTAATTTTAAAAATGAATTAAGGAAATTAACCTTATCCGAATTTTTTAAAAGCAAAGTTTCAGATGATGTAATTTTAATATCATTTTCGTTAAGATAATTTGCAATAGCAACACCTTCTTTTCGTTTTCTAACCAAAACACAAATATCATTTAAAGGAAATCCATCGTCTTGGCATTGCTTTATGGTTTTTAAAACCTCATTAGCATACATTTCGTGAATATCATCTTCTTTCTGAACATCTAAAAAATTAAGGTTTACATAACCCTCTGAAGTGTTATGTGTGTGTTGCTTCGCTTTTTTAAATAGTTCTGCATAAGCGTCTTCACTAAATGCAGTTTCACTTAAATAATCGAAAAACGAATTGTTAAATTCTATAACTGCTTTGGCGCTCCGGTAATTAGTGTCTAGAGGTAATACTTCAGCTTCTAGCTGAAAGGGATTGTCAATCTTGTTATAAAGCTTTATAAATTGTTCAGCTTCACCTCCTCTCCATCTGTAAATAGCTTGCTTGGCATCACCAACCAGCATAGCATCACCATTGGCTGCAGAAAGTGCATTTTCTAGTAATGGCACTAAATTTTCCCATTGCATTTTTGAGGTGTCTTGAAACTCATCAATAAAATAATGTTTAAATTTTTCACCTAAACGCTCATATATAAAAGGTGTGGGTTGATTTTTAATTTCTTTACCAATAATAGTGTTGAATTCTGAAATCAACATTTTATTTTGGTCAGATTTTAAATGATCCAATTCATTTTTAATAGCATTTAAAACCGAAAGAGGTGTAATGTTTTTGTAAAATCCTTTTTTTAGTTTTATGTTGAAAATTGAAGTTTTTGAAGCAACAAAATATTCCGATAATTTTGATCGAATACTTTCAATAGTTGATGCAACATCATCAGAAACACGTTTAGGGTAAAGTGTATTGCCTTCAATTAAATCGTTTTGCCAAGCGGCATCAAACCCAACCGAAAATTGTTTAGCAGCTAATTTCTCAAAATGTTTTGGAAGCGAACTTCTATTGAAGTCATTAAATTGTAAACCTGATTCTTCAATTAGAGTTAAAGCCGTAAATGCTATATTTTCAGTTTTTTCTTCAAGCAGAATAATTTCTTTGGCTAACTGCTGTTTTAAAACTTTAAAATCTTCAAGAGTTTTCTCTTTTAAAGTATTGATGGCAAATAGATCATTTTCATTGACTAATAATTTCGAAATCTTATTAAAATCGTAGCTAATATCCCAACTTTTGTCATCGTCTGCTTTTTCAATTGCAAAATCTACTAAAACCTTAGTTAGTGTTTTGTCGCTTCCTGCTTTAGCGATAAGGCTATCAACAGCTTCATTTAAAAGACGTTCTTGGTCTAGCTCTACTTCAAAATTAACAGGTAATTTTAAGTCGTGCGCAAAAGTTCTAATAACCCTATGTGTAAAGCCATCTATGGTAGAAATATCAAAAGCACCATAATTATGAATAATGTGTTTTAGTATGTGTTTTGATTTATTATGAAGAATTTCGGGTTTAATATTTAATTCTTCGCATATCGCTTCAAACATTGGATGAGCGTTTTTTAAACTCTCTTCAGATGAAAACGATTTTAACATAGTTATAATACGTTCCTTCATTTCACCGACTGCTTTATTGGTAAACGTAATCGCTAAAATAGATTTGAATTGATCGTAACTGTTAGATTGAATTAATATTTTTAAATAAGCTTTTGCTAGTGTAAATGTTTTTCCACTTCCGGCAGAAGCATTATATATTTTGAAGGTTGAATTTTGCAAGAGATAATTTTTATACCAAAATAGGGAATCTTAATAGTTTATTAAGAAAAAATCTCAGACATTATTGTAAATTTGAGTTCAAACAAATAATTAACTAATTAAAAACAAAAATATTATGGCTTTCGAATTACCGAAATTAAAATATGCTTACGATGCTTTAGAACCTAATATTGATGCTCGCACAATGGAGATTCATCATACTAAACATCACCAAGGCTACACAAATAATTTAAATGCTGCTATTAAAGGAACAGATTTAGAAGGTAAAACAATTGAAAATATTCTTATCAATTTAGATATGGATAATAAGGCTGTTAGAAATAATGGAGGTGGTTTTTACAATCACTCATTATTTTGGGAGGTAATGAATCCTGAAGGAAAAGGACGTTTGTCTGGTGATTTAAAAGATGCTATTGAAGCAGAATTTGGTTCAGTTGATGCTTTTAAAGATGCGTTTTCTAAAGCTGCTGCAACTCAATTCGGTTCAGGATGGGCATGGTTATGTGTTCATGAAGGAGGTAAAGTAGAGGTTTGTTCTACGCCAAACCAAGATAACCCATTAATGCCAGGTGTTACTTGTGGTGGCACACCAATTTTAGGTTTAGACGTTTGGGAGCATGCGTATTATTTACATTATCAAAATAGAAGACCAGATTATATTGAAGCATTCTTTAATGTAATTAACTGGAATGAAGTTGAAAGAAGATACGCTGAAGCTAAATAAGCTAAGCGTTATTAGTGTTAAATAAATTGAAAAATCCGAGTCTTACAAAGGCTCGGATTTTTTTAGTATTACTAAATTTTTATTTAAGAATTGGGTATGAAAAAGGGCGAACAGATGTTCACCCTTTTTGCCCCAAATCTACCATAAACTTAACCTACTTATGTTATGGTGAGTCAAATATAAGTGGACATTATTTTAAGTAGTCAATTTTTTGGACAAACGACCTATAAATTAGTCTAAGCGTGGAAAGTACTAGGTTTCTAACTTAATAAGAGTAAAAGTTAGGTTTTATTGAATGCATGACTTAAAGTGTTACTTTAAATAAGGTGTATAAAAAAAGGTGAACGAAGTTCACCTTTTTTTGCCCCAAATCTACCATGAACTTAACCTACTTATGTTATGGTGAGACCAATGTAGATTTAATTTGTTAAAATGAACCAATAATCGGATAAAATGCATTTTATTTCGATAAAATACTATTTTTATCGGATAAAAGGCTGTTTTAGAGCCGTTTAGTAGGCACGTTCCTTATTGCCTTCGTAAAAATTAATGAAAGCTCTATTTACAACTCTATTGCCTCCTGCAGTAGGATAATTACCAGTAAAGTACCAGTCTCCTAGGTTTTTAGGACAGGCTTTGTGTAAATTAGATACAGGTTGAAAAATAATTTTAACCTCTGCATTTATATCTTCACCACCTAATAACTCCGATATCTTATCTGAAATTTGTTCGTCTGTAAATTTATCGTAGATTTCTTTAACGTAGTTAACAACATTTTTATCTTTCATGTTAACTTGTTCAATACATTTATGGTAAACCTCTTCTACAATATGATATTGATTATTGTCTTTTAATAATTCTAAAGCTGCTCTAAAAGCAATTAACGTTTCCAAGTTTGCCATATCTATACCATAGCAATCAATATAGCGAATTTGAGGAGCTGAAGAAACCACAACAATTTTCTTAGGATTTAATCGGTCCATCATTTTAATGATACTCTTTTTAAGTGTTGTACCTCTAACAATACTATCATCAATGATCACTAAGTTGTCTGTTGGTTTTATAACACCATATGTAACATCATAAACGTGTGCAACCAAATCATCTCTACTACTATCCTCAGTAATGAAGGTTCTTAGTTTAACATCTTTAATGGCTATTTTCTCAATTCTTGGTCGTTCGGATAAAATTTCGGTAACCTTTTCTGCTGATAATTGACCGTTACCATTTAATATGGATTCTGTTTTCTTTTTATTGAGGTGATCTTCAACAGTTTCAATCATACCGTAAAATGATGTTTCTGCTGTATTAGGTATGTATGAAAACACACTGTTTTTGGTATCATTATTAATGGCTTCGAGAACTTTTGGCATTAATAATCTACCAAGCATTTTTCGTTCTTGATAAATTTCAGCATCACTTCCGCGAGAAAAATAGACACGTTCAAAAGAACATGCTTTTCGTTCTAATGGTTCTAATATTTTTTTAATTTTAGTTTCACCAGACTTTTTAGTAATGATGGCATGTCCTGGATCTAATTCTTTAACAGATTCAAAAGGAACATTAAATACGGTTTGAATTACAGGACGCTCTGAGGCAACTACCACAATTTCATCATCTTTATAATAATAAGCTGGTCTAATGCCTGCAGGATCTCTTAAAACAAAAGAATCTCCATGACCTAATAAACCTGCCATGGCATAACCACCATCCCAATTTTTTGCAGCATGTTTTAAGATTTTTCCAACTTTTAGACGTTCTGCAATTAATGGAGAGCATTCATTTTTATTGTAACCTTCTTTTTTAAGGTCTTTATAGATTTTTGAAACAGCGTCATCTAAGAAATGACCAATTTTTTCCATTACAGTAATGGTGTCCGCTTTTTCTTTTGGATGCTGACCAATTTCAATTAAATTATCAAAAAGCTCGTTAACATTGGTCATATTAAAATTACCAGCTACGATAAGGTTTCTGTGCATCCAATTGTTTTGTCTTAAAAAAGGATGAACACTTTCTACGCTGTTTTTGCCGAAAGTACCATAACGAACATGACCTAATAAAACTTCTCCTATATAAGGGATGTTCTTTTTCTGCAAAGCCACATTATCTTGATACTGTGGATTATTAGTTAATTCCTCATTAATACGTTCATTAATTTGGGCAAAAATATCTTGTATGGGTTGTTGCGCAATAGATCGCACACGACTTATGTAACGTTCTCCCGGTTTAACGTCTAATTTAATACTTGCAAAACCAGCACCATCTTGTCCGCGATTGTGCTGTTTTTCCATCATTAAATACATTTTATTTACACCATAAAATGCACTACCATATTTCTCTTTGTAGTATTCTAAAGGTTTTAAAAGTCTAATGAGTGCAATTCCGCATTCATGTTTTAAAGCATCGCTCATGTTTTCTTTTCTGCTAGTGTTATTTAATAAAGTTCAATTGGGTATAGGACAAAAAAAAACGCACTCAATTTAGAGCGCGTTGGTTTTAATTTAATTCGATATCAAATTGTGTTAGACTTTTAAATTGGTCTAATCGTTTATAGATTTCTTTATCTGTTAGGTTTTGCATGCGCTCTGTTCCAAACTTTTCCACGCAAAAGGACGCTAGAGTAGAGCCGTAGATGACGGCTGTTTTCATATTCTCAAAAGAGAAATCGCCTGTTTTTGCTAAATAACCAGCAAAACCACCAGCAAAAGTATCTCCAGCACCTGTAGGGTCAAAGACTTCTTCTAAAGGAAGAGCAGGAGCATAGAACACATTATCATTATGAAACAATAAGGCTCCATGTTCGCCTTTTTTAATGACTACGTATTTTGGACCCATTTCATGAATCTTTCTTGCTGCAACAACTAAAGAGTATTCTCCAGTTAATTGTCTTGCTTCTTCATCATTAATAGTAATAACATCGACATTTTTAATTACAGACAATAAGTCATCTAAAGCAATGTCCATCCAAAAATTCATAGTGTCTAAAATTGCCAACTTAGGTTTCTTAGTCATTTGGTCTAATACACCTTGTTGTACCATAGGATGTAAATTTCCTAGCATTACAACTTCTGAATCTCTAAAGTTTTCAGGAACAATTGGATTAAAATGCTCTAATACGTTTAGCTCTGTAGCTAACGTATCACGAGAGTTCATATCATTATGATATTTACCACTCCAAAAGAACGTCTTCCCATCTTTTACAATTTCTATACCTTCAATATTTACGTTTCTATTTTTTAGAAGATCTAAATATTCCTGCGGAAAATCGCCACCTACAACAGAGACAGCAGCAGAATCTACGTTAAAATTTGAAGCTGATAAGCCAATGTATGTTGCTGCACCGCCAAGAATTTTATCAGTTTTACCGAAAGGTGTTTCAATAGCATCAAAGGCTACAGTACCAACAATTACTAATTTACTCATAAAAGATTTTTGAATTATGATGCAAATTTACGTAAAATATATTCTTTGTGAAACACCATTTAACACAATACTAATTGGGTTTATTTCCTTCCAAAATCAGCAGGAATTTCTCCCCAAGCCTTAGTTTCCCATTTTACTATAGTGGTAGAATACTCATTAGTCTTTAGCCATTCCACAGCACGATCCACCAAATCGTAAACCGGTTTGTTTTTGGCACTACGTTTTAGTTTAGAATTACACGTTTTTTTACGCACCCAACTCATAGCTGTTCTAGAATCTGTATACATTATACGGTCGCTATTGTGTTGTTTTAAAAATGCTAAACCATGAACTAAGGCTAAAAATTCGCCAATATTATTAGTGCCTTGTTCAAAAGGGCCTTGAATGAAGAGCTGTTTTTTTGTCTTTGTATCCACTCCTCTATATTCCATAATGCCAGGATTTCCGCTTGAAGCTGCGTCTACTGATATGGAATTATAATTAGGTTGTCCTATTTTTTTAAGATCAGCTTCCGAGAGTCCACTTGAAAATGTTTTGTTTTTTCCTATATAATCAAAGTAATTCCCTTCTAGTGCTTTTTCGGCTTCATCAAGTGTTGGGAATGATTTGTATTGCGCTCCTTGGTAATCTTTAATTTGGGCCTTGCAGGCATTCCAAGAATTAAAGACTCCTTTTTTATGGCCTTGCCAAACGGTATAATATTTCTTTTTCTTTTTGCTCATGTGTGTAAATTCTACGAAAATGCACTTTAGATTTTATATACTATAATAAGCTATTTACAATTTTAGGAAAATGTTCCATTTCTAATAAATGAATTTTTTCTGCGACATCATCTGCCGTATCTGTAGGTAAAACACTACATTTAGCTTGAAAAATAATGGCTCCTTCATCATAATTTTCGTTTACATAATGTATAGTGATGCCAGTTTCGGTTTCTTTATTTTCCACTACAGCGTTATGAACATTCATACCGTACATACCTTTTCCTCCATATTTTGGTAATAATGCTGGGTGTATATTTATCACCTTATTAGGATAGGCTTTTAGTATAAACTCTGGAAACTTCCACAGGAAGCCAGCTAATACAATAAGATCTGGTTGCGATGTATTTAGAATATTTAAGACATCTTCAGACTTAGAAAAAGCAATTCTATTAAAAGATAAGGCGCTAATATTTAGTTTTTTACAGCGATCTAAAACTTTGGCATGAGGATTGTTAGTTAGTACTTGAATAACAGACGCATTATCGCTGTTGTGAAAAAACTTAATTAAATTTTCAGCATTAGAGCCACTTCCGGACGCAAAAATTACAATACGTTTCATTTACAGGTATATTTCTTCAATTATTCAAACAAAAAAAAGAATAATAATTAACAATTAGGGTAAAACTTAAAATACTTCTGTTTATTTTTACTAAATTAAAAACACATTTTATCGGTAAAGATGAATATTCAAATAAAGTTTTTTATTTTTGCCATCTAATTAAAACTTAAAATTAAAAAATTATGTCAGACATTGCATCACGAGTAAAAGCGATTATCGTAGATAAATTAGGTGTTGATGAAAACGAAGTTGTAACTGAAGCAAGCTTCACAAACGATTTAGGAGCGGATTCATTAGATACTGTAGAATTAATAATGGAATTCGAAAAAGAATTCGATATTCAAATACCAGACGATCAAGCTGAGAACATAGCAACAGTTGGTCAAGCGGTTTCTTATATAGAAGCAGCAAAATAATAACTCAATTTTTATGGAATTAAAGCGAGTCGTAGTAACGGGTTTAGGTGCACTTACACCAATAGGGAACACCAAAGATGAATATTGGGAAGCTCTTATTAGTGGGAAAAGTGGTGCAGCTCCGGTAACACATTTTGACCCTGAAAAGTTCAAAACCAAGTTCGCTTGTGAAATAAAAAACTTTGAAGTTACTGACTTTATTGATAGAAAGTTAGCAAAACGAATGGATAAGTTTTCGCAGTATGCAATGGTCGCTTCAGATGAAGCAATTGTAGACTCAAAGCTAGATCTAGATTCGCTAAACAAACTGAGAGTTGGAGTGATTTGGGGAGCTGGAATTGGTGGTTTAGAAACATTTCAGGATGAAGTGTTAAACTTTGCTGCTGGTGACGGAACACCTCGTTTCAACCCATTCTTCATTCCAAAAATGATTGCTGATATAGCGCCAGGAAACATATCTATAAAATATGGTTTTATGGGTCCTAATTATACCACAGTATCTGCATGTGCTTCTTCTGCAAATTCAATGATCGATGCCTTAAATACAATTCGTTTAGGAACTTGTGACGTGATTATTACAGGAGGAAGTGAAGCAGCGGTTACTATTGCTGGTATGGGAGGGTTTAACGCTATGCACGCAATGAGTACTCGTAACGATGATCCACAAACAGCTTCAAGACCATTTGATGCTAACCGAGATGGTTTTGTATTAGGTGAAGGAGCAGGTGCGATTGTTTTAGAAGAGTATGAGCATGCTAAAGCAAGAGGAGCTAAAATCTACGCAGAAGTTGTAGGTGGAGGTTTATCTTCAGACGCATATCACATGACAGCGCCACATCCAGATGGTATTGGTGTTGTTGCGGTAATGAAAAATTGTTTAGAAAATGCTGGTTTAAAACCTGAAGATGTAGATCATATTAATACACACGGAACTTCAACACCTTTAGGTGATGTTGCCGAGTTAAAAGCTATATCTGAAGTTTTTGGTAGCCATGCTAAGAACATTAATATTAATTCTACAAAATCAATGACGGGACACTTGTTAGGTGCTGCTGGTGCTATTGAATCTATTGCTTCAATTTTAGCAATGGAACATGGTATTGTGCCACCAACAATCAATCACGAAACGGTTGACGAAAACATTGATCCAGAATTAAATTTAACG
>TARA_R110002111_G_scaffold92153_5_pt1 | contig 24374 bp, 20 predicted proteins | sample TARA_R110002111 | Tara Oceans TARA_R110002111 (sample SAMEA4397363) | marine metagenome | biome: Polar Biome; feature: [ZZZ] marine water layer (ENVO:01000295); material: water (ENVO:00002006), including particulate matter (ENVO:01000060) such as... | depth 199 m | reverse complement strand
TCACTTCCCCAATAAATATCTTGTTCTGGTTCCCAAACATCTTCACGACCACCTGCAAAACCAAAAGTTGAGAATCCCATAGACTCTAAGGCACAGTTACCAGCAAGAATCATTAAATCTGCCCATGAGATTTTATTGCCATATTTTTTTTTAACTGGCCATAATAATAAACGTGCCTTATCTAAGTTACCATTATCTGGCCAACTATTTAATGGCGCAAAACGTTGCGAACCAGAACCAGCTCCACCACGACCATCACCAACTCGATATGTGCCTGCACTATGCCATGCCATACGAATCATAAATCCTCCATAATGACCATAATCAGCTGGCCACCAATCTTTAGAATCTGTCATTAAACTAATAATATCTTGTTTTAATGCTGCAAAGTCAACACTCTTAAATGCATCAGCGTAATCGAAGTTTTCACCCATTGGGTTGTTCTTCGTTGCATTTTGCCTTAGAATGTTTAATTTTAGTTCATTAGGCCACCAGTCTCTATTGCGAGTTCCTCCTCCTGCTGGTTTCTTCTGTGCTCCACTTAAAAATGGGCATTGGCTTGCATCACCTCCATTGTTATTATCCATTATATTTTAATTTTTGATTTGTATAAATTTATGAAATAAAGTGCGTTAAATAAAGTCACCAGATTTTTTTAACCAATATTTTAATAGTCAAAACTTATAGTATAAATAATTTGAAAAGGATAGTTTAATATTAATTGGCTTTTGATGTAGGAAATCTTGCCAAAATGTTGTAACTTAATATTATAATTTAACACCTATAGATATGAGCACTACAGAATATACAAAAGTTTATTACGGTAATTTTATTTTGGTTACTCGTGTAAAAAATGAATTAGAAGCAGTTGGCATTATACCAATTATTAAAGATGAAGGTGAATCGCAACGATTGGGAGGGCAAGGCTCTATTAACAATGGTTTTCAAGAGGTCTTTGTTCATAATGATGAATTGGATAAAGCCATGGAGATAGTAAATCGTGTTAAAGTTGAGATGGAGGCTTAGAGTCATCTTTCTTAATTAAATAAAAATTCTATTATTTGTTGCTTTTGTGTTTAGTACAACGATTCTCTCAAGCTACTTATAAAAAAAATGGCTTTGTGCATTTAGATGGTGACGTTACTATTGGAAAGCAACTAATCTTTCATTCCAAGAAAAACAGAAGTAAAACATGGAATAAAAAAATGTTGGCATAAAAAACACCAACATTTATAATTCAATTCTAAATAGAAATTCTTATGCTGTCACAGCATACATCTTCTCACGCTGTTCTTTTATCTTTTTATCACTCATATACTCATCAAACGTCATGTAACGATCTATAACTCCGCTTGGTGTTAATTCTATAATTCGGTTACCAACAGTTTGGGCAAACTCATGATCGTGAGTAGTAAATAAAATCGTTCCTTTAAAATTCTTTAATGAATTATTAAATGCCGTAATACTTTCTAAATCTAGGTGATTTGTTGGTTCATCTAACATTAAAACATTGGCTCTTACCATCATCATACGACTAAGCATACAGCGCACTTTTTCTCCACCAGATAATACATCAGAGGTTTTTAAAGCTTCTTCTCCACTAAAAATCATTTTACCTAAGAACCCTCTTATATAAACTTCTTCGCGTTCTTCTTCGGTGGTTGCCCATTGGCGTAACCAATCTACTAGCGATAGTTTATTATTAAAATATTCGCTATTGTCTAATGGTAAATACGACTGTGTTGTTGTAACTCCCCAAGCTAATTTGCCAGAGTCAGACTTATCATTACCATTTAATATTTTGTAGAATGCTGTTGTAGCTCTAGAGTCTTTAGAATACACTACTACTTTATCTCCTTTATTTAGGTTGATATCAATGTTTTTAAATAAAACTTCTCCATCTAAACTTGCAGATAAACCTTCAATATTTAAGATTTGATCTCCAGCTTCACGATCGCGTTCAAAAATAAGAGCAGGATAACGACGACTAGAGCGTTTTATATCAGCAATGTTTAACTTTTCGATCATTTTTTTTCTACTAGTTGCCTGTTTAGACTTTGCAACATTAGCAGAGAAACGACGAATAAAATCTTCTAATTCTTTTTTCTTTTCTTCTGCTTTCTTGTTTTGCTGTGCATGTTGTCTTGCTGCTAACTGAGAAGACTCATACCAGAATGTATAATTACCAGAGAAATGATTAATTTTTCCGAAGTCAATATCAGAAATATGTGTGCAAACAGAGTCTAAAAAGTGTCTGTCGTGAGATACTACAATCACACAACTATCGTAATTTGCTAAGAAGTGTTCTAACCAAGAAATCGTTTCATAATCTAAATCATTGGTTGGTTCATCCATTATTAACAAATCTGGATTTCCAAACAAAGCCTGAGCTAGTAATACACGTACTTTTTGCTTACCATCTAAATCTTTCATTAATGTGTAATGGTACTCTTCCTTAATACCAAGATTAGATAGCATGGCTGCTGCGTCACTATCTGCATTCCAACCATTCATTTCTTCAAACTGAACTTGAAGTTCTCCTATTTTTTCAGCATTCTCATCTGTATAATCAGCGTAGAGTGCTTCAATTTCTGACTTTAACTTATACAAAGGCTTATTACCCATTATTATAGTCTCTAAAACTGAATTTTCATCATATAAATTATGATTCTGTTCTAAAACTGACATACGTTTGCCTGGCTCAAGATGAACATGACCGGAAGTAGGATCCATTTTGTCTGCAATAATCTTTAAAAAAGTAGATTTTCCAGACCCATTAGCACCAATGACTCCGTAGCAATTACCATTGTTAAATGTAGTATTGACTTCATCAAAAAGCACGCGTTTACCAAATTGAACTGAAAGATTAGAAACTGATAACATGTCTTATATTTTTTGAGAATGCAAAAGTAGAAAATTTAAGCGATTGAACGAAATAAATAGACTGTATAACAAGTTTTAACGCGGCATTAACAAGACATGAGGTTTTCAACGCATACTTTTGTTTTGTAAATTATGAAGAATTTTCCCTTATTAGCTAAACATATAGCCCTAATGTTTCTCATGGCATGTCTTACTTTTGGCTGTAAATCTAACAGTGATAGTAATGGTGCCTACGCTTATATTGGTGGTGAAATTATTAATCCGAAAAATAAAACAATTGTCCTCTATAACACAAAAGGCAAAGTTGTAGATTCATTGACGTTAGATGCCAATAACAGATTTATACACAAGATTACAAATTTAAACCCGGGCTTATATTCACTTACTCATGGTGGTGAATACCAAATGATACTTCTGGAGGCTAATGACAGTATTATGTTTAGACTAAATACCTACGATTTTGATGAGTCAATGGTATTTACAGGTGTGGGAGCTAAGAAAAATAATTACCTAATTAAAACGTATTTATCTAATGAAAGAGAGGCTAAAAAATTGGTTAAATACTCCAAAATGGAACCAGAAGCTTTTCATGCTTTTGTAGAAAAACGACGTCTTAATCAACTAAAAGAGTTTAATAAATTCTTAGAGTATAATAAAGAATCTGAATTGTTTAAATCTATCATAGAGGCAAATATTAATTATAATACTTATGCTGACAAAGAAATATATCCGTTTGCTTATTTTGGTAATAATAAACTAATACACGTTAAAGATTTACCCGAAGAATTTTATGTGCATAGAGCAAACATAGATTATAATGCAAATCATCTAAGCAACTTCTTTTCTTATAATCGCTTTTTATTTTCTAATATAGACAATTTGGCTATTGAATCTTACTACAAGAATAATGCCTTTCATAGTAAATTTGATAGACATGCTATGGATTACAACAAGTCTAAATTAGATTTAATTGATAGTATAATCTCCGATGAAGCTATAAAAAATAATTTATTAAAATACAAAGCAAGGGATTATATTAGCCATAATCATACTGCAGATCAGGCTAATGAAATATTAAATTATTATTTAAGCAAAAGCACTAATGATGAAGACAAAGCGTCTTTAAAAGATTTAGTGTCTAAATTAGAATTACTCCGCCAAGGTAACCCAATTCCCAATCTAGCTCTTGTAAATTTTGATGATACTGAACATTTAATAACTTCTATTATTACTAAACCAACAATTATTTATTTTTGGTCTTCTAACTCTAAGTCTCAGTATAGAAATAGTCATTATAAGGTTAATGAATTGAAGTCTAAATTTCCAAAGATGGATTTTATATCTATAAATGTGAATAATAATGACGATAAATCTTGGAAAAAAATTATTAGCAATTATAATTTTCCTACGAGGAATGAATTTAAATTCAAAAACTCTAAAGAGGCTCGTAAAACTCTGGCTGTTAATTATTTAAACAAAGCTATTATTGTTAACAAAAACGGTATTATTCTTCACCCAAATGCTAATATTTTTAGATCTGGTTTTGAAGAAGCACTTAAAGAATTATTACAAAAAAAGCATCTTATTATTAAATAAGATGCCCTCAGAAAATTATAAGATAAAAAACTTAATTTCCTTTTTTATAATCTGCTAAAAATTTCTCTAACCCAATATCAGTCAATGGATGTTTAAGTAATCCAGTGATTGAACTTAAAGGGCCTGTCATAACATCTGCTCCTAGTTTAGCACAATCTATTACATGCATTGTATGGCGTACTGAAGCAGCTAATATTTCCGTTTCAAACCCGTAATTATCATAGATATGACGAATCTCTGCAATAAGATTTAAGCCATCTGTAGAAATATCATCTAAACGACCAATAAACGGAGATACATAGGTCGCACCAGCTTTTGCAGCCAACAATGCTTGTCCTGCTGAGAATACTAAAGTAACATTAGTTTTTATACCTCTATCAGAAAAATATTTACAAGCCTTAATGCCATCTTTAATCATTGGCAACTTAACAACTATTTGATCGTGTAATTCTGATAAAGCTTCACCTTCGCTTACCATACCATCGAAATCGGTAGAAATAACTTCAGCAGATACATCACCTTCTACGATATTACAAATATCTACATAGTGCTTCAAAATATTATTAGTACCAGTAATGCCTTCTTTAGCCATTAACGATGGGTTTGTAGTTACACCATCTAAAATACCCATGTCTTGAGCTTCTTTAATCTGCTCTAGGTTTGCTGTATCAATAAAAAATTTCATAAAAAACTTGTTTTGAATTTCCTTTGTAAAAAAGGAATTTTAATTTGAATTTTTGTGTTTTTAACTGTCGCGAATTTACAACTTTAAGCTTCTTTTAAATGACAATTTTTCAGAATATATTAACAATAATCAATTGACTATTATGCTAAACTCCTTTGAGGTAGATTTAGAACACAAAGAGTCTTCATAACTGCCAGAATCTTCATCGTAATATTCTGGTGCATCAACGTATAGGTAAACCGAAAATGTAAAAGCCCCAGAAGTCAATGGTATTCCTTCTATAGAAAGTGTTCTGTAATTAGCATACATTTCTAGACCACCTGGTAAATTCCCGTAGATTTCGTAGAAATAGTCGTAATTATTGTCTTGAGGTTCGTTCTTTATCTCTGAAGTAAACTCTTGATAGTAATAGTTGTTTACATATCCTACTTCAAAAGATTTATTTGGTATTTCTGGTCTTTTATTAAAAATGCATTCTATTATATCTTCGCAACCAAAGAATAAGAAGAAAAATATTAAAGGATGAAGTTTTAATGATTTCATGTTTGCTAATGTTGAAGACAACACCACAAATAGCATACCAATTTTACTATAACTTATAATGCTTCATCAATAATTTTTCATAAACTGTATCTGGAAGAATACGTTTTAAAACAATTGAGAATTTCTGTATAAACGCACCAACCTTATAATGGGTTCTAGGCTTTTTAGTTTGAATAATTTTGAAAATAGCTTTAGCCATTTGTTTTGGATCTTTTCCGCTATCTACATGCTCATTCATCATTTTTAATGAATTCCCATATTTTTCTTTGTAAGGTGAGTTAGCTAAAACTGGTGCGTGATAACGACCTGCAGCAATATTAGTTGCAAAATCACCAGGAGCAACATTAGACATGTGAATATTGAAATCTTTCAATTCCATCCTAAAAGCTTCAGTAATTAATTCTAAAGCTCCTTTACTAGCACTATAAACACCTCTATAAGGTAAACCCATATAACCAGCAATTGAAGTGACATTAATAATTAATCCTGAGTTTTGAGAACGCATTGTTGGTAAAACTCCTTTAATAACATTTATTGGCCCAAAGAGATTGGTTTCGAAATTGCGTTTAATTTCTGTATCTGGAATTTCTTCAATTGGCCCTGTAATTCCGGCACCAGCATTATTCACAAGAACATCTATTTTAGATTCTTTAGACAAAACTTCAGAAATACAACTAGAAATGGTTTCAGGTTTAGTAACATCTAAAGCGACAATTGGAAATTTACTTTCAGGATAATTTTCTGGATTCCTACTGGTTCCGTAAACTTTAAAACCTTCGGCTTTAAGAAACTCACCAACCGACTTCCCTATTCCAGAAGAACCACCTGTTATTAAAACAACTTTAGACATCAATTGAAACATTTAAATAAGCAAAATACAAATTTATAGGAGAATTTAGGGTACAAAAAAAGGCAAGCTACCTACATCACACCGCTACGACCATTTACCTTTGCTGCGTTCCCGCCCTGGAGGATTCAACAGGAGCTGGTTGTGTAGGACTTGCCAGCCGCAAAGATACAATCTTTTAATACTATAACCCAAACAATATATTAGAAAATCTCCTACAAATTAAATCTTCTGCAAAACAGATTGTTATACTACTTTTTTTAGTTTAACCATAGAGCTATTATGCTGAAAATTATAAAAATTCTGTTTTATTGCAACTTAAATTTTCATAACAAAGTACTAATATATCATTTGGATTTATTAATCATTTATACAATGATTTTTAAACTGAATTATATTTAATAACTTGCCAAAAATCCAAAGAGATATTATGCAATTATCTAAATATATCATTCTCATTTGTTTAAGCTTAGTGCTAACTAATTGCGGAAAGACTAATACATCAAAACAAACAGGCTTAACCATTAATACAACCGCAAAATCCCTTATGCTTGGTGATACACTTAAGTTGTCAATTAACAATCCAAAAAAATTAGAGATTACTGGTGTTAGCTATAAAATGAATGGAGAACCTATTGTTAATAATAAAGTTCTAAATTCTGTAACTTTAGGAGAAAAAACAATAACTGCAGTTGTTAATTACAATGGCGAAGCACAAACTATAACCAAGTTAATAAAAGTCTTTAATAATAGTATCCCTTCTTATTACAAATATGAAGTGGTGAACACCTATCCGCACGATATTACATCTTATACACAAGGTTTAGAATTTCATAATGGTAAATTATACGAAAGCACCGGACAAAGAGGAAAATCTAAATTGAGAAGAGTAAATTTTGAAACAGGCGAAGTCTTAAAGAATATCAATTTAGATAACGCCTATTTTGGTGAAGGTCTAACTATTATGAATGACAAAATCTATCAACTCACATGGCAAGCTAATAGAGGTTTTGTTTATGATGTCAATACCTTCGAAAAATTGAGTTCATTTAAATATGGAAAAAGTAAAGAAGGTTGGGGAATTTGTAACGATGGTAAAACATTGTACAAATCTGATGGTACAGAAAAAATATGGCTGTTAAACTCAGAAAATCTTACAGAACAAAGTCATATACAGGTATATACTGAAAAAGGAAAAATTCCAAGTTTAAATGAACTCGAATGGATAGATGGTAGAATCTTTGCTAATATATATCAGAAATACGGTGTTGTAATCATTAACCCAAATACAGGTGGTGTAGAAGGCGTTATAGATTTTAAACCTCTTAGAAAATTAGTCACTCAACATAACGAACTAGATGTTCTTAATGGTATAGCCTATCATCCCAAGCGTAAAACCATCTTTGTTACTGGTAAAAATTGGGATAAACTTTTTGAAGTAATAATAAAGAAACAATAATATTATTGTGAAAATATTCGAAAAAACCATTACCGTTTCAAAAGCTGATTTAGACGAACTCAATCATGTAAACAATGTTCGTTATGTACAATGGGTACAGGATATCGCTAAAGAACATTGGCTAACTTATGTCTCAAAAGAGATCTTAGAAACTTATTCTTGGTTTTTGGTTAATCATTTTATTGAGTATAAAAATCAGGCTTTGCTTGGAGACCAACTATTATTAAAAACTTATGTGCCAAAAGTTGAAGGAGTAAGTACCATAAGGCATGTAGAAATTTTTAATACAAAAACAGGCCAACTCATTGTTAACTCTAAAGCAAAATGGTGTTTCATCAATTCTAAAACACAACGACCTACTCGAATAACTCCTGATATTGCTAATCTTTTCAATTAACATATTATTAGGTTAAAGTTTTTTTAATACGTTGATTGATTTCAGTTTAAAGTGTTTTCTTTAGCGAACCAACCAACTATCATGCGTCAGTTAATCATTATTTTTTCTTTATTCTCTCTGCCTTTTGTGATAAATGCACAAACCTTAAAAGGCAAGATTTATGATGCTACAAATACAATAAAAAACATAAAAGTCTTTAACGAAACTCAAAACAGAATCACAGCAAGTAACGAAAAAGGTAATTTTAACATTATTGCAAAAATCAACGATACCATATTATTTGAGTCCATATTTTATCACCCAAAAGTTGTAATACTTAATCAAACCCATTTTAAAGGTATTGCTGTATTCGAACTCAAAAAAATAGTTAACGAGCTAGATGAAGTAGAAGTTAAAGCAGAGCCCGAGCAACCCGTTTTTAAAGAAGAGACCTATAATTTTGAACTGCAAAATTTAATTAAAGAAGATATTAAAAATAATCCTGGATTATATCAACCAGCAGGAGCAACTTATGGTGTAGATTTTATTTCTCTTATTGGTCAATTGGCTAAGCTTTTTAAACGAAAAAAAACAAAAAATGGAGAAGAATTTTACAAGCCTATAACCTATAAACAAATGGATTCTTTGTTTCAAAAAAGCTCATTCTTCAACAAACACCTAGTAACTAAAGATTTAAAAATTCCTGAAGACAAAGCAAACCTCTTTTATGAGTTTTGTTCTGCAAAGCAATTGAGTTCCGAATTACTAAAAGATCAAAACAAAATGCAATTACTAGAATATTTGGTTTTAAATAGCCAACTCTTTTTAATCTTACTAGAGGAATATGGAGAATAAAATACTGTTAAAAACTAAAACTTTATAATACAATCTCCTATTACTTCATTAATCTTTGTTTCATTTTGTCATTCCTGCAAAGACGAGATTCTAAATAATAAAACACAGATTCCGTATTTAGTACAGAATGAATAACCACTAATAAATATATAAGACATCATAATAAATCCTAACTTCAAAAGTTATATTTTTAAGGCTTAATTATATTTATATTATATGAAGAGATTGCTATCATTTTTATTTTGTTTCGGAATCTTACTTTTTTGGAGTTCTTGCAGAAACGATTTTGAATTTTCACCAAGCACAGGAAACTTAGAATTTGCCAGAGACACCATCTATTTAGATACCGTTTTTACTAATATTGGCTCTAGCACGTATAACCTAAAAGTATATAATCGAAGTGATGATGATATTACAATACCAACCATTCAATTAGAAAACGGAGTCAATTCATTTTACAGAATGAATGTTGATGGCACCACAGGGCTAGATGGCGCACAAGAAGGTAAATTCTTTGAAAATGTAGAATTATTAGCAAACGATAGTTTATATATATTTATTGAAACAACAATAAATATTGAAACCCTTTCAAATTCTGATATACAATTTTTATATACAGATAGAATTCTTTTCGATTCAGGGAGCAATCAACAAGACATTGATGTTGTTACTTTAGTAAAAGATGCCGTTTTTATATATCCTAATAAAGATGAAGATACTGGCATTATTGAAACCTTAACCTTCGATGTCGATGGTGATGGCACACCAGACGAAACCTTATTACAAGGCCGATTTTTAGATGATGATGAATTAACCTTTACTAATGAGAAACCTTATGTTATTTATGGTTATGCAGGTGTTGGCGCTAACAAAACCTTAACTATGGAAGCTGGTACAAGAGTTCATTTTCATGCAGACTCTGGGATTATTGTAACTGATAATGGTACACTTAACATTAATGGAGAACTCAGTATAGATCAAGAAACTTTAGAGAACCAAGTTATTTTAGAAGGCGACAGATTAGAACCTTTATACACTGATATTCCAGGGCAATGGGGAACTATTTGGTTATTTAACGGAAGTGCTAACAATACCATTAATAATGCAACCATTAAAAATGCCACTATTGGTGTTTTATCTGAAGGCAACCAAGATGCAACAAACGATAAATTAACGATAACTAATACACAAATCTATAATGCAAGTAGCTTTGGTATTTTAGGTCGAGCAACATCTATTACAGCAGAAAATGTAGTGATTAACAATTGTGGGCAATCCTCATTCGCTGGTACATTTGGTGGTAAGTACAACTTTATACATTGTACAATTGCCAATTACTGGAATAGTAGTTTTAGGCAATTTCCTGCCCTACTCTTAAATGATTATGTAGAAGATGCAGACGGAATAATAATCGCAAACGATTTAACTGAAGCCAACTTTACCAACTGTATAATTTACGGAAACGATAATCCTGAAATTTTTCTTGATAACAGAGGAAGTGTATTTGACTATAAGTTTATTAATTGTCTAATAAAATTTGATAATAATAATCTTGAAGGCACTGGTAATTATATGTTTGATGATACTAACTTTTATGTGGACAATATATTTAACCAAGACCCAGATTTTGAAGATGCTTTTGAAAACTTAATGCGTATTGGAGAAGATTCTGGTGCTAATGAAGAAGCCTTAGTATTAGATCCTTTTGGCAACGATTTATTAGGTAACCCAAGAGGTTCTAATCCTGATATTGGTGCTTATAAGAGTGTTATATTTGAGGATTAATTTAAACTAAAAACTCATTTGTAACAAAAAAAGCCCTTCAAACTAAATTGAAAGGCTTTCAAAATATTTAATCAGACCTGTTAGGTTTCTAAAACCTAACAGGTCTTGTGTCTTTTAAGCAACAAACAAAGGTCGTCCTCCCATTAATTCATTTACTTTCTTAGCAACGCCTTCTAAAACAGTTTCATTTTCATGATTTGTAAGCACTTCATCTATTAAATCAACTACGTAAGACATATCATTTTCTTTAAGTCCTCTTGTTGTAATTGCTGGTGTACCTACTCTAATTCCAGACGTTACAAATGGCGATTCTGTATCAAATGGTACCATGTTCTTATTTACTGTAATATCTGCTTTTACCAAAGCGTTCTCAGCATCTTTACCAGTAATGCTCTTATTTCTTAGGTCAATAAGCATCATGTGGTTATCTGTTCCTCCAGAAATTAAGTTATAATCTTTGGTAACAAAAGCTTTTGCCATGGCGTCTGCATTATGTTTTACTTGTAACATATAATGCATAAACTCATCAGTCAACGCTTCTCCAAAAGCAATCGCTTTAGCAGCAATAATATGTTCTAAGGGTCCACCTTGATTTCCTGGAAAAACACCAGAATCTAATAAGCCAGACATTTTACGAAGCTTACCATTCTTTAATGTAATACCAAATGGGTTATCAATATTTTTACCCATCATAATCATCCCACCTCTTGGCCCTCTTAAAGTTTTATGTGTTGTCGTAGTTACTACATGGCAATGTGGTATTGGATCATTTAAAATACCTTTAGCAATTAATCCTGCAGGATGCGAGATATCTGCCAATAAAACAGCTCCTACACTATCCGCAACTTCTCTAAACTTTGCAAAATCAATATCACGAGAATAAGCAGATGCACCAGCTATAATTAATTTTGGTTTCTCTTTTTTCGCTTGGTCTGCTAGCATGTCATAATCAATATAACCGGTATCTTTCTTTACACCATAAAACGTAGGACGATATAATTTACCAGAAAAATTTACTGAAGAACCATGAGTAAGGTGACCTCCGTGAGATAAATCGAATCCCAAAATAGTATCACCAGGTTTTAAACAGGCATGATAAACTGCTGTATTAGCTTGGCTACCAGAGTGTGGTTGTACATTAGCATAAGCAGCACCAAATAAAGTTTTGGCTCTATCAATCGCAATTTGCTCAACTTCATCTACCACTTCGCAACCACCATAATATCGCTTACCAGGATAACCTTCAGCATATTTATTGGTTAAAACAGAACCAGCAGCTTCCATAACTTGGTCACTTACAAAATTCTCTGAAGCAATTAATTCTATACCATCAGTCTGGCGTTCTCTTTCTGCTTCTATAAGTTCAAAAATTTGTTCGTCGCGTTGCATAAATAAAATGTTGTGTTAAATGAGCATCAAAAATACGAATTACATTAGTTTAAATATTAAAAATTGCTTAGGTTTGATTAGAAATTAATGAACATTTAATCAACAATTGCAATATGCCATTATCAGCCAATAATCCAGACCGAACCTCATGGTTACATGTCGGTAAAACTTCAGATTTCCCAATTCAAAATATTCCTTTTGGTGTTTTCTTAACCAGAGACGACATCATTACTATCGGAACTCGTATTGGAGATACTGCAATTGATCTTGGAGCATTACACCAATTAGGTTATTTTAAAGGTATTCCGTTAACAGATGATATCTTTTTACAAGACACATTAAATGATTTTATTGCAGATGGAAGAAAAACATGGCGTTTAGTTAGAAATAGAATCGCTAAAATTTTTGATGCTGAAAATGACACCTTAAAAAATAACAACCCACATAAAGAAACCATTCTGTTTCGCTTAGATGAGATTGAAATGCAACTGCCAATTCAGGTTGGTGATTATACAGATTTCTATGCGAGTAAAGAACATGCTACAAATGTTGGCACGATGTTTAGAGATCCTAATAATGCCTTATTACCAAATTGGGTACACATGCCTGTTGGTTATCATGGTAGAAGTTCTTCTATAATTCCATCCGGAATTCCTATAAATCGTCCACAAGGTCAAACAATGCCAGAAGGAGCTGATAGCCCTGTTTTTGGACCTTCAAAATTGGTTGACTTCGAATTAGAAATGGCTTTTATCACAACAGATGCTAACGATTTAGGTGAACCAATACCTATTGCAGAAGCAGAAGAATACATCTTTGGCTTGGTATTATTTAATGATTGGTCTGCGAGAGATATTCAGAAATGGGAATATGTGCCATTAGGCCCTTTCTTAGGAAAAAGTTTTGCATCATCAATGTCTCCTTGGATTGTAACTTTAGATGCTCTAGAGCCTTTTAGAACTGAAAGCCCTAAGCAAAATCCTAAACCTCTAGAATACCTTCAAACTAAAGGTAAAAAGAGTTTCGATATTAATTTAGAAGTAGGTATTCAGCCAAAAGGAGCAAAAGAAACTACGGTATGTAAATCTAACTTTAAATACATGTACTGGAATATGTCTCAGCAACTAGCACATCATACAGTTAATGGCTGTCCAATAAATTCGGGTGATATGATGGGAAGCGGAACTATTTCTGGACCAACAGAAGATTCTTATGGCTCTATGTTAGAACTTTCTTGGAAAGGTACTAAACCTCTAAAAATGAAAGATGGTAGCGAACGAAAGTTCATTAACGATAATGATACAGTTATAATGAGAGGGTATTGTGAAAATGATGGTACTCGTATTGGATTTGGCTCTGTAAAAACACAATTGTTACCGGTTTATAATCCTAAGAAAAAGAAATAGCCCTTATATCTAGTTTTAAATAATCGATACAGATTGTTAAAGAATTAAAATAAATATTTAAACCTGAACAATATATTTATTGTTCAGGTTTTTAATTTAAAAAGGTGCTTCACAGCTAAAACTAACCCACTCTCGTTTCACTGGATGCTCAAAACTCAAAGTCTCAGCATGCAGATGCATACGATTAGAGACAGTTCCATATAAATCATCACCAACAATAGGCATATCTATACCTTTATGATGTGCTGCATGTACTCTTAACTGATGTGTTCTTCCTGAGATTGGATAAAAATGAATTCTTGTAATATTATTTTCAATGCTAACAACTTCATATTTTGTTGTAGCTGGCTTTCCGTGTTCATAACAAACCAATTGCCTTGGTCTATTGTTTAAATCCACTCGAAGTGGTAAATCAATAACACCTTCTTTTAAATCTAATATGCCATCAAGTAGGGCAACATAACGTTTTTTAATTGTTCGATTTATAAACTGTTTTTGAAGATTTTTGTGGGTCTTTTCATTTTTAGCAACCAACAACAATCCTGAGGTTGACATATCTAAACGATGTAACAACAAGGGCCCAGTAGCATTTGGCAAGTAGGCTTGCATTCTGGTTAATACAGAATCTTTTATAGTTTTACCAGGAACAGATAAAAACTCGTGTGGCTTGTTAATTACTAGGAGATAATCGTCCTCATAAACAATATCAATTTCTCCTTTAAAAGTACCAGCCGTTTCAATAGGATTGGGCTCAACATTTAACCCTTGCATCATAAATCCCAAAATAGGTTCGCACTTACCACGACACGATGGGTAAAATTGCCCATGTCTCCTTACCTCCGATTTTGGTGAAATTCCCCACCAAAACTCAGCCATAGCAATAGGCTTTAAATTATTTTCAAAAGCATACTGAAATAATTTAGGTGCAGCACACTCACCTGCAGCTGCAGGTGGTTGTCCAAATTCTGTGCTTTTAAAAATATTTATTAAGTTTTTAGTTTCACCATTGGCATTCAAAAAACAATATTTCCCATGGATTTGCTTTTGCAAACTTGCAGAAAGCGTTTTTCGCTCTAGCTTTAAGGCTTCTAATGGTGCTTTTAATTCTGCTAATTTTTGTTCGGCCGCTTTAATATCCGATTGATTATTTAGTTTTAGATACTTTAAGTTAATATTACTTTTAATGCTCTGTTGTTTTAAGTTTTCAAAAATCGCATCCTTATTAGAAATCATCAATTGTTCTGCTTTTAACCTTTTTTGTTTGCGACGTTCTTTTTCTACTTTAGCGTTATGCTTAAATGTCACCAAGGATTCAGTAGCATGTAGCTTGGTCTGAACCACATCCATTTCGGCATTTTTTAAATCTGTGTATTGTTTTAAAGTTTCAATCTTTTCATTTAATATATTTAAATAGGTTTCGCCTTGCTTATAAAATCCTTCTTTATTTAACGTATTATAAATAGGTGGCACAAATCCTTTTAGAAAATTACTTTCTGCCAACTTCCCCGAAAATGCAGAAATATATCCTAATTGATCTTCAGCCGTTTTAACAATCATTACACCAAACATTTTACCGATTTTTAAACTTTGTTTGGTAATGTCTAAACCAAAATTATGTTCAAAATCAGTTTGCGTCTTTAAATAAGTTTTTACTTCATCTACGGCTCTAACACAAAGTGGATGTGGTTGGTAATAAAACGGGTAGGTAAATTGCTTCGGTAATTTCACCGAAGCATTAATATTTATAGGATGAAAAAGTGTCTGTTCTGCTTTAAACATTAGCATTTGTTTGCTGTGCAAAGAAACGAAAATAAAAGGACGTCTGTTCGATTGATTTTCCTAAGAAAATCGTATCGAAAACTATATGATTAGAAAATTTCTCTATACAATTTGCTCATACTTCACAAATCATTCGAAATGACGAAGAGTTTGTTATTTTCAATATCATTTTCAAATTAAACTCACAAGCAATTCAACCTTTAAAAACAATAACAAATAAACTCAAAAATTACTTTGGCATCATAATTGAATTTATAAAAAGTACAACCTTTTAAGCACAAGATTATGAAACGATTTTTAATTCTTACAGCCCTAGTTTCGGTACTCGTATCTTGTAGTGCCAAAAAACAAATGGAAAGCGCTATTAGCAATGGTAATTACGACCAAGCTATTAATGACGCTTTACAAAAACTCAAAAACAACAAAGATAAAAAGCGTAAGCAAGATTACGTTGTAATGCTTGAAGATGCATATTACAAAGTTTTATATGAAGATTTACAAACCATTGCTCATCTAAAAAAAGACGGCAACCCAGAGCAATATAAAAAGATATATACTTTATATACGGATTTAGAAGCAAGACAGAATGCTATTAAGCGTGTATTACCTCTAAAAATAAATGGTAAAACTTTAAACCTGCAGTTTAGCGATTACAATGTTGTAATTGTAGATTACAGAAACAAAACATCTGATTATTTAATCAATCAAGGCATAACACTTTTAGATTCTAACAATAAATTTAATGCTAGAAAAGCGCATGATATTTTTAGTTATATAGAAAGCATCAATCCTAATTTTAAGGAAACCAGAAGCTTAATCACAGAAGCGTACCAAAAAGGTATGGATTATGTAATTGTGACTGTTGCAAACCAAACTCATCAAATTATACCGCAACGATTAGAGGCAGAATTGTTAGATTTTAACACCTATGGTTTAAACCAGTTTTGGACAACATATAACGTTATTACTGATAACTCTTTAGATTATGATTTTGCAATGCAGTTACAACTAAAACGAATTAATATATCACCAGAACGTATAAATGAGCGTCAAATACTAAGAGAGAAACAAATTGTTGATGGTTGGGATTACCAATTAGACAGTGATGGAAATGTAAAAAAAGACAGTTTAGGTAACGATATTAAAATTGATAAAATTATTAATATTAGAGCGAGTTTTGTTGAAGTATTACAAACTAAATCAGCGCAAGTAGTTGCAGACGTTGTGTTTACAGATTTAAAACAAAATCAAATCATTGATAACTTTACAATAGATAGTAGTTTTGTCTTTGAAAATATATTTGGTCGATTTAGTGGTGATCGAAGAGCCTTAAACCGAGATGATAAAAACTTGTTAAATCTAATAGAAGTACGCTTCCCATCTAACACTCAAATGGTATATGGTATTGGTGAAGATTTAAAATTGAAATTGAAAGATATTATTAGCACTTATCGCTTTAACAGTTAGAAATTAACAACCTCTCAGAAATGAGAGGTTGTTCTTATTGCTTTTAGTAGATGTAAGAAAAAATAGTTTTTGTATCGTATTACTTTACTTACAAACATTGCTATTCATTTCTATTCATCAACTTTTCTAATGAAAACAATAGCGTCTTTTCTTTAATCGCTAATAAGAAAGCGTTCATTATCGGCTTCGCTCAAACGCGCTATATTTCCCATAGTACTTGTATCGTTAATACGCTTAATAATAAACTCAGGATCTAAGGCGAATATGCGTTGTAAGCCATTGAGGTAACTTACTTTTAGAAACTTACTATCCTTAGAGAAACTTAAAGCAACGCCAGGATTATCGATGGTATCTATGTTTAATGTAATAAGTAGATCATTGTGTGCATTAAAAACACCTTGATAGCTTACTAAAAATGTGTTATCTAGACTAGCGGTAGCAGTAAGACCAACACCTTTTGCATCTGGAAATTCTGTAACGATCTTTTCTTCTGTCGTTTTTATTACCTGTGCGTAATGAAACCAAAAATCAGGATCAGCATCAGCGGTAGCTGGTACCATGTAATAGTGCTCATCTAAAGATAAATTACCATAAGTATTATCCATATTTACCATCTCTATATAAGGGAAAGGAGGTGTCTTATAATAATACACGGTTTTTTCCTTGTCTTGGCGTATGCCATTTACGTATTCGCTATCAAAACTGACTACACCTATATACTCACCTCCATTTATAAAAGATACTAGCTCTACAGGAAATCCATCACTAGACTTTAATATAGATCTATCTTTAAATATATTACGATCCGCTTTATAGCGATAGGCTTCATTTTCTATTAAAGCCGTTTTTCCATTGGCTGAACCTAATAGTGTGTACTTGCCATCTTCAGATATATCAATGTCTTCTATATATCCTGTATAGCCATTAAAACCAGATAACACAATATTTGTAGTATCGATGGTATATCCATCGTAATCTTTAGTAATAAAGTAGATTTTAGAAAAATTAAGGGCAACACTAGATACAACATAAATGGCAGTGTTAGTAGCCTCTTCAATGTATAAATCAGATTTATTTCCTAAGTACTCGTCTCTAGGAATCGTCGTCGCTATTGAATCAGAAATTCTCAAAATGTCTTTATAAATAGGATTACCTTTGTCTGTATAGTTATTAATTTCATCTTCGCTCACATCTGGCAAACTCAGAGATGGTACCTGATAAAAACCGTAACCACTGTAAAATACTTTTATAAGCTGTTCTGCTGCTTCTGTAGTTGGAAAGTTTTTCTTTTTTGCAAAAATATAAGCCTGTTCAGCTAAACGCAAGGATTTGGTTGGGTCTTCATCAAATTGCCCTTGAGAATTGGCTATATATGTTGATAGTAAAGCTTCGTTCTTTTTATTCACGGCAAAAATTGAGGCACCTATTGCTATAACCAATAGCACACTTAAAACACTTATTGCAGCATTACGAATGCGCATGGTGCGCTTATGTTGTTTAGCAGCCTCACCTTCCATATCTCCTACTGACTTACCATGAATAGTTGCCGCTAGCAGCACCAATCGCTTTCTAAATTCTGGATGGTCGAGGTTTAACTCTTCTTGAAGCCCTAAATCGCGAAAATCTACATAAAAAGGTTCACCTTTAAAAACCCCAGACAAGTTCTTAGGAAGTGCAGTTGTTACTTTCCAATCAAAATCATTGGTGCCCTCATCATATAGAATATCACCATCAGTTAGAACAATGATAAATTTTTCAATAGATTTATGTTCTAACCAGTATTCCACTTCGCGCTGACACCACTTGGAATTCGCATACAACTGGCTAGCCATACAAACGAAGTATTCAGATTCTTCAAGTCCCTCTCTAATCTTATCACCTAAATCCGCAGAGAGAGAAAGATCGTTAGCATCTCTAAAAATTTCTAATGCACGTCTTTTAAAAGTAGGCTTGGCAAATTTTTCAAGTGCTTTTTCAAGACTGGTGCCTAGATCTGTATCTTGTGCATGACTATAGGAAAGAAAAGCGTTGTATTTCATTGTTTAGTGTTTGGTTACATACTAAAATTGAGCCCTAAGTTGTATTCTTAACATTGAATACGAACTGTAATACTTTAAATCACTGTATAGATTTATTACTAAAATTAGGTAAGCTAAATTACTTTTTTTTAATATAAAACTAGTGCAACCCTACGAAATTTATACACCCCTAACTAATTCCATCTCAATAATCCCACCATGAGAAGCATAAGCCACTACTACTCCATTTTTCAAAATTAAAAGCTTTGGAGACTGATACATCGCTTGAAACTTATAACTCACTTCATTAGACACCTTTTAATTTTTTTTATATGTTAACTCACAAACAGATACAAATTGTTGCGTTATTTTCTACTTGAATAAGGTAAATTAAATGTATTTACGTTAGTCAGAAATAGGATAAGTAACTTATTACTCATTTGTAATAACAACTTCATAATTGCCTCTTTGTATTATCTCAAAAGAAACTAAGCATATTTTATTTTGGCCTGCTTTTTTAACAATGTATTCTATATCAATAAAATTGGGACCTATACTACTATTAGTTATAAAGAAATCTTGACCTGTCTGAGTAACTTGACCAGAAGATGAACTAATTTTTAAACCTAATGGCACGTACTTAATAAGCAATGCGTAAAACGAGACTTTAATTTTTTCTATATCTCCACTTAGTTTATTAACATCAATCTTATCTACACCATTTTTCATTATTATTCTATGAGACAATTCAGGATTTGATAATCCAACATAATCGCCATTAACCCAATATCCTTTTTGAGTATAACTATTACCAGCTAAAGAATAAACAAATTTCCCCTCACCATGTTTTAAGCCATTCTTAAATTTTCCAGTAAATACGTTACCGTTTTCATATTCATATTTTCCTTTACCATCAGGAAGTCCATTCTTAAATTTTCCCTTATAAACATCAATCCCTTTGGCTCTACCTTTTCCATCAGCTAAACCGTCCTTACAATCTCCCTTATATGAATCAGATATTTCAGTTAGTAAAACTTTGCACGATTCTTTCTTCTGCCCGAATGTAATTCCATAAATCATTAAGAACATGTACAGTAAATATGATTTAAAAGTCAATCTATTTTTCATATTATTTCAATGTTAGGAAAATTTCAGTTTATATACTAATTATATAGATTGATGCTGAAATAAATTCAGCACAGGCGAGTAAAGTTGAATTTTTACTAACAAAAAATTAATACCTAAAAACTACATATTATTAAACAAACTTCACTAAATCCATCTCATTAATCCCACCATGAGAAGCATAAGCTACTACTACTCCATTTCTAAGCACTAACAACTGTGGAGATTGATGCATCACTTGGAATTTATAACCAACTTCATTAGAAACATCTCTATAATTCAATAAATCTAAATAGTATAAATCTGCATTAATATCTATAACATAATCAGAGACAAACTGATTCATTACCATACTACTAATACCACATCGTGTAGAGTGTTTAAAAATTAGTTGTGTTTTAGCATTAGACTTTTTAGCAATATTTTCTAATTGAGATACATTGGTCAAAGGTTGCCAAGGCAATATTTTTTCTTCTTTTGGTTCTGATGAACCGAATAATTTCTTAAACATATTTAATTCTTTTCTTTTATTAGTCTTGCGTCAGTTCTAGTGTTTTAGTTTGAACGAAAGTGAAAACTAAAAGTATCGAGAACAATTTAGAGCTTCTCTATACATCCCGATTAAAAATCGGGACATTTAAAGTGACGTCGCATTTCATTTAAGTCGAAACTTTATAACAACCTTACGCACAGACAAAACGTCACTATATACCATGCTAAATCGGTCATTTTGTCGTTTTTATCTTACAGCTTTCAATTGGTAAGATTATTGCCTAAATATAATTAAAGAATAATAAAATGTTATTGTGAGAGTCATCGAAGAATCAACTTAAAGATTGCCGCGTCCTTCGTCCTTGCAATGACAATAACACATAAATATGATGAATTTTAATAATTATACAATTAAATCACAAGAAGCCATACAGCAAGCACAGCAGCTTGCGCAAGGCTTTGGACATCAACAAATAGAAAATGAGCACATTTTTAAGTCCCTTTTTAATGTTGATGAAAACGTGTTACCATTCTTGCTTAAAAAGTTGAATGTTAATGTGTCTATGCTGCAACAAATACTGGATAAAGAACTAGAAAGTTTTCCTAAAGTTTCTGGTGGAGATATTATGCTCTCAAGAGGAGCTAGTAAAGCTTTAAACGAAGCATCCATCATCGCAAAAAAGATGAACGATGATTACGTATCTATTGAGCACTTAGTACTCGCCATTTTTAAGTCTAAAAGCAAAATTGCACAGATTTTAAAAGACCAAGGAGTAACTGAAAAAGGATTAAATGCTTCTATCGAAGAGTTGCGTAAAGGAGACAGAGTAACATCTCAAAATCAGGAAGAGACCTACAACTCGCTTAACAAGTATGCAAAAAACTTAAATCAGTTAGCCAGAGATGGTAAGTTAGATCCTGTAATTGGTCGTGATGAAGAAATTTGAAGTATTCTTCTAATTTTATCTCGTAGAACCAAAAACAATCCTATTTTAGTTGGAGAACCTGGTACTGGTAAAACCGCTATTGCAGAAGGTTTAGCGCATAGAATTATTGATGGTGATATACCTGAAAACCTAAAAGACAAACAAATCTTTGCCTTAGATATGGGGTCGCTTATAGCTGGTGCAAAATTTAAAGGTGAATTTGAAGAACGCCTAAAAGCTGTTATAAAAGAAGTTACTGAGAGCGATGGAGATATTGTTCTATTTATAGACGAGATTCACACCTTAGTTGGTGCTGGTGGTGGACAAGGTGCTATGGATGCGGCTAACATTTTAAAACCTGCATTAGCACGTGGCGAATTGAGAGCTATTGGTGCAACGACTTTAGATGAGTATCAAAAGTTTTTTGAGAAAGACAAAGCTTTAGAGCGTCGCTTTCAGAAAGTAATAGTTAACGAACCAGATACTGAAAGTGCAATTTCTATTCTAAGAGGAATTAAAGAAAAATACGAAGCACATCACAAGGTTAGAATTAAAGACGAAGCCATTATAGGAGCCGTAGAATTATCAGAACGTTACATCACAAACCGATTCCTTCCAGATAAAGCAATTGACTTAATGGATGAAGCTGCTTCAAAATTACGAATGGAGATTAATTCTAAACCAGAAGAATTAGATGTGTTGGACCGTAAAATTATGCAGTTAGAAATTGAGCACGAAGCAATTAAACGTGAAAAAGATGAAACAAAACTAAAATCTTTAAAAGCAGATTTAGCAAACCTTAAAGAAGAACGAAACGAACTGAATGCGAAATGGAAATCTGAAAAAGAAGTTGTAGAAAACGTTCAGAATATAAAACAAGAGATTGAAAACTATAAGCTAGAAGCTGAACGTGCAGAGCGTGATGGTGATTATGGTAAGGTTGCAGAAATCCGTTATGGAAAAATTAAGGAGGCTACTGAACAGCTTGAAAAATTCCAGAAGGAGTTATCAGAACATAAGGAAACAGCTTTAATAAAAGAAGAAGTAACCTATGAAGACATAGCGGATGTGGTTGCCAAATGGACCGGAATTCCAGTAACAAAAATGCTTCAGAGTGATCGTGAAAAGCTATTGAAGCTTGAAGATGAGTTACACAAACGTGTTGTTGGCCAAGAAGAAGCTATTGAAGCGGTTAGTGATGCTGTAAGACGTAGTAGAGCTGGTTTGCAAAATCCACAAAAACCAATTGGTACCTTCTTATTTTTAGGAACAACTGGTGTTGGTAAAACAGAATTAGCAAAAGCCTTAGCAGAATATCTATTTGATGATGAAAATGCAATGACGCGTATAGATATGAGCGAATACCAAGAACGACACTCAGTAAGCAGATTGATTGGTGCACCTCCAGGATATGTTGGATATGATGAAGGTGGACAATTAACCGAAGCTGTAAGACGCAAACCTTATTCGGTTGTCTTGCTAGATGAAATTGAAAAAGCACATCCAGATACGTTTAATATCTTATTACAAGTATTAGATGAAGGACACTTAACGGATAACAAAGGTAGAATTGCAGACTTTAAAAACACTATCATCATTATGACCTCTAATATGGGAAGTCATATTATACAAGAGCGTTTTGAAGCTACGAAGGATATTCCTTCCGCAATAGAATCCGCAAAAATAGATGTATTAGCATTATTAAAACAAAATGTAAGACCAGAGTTTCTTAACCGTATCGATGATACCATAATGTTTACGCCATTATCAAAAGAAAACATTACAAAAATTGTTGGGTTACAATTAAAAAATGTAACTAAAATGATAGCTAAACAAGGCATCACTTTCGATGCTACACCAGAGGCTGTAAGCTATTTGGCTGAGAAAGGGTATAATCCAGAATATGGCGCACGACCTGTAAAAAGAGTAATCCAAAAAGAAGTACTTAACGCATTGAGTAAAGAAATATTAGCGGGTAAAGTTACTACTGATAGTATTATTCTACTCGATGAATTTGATGGACAATTAGTTTTTAGAAATCAAGTAGATATGGTTACCGAAGAAATTTAAACTGATTGTAACATATTAGGTTAATAACAGTCTTTATATTGATTGGTTGGTTAAGAGCAACACAAATTTCAAGTACTTGAAAGGAGTGTTGCTCTTCCTTTTTGGAACAAACCAAATAGTAAGTAATAATCCAAAAGTTTAATAAAAAAGCAGTGATTATCAAATAACCTCATTTATTCAATATTTCACAAGTACTCATTTAGTAATCCTATAGATCTATAAATGAGTGGCTTTCTAAGTTATTAACAACTTTTCGACGAAATGCATAATAAAATTTAAAATTTAACGCTCCTTTTAACGGATAAATCATTAATTTTATCGAGCTATTTTATTCCAACATACTTAAGACTTATTAAATTTTGTCTAGTAATCCCTCTACATGTAGAGAATTACTGTAACTAATTTTTTGTCAAAATCCTACTTAAAAATTTAAATGGAATTAAATAGATATATAGATCACACCTTATTAAGTGCTTCTGCAACTGAAGCAGATATTTTGCAACTTTGTGATGAAGCCTTAAAATACAATTTCTATTCAGTATGTATCAATAGCAGCTACGTACCAATTGCAAAACAAGCATTAGGCAGATCTAATGTAAAAATATGTACAGTTGTTGGGTTTCCGCTAGGAGGTATGTCAACTGAAGCAAAAATGTTTGAAGCAAAAAAAGCT
>TARA_R110002111_G_scaffold99484_10_pt1 | contig 24390 bp, 17 predicted proteins | sample TARA_R110002111 | Tara Oceans TARA_R110002111 (sample SAMEA4397363) | marine metagenome | biome: Polar Biome; feature: [ZZZ] marine water layer (ENVO:01000295); material: water (ENVO:00002006), including particulate matter (ENVO:01000060) such as... | depth 199 m | reverse complement strand
TTTATTGAAACCAAAGTTTATTTTTCTCAAATATAATAAGCTTCCTAGTTCTTCTGGCAAACTACCTTGTAGGTTATTAAACTGTAAATTAATTTCTACTACTTTATCATTTTCTACTTCAATACCGTACCACTTATCTACCGATTTTGATAGATCCCATGATGTGTTCCATTCTGCACCATTTGTCGCATTATAGATAGCTATTAAGGCCTCTTTTTCGTTTGATGAAACATTGGCAAATGCGTAAACTGAAACAAATAAAAGTAATATTGTAGATGTAATACTTTTCATAATGAATAAATTTGGGATTAATTCTTGTACGAATATAGAACAAGAGTAGACGAAAACCCATTTTATTGGATGAAATGCACTAAATTTTAACATTTTCCAATCGACAAAAGACATTAATTAAACAATTAAGGACTGTTTTTTTATAAAAATGCAATTAAGCGCTACTAAAAATCAACATTTAATAACTCGCCACTTATTTGAAGTAAATCTAGTTCTGCAAGTTTTGCTAAATATTTAGCTTGATTTCTACTAAGTTCTGCATTAAGCAGATTGAGTTGTGCTTGTCTAAACTCTATGGAATTAACTTGCCCTAATTTGAATTTCTCTGAAGTTCTTTCAAAATTATTTTGTGCTGTAATAATGTTATCTTCTTGAATTTTGTATATAACTAACTTATTTTGATAATCATCCCATGCATTATTAAAATTTCGTTCAACATCAATAATCAATCGTTCTTTTTCAAGTTTTTGATTTTCAAGAAAAATTTTATTATTTTTTATTTGTGTAATAGTACTACCGCCATCAAATAAATTCCAAGTGAGGTTTAAACCACCTGACACACCATTGGTTGTATTTTGAAGTGTGAATGCTAACGGGCTATTATTATTAGATTCATTCCAACCATAAGAACCAATTAAACCAACCGTTGGAAGAAACTGAGCTTTGCTCGTTTTTATATCAAATTGACTAATATTAATATTTGTTTGCGCCTGTAACAGAAATATGTTATTAGCTTTCATAGTTTTAAGTAAAGGCTCTCTTTCTAATTGAAGTAAAAAATTAAGCTCAGTATCTACTTGAAAATTTTCGGCATATGCATTTCCTAAAATCACATTTAAATCGCGTTTGGTATTTTTAAGTTCTTGTCTAATACCTATTAGAGCGATACTATCATTATTAATATCTACTTCAGCATTTAAAACTTCTAATTTGGTGTTTTGCCCATAATCAAACTGATAGTTTGCTCTAGTTAAGCGCCCTTTAGATATGGCTAGCGTTTGTTCTAAAGCACTTGTGTTTTCAGAAAGTTGTGCAATAGTATAATAAATTGAAAACATTTGCAGAATGGTAGTTTCAATGGTTTCGCGTGCATCTAATTCAGATAGTTTGTATTGTTCTTTTAAACGTTTATAGTTATAAAGACGTCCCAAACCATCAAATAAAGTATAGTTCAAATTAATAGATGCATTGTATCGACGTGTTTCTGCACCATCTGCAACTCTAGTTTCTCCATTTGCCAATTGCCCTTCTGTATCTTGTACGTCAATTGACCCTCCTGCATTTCCAGTAAGGGATGGTAGATATCCAGAATTTAGAATACCTTTATTGTTATTTGCAACCTCAACTGTATTGGTTACTATTTTAATACCATAATTATTTTCCAATGCCAATTTTACAGCCTCATTCTTTGATAAAATTTGTTGTGCTTTGGAAAAAAATCCAAGAAATAATAAAAAACAAGTAATGTAGACTTTAATGTTCATGATCTTCAATTTGTTCTTTTATAGCTCGCTCTACTTCTTCTTTAGTAACTTTTTTACCTGTAATTAACCATTTTATAGTAACCTTAGCACTATTGGTAGCTGATAATAAAATTGGTAAAAGAATTAAAGTTAATATGGTTGCCATACCAATTCCATAGGCAATTGAGATAGCCATGGGTTGTAAAAATTGAGCTGCTCTACTCTTTTCTAGAAGCAAAGGCGCTATTCCGGCTATTGTTGTTAATGAGGTTAAAAAGATAGCTCTAAATCTATTCTTACCTGCTTCGTATAATGCGTCGTCAAAAGACAAGCCTTCTCTTAGAAATGAATTGAACTTGCCTATTAAAACTAAACCATCATTTACCATAATACCTATTAAAGCTATTATGCCCAACATGGAAGATATATTTATTGGAAAATCATGTAAAAAATGCCCCCATCCTACGGCGATGAAACTAAACGGTATCATTAATATCAATAAAAATGGCTGACTGTAACTTCTAAAAGTAAAAGCAATAACCACATAAATTAGAAATATTACTATTGGAATTGTTTTGTTAGCAGATCTTGAAAGTTTATTAGCTTCACGGTTTTGACCCTCATACGACACTGTAATCGACGAATATTTAGACAAAATATCTGGCATAATATTATTTTTAATGTCTGCAATAATTTCGGTAGGGCTTGCTTTAGTATCGGCAAGGTCAGCATTAACTTGAATTTCTCTTCTTCCTTCTAAGTGCCTTATACTTTCTTCCCCTCTTTTTATTTTGTAAGTAGCTATTTCACCAAAAGGAACACGCAAGCCATTTGGTGTAATAATTCTCATGTCATCTAAATCGTTTATAGATTCTCTATTTGAACGATCATATCTTACCCAAACCCTAATTTCATCTTGTCCGCGCTGAAAACGTTGTGCTTGTAATCCAAAAAAGCCTGAACGTATTTGCGTCATAACATCTCTAAGATTTAATCCTAGTGCATAAGCCGATTCTTTTAGCTCAATATTAATCTCTTTAATCCCTTCAGGATCGGTATCGGTTATATCTGCCAATAGCGAATTATTTTCAAGAATGGTTCTTAATTCTGCAGTAGCAGCTTTTAACTCCGCAGTATTATATCCCAAAAGCGATACAGAAACTGGAGTTCCTCCAAAATTACGACCAGAACCTAAAGTTAATAATTCTACACCATAGACTTCTCCAACCTCTTTACGAATAGCATTTGTTATTTCTTGTGCTGAAAAATCACGTTCTTCTCCTCTTAATAAATTAACAGTTAAGCTCGCTTTATTGTTTCCTGGCCCAACATTTTTAATTATATTTTGTACAACTTGTTTATTATCAGTTTGACGTTTAGTAAAAGTCTTATTAACACGCCAAGAAGCATCCTCTACCATAGAAATTATAGAATCTGTTATCTTTGGATTGGCTCCTTCTGGCATCAATAAATTAACGCTTACACTATCACTATCTAAATTAGGAAAAAATGCACTTCTTATAATGCCTCCTTGATAGGCTCCTAATGTCAATATCATGATTCCTAGAAATATAGAAAATGTTAAGAAACGTTGTCTTAAAGCAAATTTTAATATAGGACTGTAAAGGTTATCTCTTAAATACCGCATGAATCGGTCTCCATATTCGTTAAACTTCCTAAGCTTTAAAAATATTTTATCAATACCTCGTTTCTTTACCTCCGTTTTAGGTTTTATTTTTTCTAAGGCTCTAGAATGTGCAATGTGTGCAGGCAAAATTACTAAAGCTTCAAACAAAGAAACAACTAGTGTTAAAATTACAATTAAGGATACTTCTCCAAAAATATCGCCTATTCGTCCATCTAAAAACAAAAAGGTTGAAAAAGCTAAAATAGTGGTTAATATTGCTGAAATTATAGGTGGCAAAACCTCTATAGTACCATCAATAGCAGCTTGAATTCTTGGTTTTCCTTTTTCGTAATGTTGATAGATATTTTCTGATATTACAATACCATCATCAACCAGAATACCAACTACAATTATCATCCCAAATAAGGATACTAAATTTATAGTAATACCAAAGTAAGCGGCAAAAATAAACATTCCTAAAAAGGAAACTGGCAGCCCTAATGCTACCCAAAATGCTAAACGTGTGTTAAGAAATAATGATAGAAAAATTAACACCAATAGAATTCCCATGGCTCCATTTTCTAATAATAAGCGCGTTCTATCTCTTAAATTAATTGAATTATCACTAACAACATCTATTCTTACTCCTGTGTTTTTTTGATTAAATCCTTCAATGTAATTATTAACACTCTCAGCTGTACCAAGTAAATCTTCATTATTAGTATTTGTAATCTCAATATTTACAGAAGGGTTGCCGTTAAAATAAGAGGCATTGGGCGTTTCAGAAAACTGATCTCTTATAGTGGCTACATCTTGCAAGGTTACTATAGTTCCGTCTTCTTTAGCTCTAACAGTTAGGTTATTTAATTCAATTCCGTAATACGACCGGTTGTTAGCTCTAATTAAATAATCTTCAGCTTCTGTTTTTATATTACCACCTGTTGAGAGTATATTAGCTTGAGAAACCGCAGCGGCAACTTCTGTAAAAGTAAGGTTGTAAGCCAAAAGATCATTCTCGCGAACAGCAATTTCTATTTCTTCATCAGGATAACCAGAAACGTTTATCTGAGAAATACCTTCAATTGCACGTATATCATTCTCAACCTGACGTCCTATAGTCTTTAAGGTTTTCAAATTAACATGCTCTCCGTTTATTGCAAAAATAATTGTTTGCCTGTAGCTCTCTTGTTTAGCAACTACCAAAGGCTCCATTCCAGTTGGAAAATTTGGAACTCTATCTACAGCATTTTTAATTTCTGCCAATAAAACATTAATATCTTCACCACGTTCTATCTCAATAGCAATGCTACCTCCATTTTCTCTTGCAGTTGAAGTGGTTCTATCAATGCCTTTTAAACCCTTTAAATTATCTTCAATTTTTAATATAATACCTTCTTCTATTTCCTGTGGAGCTGCTCCAGGATAAGCGATATTAATACTTATATTTTTTGCGTCTTGTAATGGTAAATATGAAGATTTTAATTGAAGTATTCCAAAGACACCAAACAATAAAAACCCAATTAGTACTACATTAACTGCAACACCATATTTAATAAAATATGCAATTAAACGTCTCATATTAATTTGTTAAAGCTTTAGCGTTGCTTTCTCAGTAGTATTAGAATCTTCTTCACTAGCCGTTTTTACTAACATACCTGCAAAGGCACTTGCTAATGGTTTTGAAAGTATTTTAGTGCCATCTGGAACGCCCTTAATAACCACATCATTTGGTGAAAAAAAAACAGGTTCAATTTTTATAATATCTAAAACGCTATCTTTTAAAATGTATATTTCTGAATTATTAACCAGTAATTTTCTTGAAATTCTGATTGCACTTGGTTCATCTGAAGCTTTTATTTGTGCTTCCAAATACATGCCTTCTTTTAACCCATCTGCTTTAACTTCAACATAAACTTTTACAGTTTGCGTAGTTTGATCTATTCTACTATTTATTCGAGTCACTTTACCTATAAAAAAATCGTTTCCTTCAAGTGCTTTTAAATTCACAGATTCTCCTATTTTTAATAAATCGGTATATGTTTTGCCTATAGCTAGCTCTAATTCAAAAACTGAAGGATCAATAAACTCACCTAATTTTTGTCCAGATCTAACTAAAGTTCCTTTGGTAACCAATGCCTCGGTAAGAACACCATTAAATGGTGCAGAAAGTCTGTATTTAGATAAGCGTTGCTCTAAATTTTTAACATTATAAAAAGAAGTTAATATACCACGACCCGTTATAAAATAGCTTACTTTTTCATCGTTAATTGCTGGTAAAGCTGGCGTAGTTTTATTCATGTCAAAATGCTTCAAATAGGTATCCCAAACCTTGAAATTATCTGGAAAATCTAATCTCAAATCTGGAATAATTGAAGTAATTAAATTATATAATTCACTTTTAGCCGCTTGTACAGATGCAAAATATTCGCTCGAATTAACTTTAATTAAAGTTTCTCCTTTTTTGTAGTATTGTCCTGGTTTAAAATCGTGAGCAGTACTTTCAAATATACCTTGTACCTCAGAATATAATTCGAATCTATTTTTTGCAATTAAGTTACCGTTTGCCGGAATCATTATAGGAACTGTAGTGTTTTTTACAGTTTCAACAAAAACAGTTTTTACTACCTTTTCAACCTTGGGTTTTACTTTGGTGTTGCTTTTTACTATAAAATAAGCCCCGAGGAAAGATGCTCCTAAAATTACAATACCAATAGCAATGAGTAATATTTTTCGCATTATTAAGTGTTTGATGGTCTTTAGCAAAATTACCCATTACCTGATTTGGAAAAGTTAAAAAAAACTTAAATGTTAACCATTAAACTCTTCTATTTCTAACTGAACATTCTCCCACTTTTGCATTAACGTTTTTAAATCAGATTTTTTCTTTTGGTAATTATTAAAAAAGTTGGGTTTTGAAGTTACTTCTTCGTAATTAATTTCAAGTGATAAATCAATATCTTTTATCTGTTTTTCTATCTGATTGATTTGAGATTCAACATTACTTAATCTATTGTTTAAAGATTTTAGCTTTTTTTGATCTTCGTAAGATTGTTGTTTTTTCTCTTTAGGCAGTTCCTTTTTAATAACTGTACGTTTTTCAACCTCTCTTAAATTATCTACATTTCGTTGATCTAAATAATAATCTATATCACCTAAATATTGCTTTATTTTTTGATCTTTAAACTCATAAACCAAATTGGTTAAACCTTGCAGAAAATCTCTATCATGCGATACCAAAAGTAACGTCCCTTCAAACCTCGAAAGTGCTTCTTTTAAAACATTTTTAGATTTTATATCCAAATGGTTTGTTGGCTCATCCATCACTAAAACATTAAATGGCTGCAACATTAATTTGGCTAAAGCTAAACGGTTTCGCTCACCACCAGAAAGCACTCTTACATATTTATCTACTTCATCGCCTCTAAATAAAAATGACCCCAAAATATCTCTAACTTTACTTCTATTGGTTTCGTTTGCAGCATCAATCATGGTATCTAAAACGGTTTTACTACCATCTAAATATTCTGCTTGATTTTGAGCAAAATAGCCTATTTGAACGTTATGCCCGAGCTTTAAATGTCCATTATACTTAATATCACCAACTATAATTTTTGCCAAAGTCGATTTACCTTGTCCGTTTTGACCAACAAAGGCTGTTTTACTATCACGCTCAATAAATAAATCCACATTAGAAAGCACATGGTTATCACCATAATTTTTGGATACTTTTTCAGCTTCAACAACTACCTTTCCTGGTGTAATAGAAACAGGAAAATTAAGCGTCATAACACTGTTATCATCTTCGTCTACTTCAATTCTATCAATCCTATCTAGTTTCTTAATAAGCGATTGCGCCATAGTTGCTTTTGATGCTTTAGCTCTAAACTTTTCAATTAACTTCTCAGTTTGTTCAATTTGTTTTTGCTGATTTTTTTGAGACGCCAATTGCTGCGTTCTCAACTCCTCACGAAGTACTAAATATTTTGTGTATGGTTTTGGATAATCATAAATACGGCCTAAAGAAATTTCAATAGTTCTATTAGTTACGTTATCTAAAAACATTTTATCGTGAGATACGATAACCACAGCTCCTGGATAGTTTTTAAGAAATCCTTCTAACCAAATTATAGATTCAATATCCAAGTGGTTTGTTGGCTCATCTAAAAGTAGTATATCATTATTTTGAAGTAATAACTTTGCCAATTCTATTCGCATACGCCAACCTCCAGAAAAGGTATCTGTAAGCTTATCAAAATCTTCCCGTTTAAAACCTAAACCTTGAAGAATTTTCTCGGTATCACCTTGGTAATTATAACCTCCTAAAATTTCATATTGATGCTGAAGCTCATTAATATCGACCATAAGTTGATGATAGCCTTCACTTTCATAATCGGTGCGCTCTGCCATTTGGGTGTTTACAGAATCCATTTTGGCTTCCAGAGATTTTATTTCTGTGAATGCTTCATAGGCTTCATCAAGCACTGTTCTTCCCAGAATAAAATCAATATCTTGTTTTAAAAAACCAATTTTAAGTTCTTTATCAGCAGCAATTTGCCCAGTATCAGGGGCCATTTCTTTTGATAAAATTTTAAGCATGGTAGATTTTCCTGCTCCATTTTTACCAATTAGACCAATTCTATCGCCATTTCCAAGTTTAAAGGTAATGTCTTCAAACAGATATTCTCCTTGAAATGAAATCGATAAGTTATGAATATTCATCATAGAAATGTAACTTTTATTACTTAGGCTTTTGTATTAAAAATGTATTTTTGTGTTTTGTTTCTTGCTTTAAAGAAACATTAATTTCAAAATAAATCTCGACTTATAATTAGAGAAATAATTTTTGAATGCGGTTGCAAAAATACATTAAATTATATGTTTAAAAAAGGATCAAAATTATATAGCATATTAACAGGTTCTTGCCCTAAATGCCATGAGGAATCTATGTTTAAAAACAAAAATCCTTATATACTTTCTGAAGCATTAAGCATGCACGAAAAATGTAGTAATTGCGGCACAAAATATAAAATAGAACCTTCGTTTTTTTATGGTGCTATGTATGTAAGTTATGGAGTAGGTATTGTGTTTGCCGTTGTGGCATTTGTGATTTCTTTTTTTGTTTTTGAAGCTACTATTAACGTTATTTTTATTTCTATAGTTGTCACTTTAGTTGTTTTTATGCCTGTTATAATGAGGCTTTCAAGAAATATTTGGATTAACTTGTTTATGCATTACGATAAAGCTTTGGCTAAGAAATAACTATCCAAATCTATTAATATCTATCTCTTTTTCTAAAGGGATCTTATTTTCAATAAAATTATAGAGTTGTTTTGCAACATATGGCCCAATCATAACGCCACGTGTACCCAAACCATTAAGAATATACATGTTTTTATAACTTTTATGTTGTCCAACCAAAGGCCTTCTATCTTTAACGGTTGGACGTATTCCAGCAACTTGATTTACTATTTCGTATTCGCATGAAATTAACTTATTTAGTTTAGTTAAAAGTTCTTCTTTAGCTTTTTTGGTGGTGGCATTGGTTTTGTCTTCACGTTCATAAGTAGCGCCAACAATATATAAATCATCTTCTAACGGAATTATAAAAACCCCAGATTTTAAAACATAATCTATATTTAAATCGGTAGCACGAATAATTAACGATTCACCTTTTGTAGCTGCTAATGGTAAATGTTTAAAAAAGGAATTTTTAACCATACCAAAACCCTCAGTAAAAACAACGTGTTTAGCTCTAATGTTTTTATATTGAATAAAACCTATCTCGTCTTTCAAATCATTATAACTAAATACGTCTTCAATAAGTAAATTATCTTTTAACAAATAAGCTTTATAGGCTTCTACTAAAGTTTTTACATCTATTCTCCCTGATTGTAAAACTTCTCCAAAACCAAAAGATGCATTAATAAAAGGACTTTCATTTTTAATAATTTTAGTTGAAATATACTCTGAAAGTTTTGGTTTATCTGAGGCTGAGAACCAGTCATTTTGCTCTTCAAGTGACGCAAATTTTCTATAAATTGGAATTTTATAGTCTAATTTTATATTTAGCTTTTTTTCTATATTTTCATACAAAGGCAATGCTATTTCAAGTTGCTCTTTGCTCTTCCAAACCGAAGTAAAACGTTTTAGAGCAACAGGATTATACAAACCGCTGGCAACTATAGAAGATTGCTGAGACCCATTATCAAACACCACAAAAGTCTTACTATTAGCCTTTAATTGTTCGCAAAAACTTATTCCAGCTAAACCAATACCTACTATAATATAATCTACTTGCATAATGCTACGAAGATAACCAGAAAATGGATTTTTATCTAAATTGTAAGAGCAAAAAAAAGACCATCTGAAAAGATGGCCTTTTTTTTATTTTAAAGAGGATAGAGAATTAATATGTCCACATATCTAATTCAAAATCTCTTATTTTATCTTTAATCCTTTCAGATTCAAGCAATTGCATCAATGCGTTTTGAGACACATATTCGCTTACAGCTCTATCGCCTTGTACATTTTCTTCTTTAAAAATATATCCTTGAAAACGTCTAGCGTTTAAAAGATGATCGAAAGAAATTGGCATCGAGCTATTTTCGTTATTAAAAGCTTTGTATTGATGCAAAACTTCTCTAGCATCTGGGAAAAATACCCAAAATAAAGGTACTAAATCTGGCTGATCAGAGTCAATAAAGTTAACATCTGGTGCAACAGGTGCAATACCTAAAAGCCTATATTTCATTTCTGATTGACGTTTATCAAAATACCAGAGACCTTTTACATGATATTCTGATATATCAGCAGCGGTTATATCTCTTCTATTAATATATTCAGCAGATAACTCTTCACCAGCATTTAATTGTTCAATACCTAATTCAGTAGTGTCAATTTTAACTAATGCCGATTCAATATCTTTTAAAGTTCGCTTTGTAGTAAAATAAGAATCATCATAAATGTTTTCTATCTTACCATTTTTTATACTTTTCATAAGTACATCATACAATGAACGTCTATCACTACCAATATTATTGGTATCGATTGGATAATACATTGGAAAATTTGCACGTTCGTCAAGAACTATTTTTTCCCAAACCATTTTTGAGAAAAGGATGTCTCTATCATCAACATAACCATAATCTAATGGCTTATCGTTATCTAGCGCTATTTGCGCATCTGTTCTAACACCAATTTCCTGCGGACTTTTGGCATTCAATACATTTGCTTGTGCAAACACACCAGATACTGTAAAGACAGTTGTAACGGTTAATAAAAAACTTTTTAAATTCATCTTTTTATACATTTTAATTATTTGGCTATAAAATAACCTCATACTAAATTTACAATCTAGTTTGTAAGCTCAATAAGAATTGGCGATACTTTTTTAAGTATTACACTAACACCACTAGCCTTAGCCTCAATATCAAATATTGTAACATCAGAACCACGTTTAGCTTTAGTTAATATCTGTTTCGCTCTACTATCTAACTTATTTCCACTTACATTTATTGTTGGTTGCCCTGGAACTTTAAACTTAAAGCCTGTAACTCTTAATGGTAACTCAAAATCAAAATCGTCAAATTTAGCGCCAACAGTTGAAATTTCAAGTGCATTTTTTTGCATTTTAATTGCGCCATCTTCGCCTCTTACAGTTCCTGTTGGTTTTGGTAAATCTTTAATTCTAAATTTAGCGTTATCACTTACTTTACCACCATCTGGCAATGTGCCCGTAACGTTAATAGTTACTTCTCTACCTTTAATTTTGGTAGCATCCATTGTGTAACTACTTCCAGAACCTTTAGATAAACCTTGAGCACTAGCAGATACTTTATTATCTGGAATACCAGCAAACGAAATAGTCATCGGGTTTTTAACACCTCTATAAACTACATTCATTTTATCTGCAGAAATTGTAGCAGAATTTGGTTTCGCTACTGTAGCAAATGATGATTTTACAGCAACTGGAATTTCTTCTCCACCTTCACCAAAGAATAAATTACCTTCAATTTTGTGTTCTCCAACACCACCAGTACCAATCTTTAACTTCACTTTACCATCTTCAATAACGTATTGATCTTCCTTAAGTGGTCTCCCATCTAAAGTTAATTCAACGCGTTTTGGTTTTGTTGAAGCATCTTTACGACCTAATACAATTTGTCCGTCAAACTGCTCACCATTAAAGTAAGCCGATTTAGAGGTTTCCATTAAGGTTGTATAGTTTGTCATTGAAACTTGATTAGAAAGTTCTCCTGCCAACATATGAGACAATACTTGAGATTCTGTAGTTTTAATATCAGATTGCAGTTGCGTCATCTTGGTTAACGATGCTACTAAAGGAAATCCTTTGTAGTGGTAATCTAACCAGTCCACCTTTAAGCCATCTCTATTAACAACTTGTTCAGTACTAAATTTCTCGTTAACGTCTTTAATTACAGACTCCATACCTTTTTCGCCAGCTAAAACATTAGCTACACCTTCTCTAAAGGTTTTCATATGATTTAAAAACTTTTGACCATCTTCTTTAACTTTATCTCCTTTAAAGAAATGCTCGTCAAGGTAATCGCCTTTATCCATAATCTCATAATCCGTAGGATCTTCAATTTTAGCGGTCATATTTCCTTTCAAATCTGCTAAATAAGCATCAAATTCATGAGCTAACTTATCAATTTGGTCAGCTTTTGCTTTTAAAGGCTCATATTTTTCTGGTGAATCTGCTGCTTTCACATCTAAACTTGCAACAAAACTTGCGTTTCTTTCTTCAGTTGCTTGGTTAGATACTGTAAGCTTTTCGTTCATTAATCCGAAGGCTGAAAGCACTTCTTTCGACATATTTAAAGCTAGCATCGCTATAAATATTAAATACATCAGATTAATCATTTTCTGTCTTGGTGATAAATTTCCTCCTGCCATTTCTAATTAGGTTTTTGGTTAATATTAAATTTGGGGTTAACCCCTAATTAGTTTTTAGTCATTGCAGATAACATACCGCCATATACACCATTTAATGATGATAAATTAGATGCTAAAGATTGCATTTGCTCTTTTAATTTAGAAGCATTTTCAACAGATTCTTCATTAATACTAGCTTGCTTATTAGCACTTTCTAATTGTACTTTATAAAGGCTATTTAATGATTCCATTTGAGCTGCAGCCAATGACAATTCTTGACCATATTTTTTACTAGCTTCAATAGAATCTACTGTAGATGACATGTTTTTAGCAGCGCCTTCGAAACCTCTAATGCTATCTCCTAAACTTGAGATTAATTCGCCATCAATTTTAGCTTCTTTTAATAGGTTATCTAATTTTTTAGATAATAATCCTTGAGCATCTTCTTTTCCTTCTTTTTTACTTACTTGTCCTCCAGCTAATTCTGGATATACTAATGACCAATCTAAATCATCATCAACGGGTTCGAATGCTGATAATGCGAATATAATTGCCTCAGTTACAAGACCAATAGTTAACATGACGTTACCCGTTAGTGGTCCAATTTCGAAGTGAATAATTTTGAATAGTGCTCCAACGATTACAATTGCTGCTCCTAATCCATAAGCCATAGCCATGAATTTTTTTTGTGCTTTTGAATTTGCCATAATTTTCGGTTTTTAATTTTAAGCAAGTTTTTTTTATTGCTTAAGTAGGTTAATTAATAGTATTTATTATTGATTTGATTTATTATTGTTTGTTCGTAGTTACTTGTGTCCCCATGTAATCTTGAACGGTTCTGAAACCTATGAAACTTCTTGCAGAATCTGCATATTCATAATCTCTCGTACTTACTTGCAAAAAGTAAGCCACATCTTTCCAAGAACCACCTCTTACAATTTTACGCTGGTTGTTAGCATCATTAACACTAGGGTTAATGGTAGATATGTACTCATATGAATTAGGATCATAAGATGCATTTACCCATTCTGAAACATTACCAGCCATGTTATACAAATTATAATCGTTAGGCTCATAAGATTTTGCTTCTACGGTATACAATGCTTGATCTGCTGCATAATCACCTCTTACAGGTTTAAAGTTTGCCATAAAGCAACCTCTATCACTTTTTGTGTAAGGGCCACCCCAAGGGTAAGTTGCAGCTTGAAGACCACCTCTAGCGGCGTATTCCCATTCTGCTTCTGATGGTAACCTGAACGTATTTACCATTGCAGCTCCTTTCTTAGATTTTTGATGTGAATTTTTGTTAATAGTTCTCCACTCACAAAATGCTTTGGCTTGTTTCCAAGTTACACCTACAACAGGGTAATCACTATAGGCATCATGCCAAAAGTAATCGTTGTGCATAGGCTCATTATAAGAATAAGCAAAGTCTCTAATCCAAACTGTTGTATCTGGATAAATTTCAACTTCATCTTTCTTTATAGCATCTTTACGACTAATACCTCTGTTTTTAGCAGCTTCTTGTATATCCATATAGTTATACTGAAACTTGAACTTTTTAACATCCCAGGTACGTTGTCCATTATAAGATTCTTCTAAAGATAGATACATGGTATCCATAACTTCAGCGTAATACTCATCAGGATAATCTGCGGTATCAAAAACTAAATCAACATCATGATTTATTTTTCTACCTTCATAACCTGTGGGTCCTAATCCAGTATAGTTTTCAAACATATACTTTTCGTAAACAGACATATTAGCTGTATCTGCATCTTTAAATGCATACTCACCAATACCTCCATCATCTGGTACTTTGCCAACTTCATCGGCTAAAATTGCCAATTTCATTCTTACGATAGAATCTCTTACCCAATGAACAAACTGACGATACTCACTATTTGTGATTTCGGTAGCGTCCATGTAAAAGGCTCTAACTGTTGCTGTTTTGGCTGGTGCGTCGTTAACTCCTGCTAAGTCATCATCGGCTTTACCCATTATGAATGCTCCACCTGGGATTAATTCCATACCATATGGCTTTTCTGGATGCCATTTTTTCCCTTTAACACCAACTAGTTCTCCTCTATCTTTAGAGCCACAACTGGCTAGTATTGTTAATACTGCGGTTAATAATATAAGCTTCTTCATATCCATTGAAAACTCGAGGTTAATAATTTATGCTTTGTTTTGAGAGCGTAAACATATTTATATATTTCCATAAAAACAACTTTTTAACCAAAAAAAATACATTTCATCGTAAAAACTTCGCATTTCACCGATAAAATTGATTTTTTAGCTATTGTTTATTGTTTAAACACAATTCTTTTGAAACGCTTTATACCAGCGCTCTGGCACTTTATTACTACATGCATCTAAGTAATCTTGGTGCATGCAAGGTAATAACGTATGTCTTTTTAATTTATTATTGATTTCGCTTAAAAAAGGGATCTCAATCCACCATCTTCCCGTTTTATTACTTTTATAAAATACTAATTCTTCTGATTCTACTAGTGTAATAAACTTTTGATAGTTTCTATCATCTGAAAAATCGTCATCTTTTACTCTATAGTTAACACCTTCTATAAAATACCAAAGCATTTGCGAAATCAGCATCGATGTAATTTCATCATCCTTTGATGGTTTATATTCATAAATACCAAAAGAGGTTACCTTATTACTTATACCGGCATAACGTGCAATGGCACAAATCTCTTTTCCATCTAATCCGTTAGGTGAACATTTTTGGTTTAAACTTACCTCAGCACCTTTTACCGAGCTTAAATCTATAGTTACAATGTTGGCATCTCTTAATACAGGCTCTACTATGGTGATATCTTTTGAGACTTGCCCAAGCCTGTAGGATTCAAAATATAAACTATCCATTAAATCAATTTCTTCTTGTGCATTAAAATAAGTTTGATAACCTATAGTTGCATAATTAAATAGATTATAGGGCTGATCTAAAATTATTTTACCAATAAAACTTGTATTCTTTATGGGTTTAGTGGAATCGCCTAAATTGAACTGACAATCTACATTCACAATATTTACCATTGGAACTAAATTATCATAAGCTCTATAATTAGCATAGGTAAGATCTTGTGTGCCTCCTAATATAACAGGAATAATATCTTTACTTACCAACAAACTAATAGCTGTTTTTAATGCAAAGTAAGTATCTTCAACACTTTCTCCTTTATTAATATCGCCCAAATCGGCAATAGTTGTATTCCAACTTCCAGGAAAAAGGCCGTAAAAAGATTTTCTTATTTCATTTAACTGAAATTCCTCTCCTATATAATTAACATCGTTTCTATTTTCTAGAACCCCAATTATAGCAATATCAACATCATCTAAATCTGGAATACCATTTTGTGAGGAGTGAATTTTAAGTTTTCTTCCTAAGGCTTGTATAGAAAGCAACTCATTATGAGCTAAAACTAAATCTGAAACTGGTGATAAAAAATTAAAGTTCATTTATTCAAAAAGCAATTTTTGTAATTGTTCAAAATTTTGAACAAACACAAATATCAATAGAATTATTGAGTTTTCAATTACCTTTATGTTAAAAATCATCGATGAAATACACTTTTTACAAAAATAAGAATCAAAATCTTCCAGAATTCTTAACAATAGTTAGCCTAAAACTAAAATTTACTTCTTTTTAGTAGTTGCTTTTTTCTTGGTAGTTATTTTTTTCTTAGCTGTTTTCTTTTTTGGAGTTTTAGCTTCTATAATAGCTTTTGCCTCATCTAAGGTCATTTTGGAAACATCAACCGTTTTAGGTAATTCAACTTTAATTTTACCTTTTAAAACATGGTGCCTGCCCCAACGTGCTTTTTCAACGCGAATACCTTCGTCTTCCCAATTGTGAATAACTTTATCTATTTCTTTTTGAATTTTTGCTTCAATCAATTCAACGATGTCTTCATCCGATAATTCATCCCAATCGTACTTTTTATTCACATTAATAAACATATTGTTCCATTTAATAAATGGACCAAAACGCCCTTTACCTTTTTGCACAGGCAAATCTTGATACATATATATAGGTGCGTCTGCTTTTTGCTTTTCTTTAATTAAAACAATCGCGTCATCAAGTTCAATACTTAAAGGATCTACACCTTTTGGAAGTGACACAAACGAATCTCCAAATTTTATATAGGGTCCAAAACGACCGTTATTAACTAATATATCTTCACCTTTGTACTCACCTAAACTTTTTGGAAGCTGAAATAAATCCATAGCTTCCTCATAAGTAATTGTGTTTAATTGTTGCTCTGGACTTAAACTTGCAAACTGTGGTTTTTCTTCGTCATCAACCGTTCCAATTTGAACCATTGGCCCAAACTTACCTAAACGCACACTGACGCGCTTACCAGTTTTTGGGTCTTCACCCAAAATACGCTCACCAGATTCTCTATCAGCATTTTCTTTTACGTCTTCCACTATGGGATGGAAATCTTTGTAAAACGACTTCATCATTTTAGTCCAATTTTCTTTCCCTTCTGCTATTTCATCAAAATCTGCTTCAACTTTAGCTGTAAAATTATAATCTAAAATTTGTTCAAAATGATTGACTAAAAAATCTGTAACAATCATCCCGATATCTGTTGGTACTAACTTCCCTTTATCAGAGCCTACTTTTTCACTTAGTAGTTTATCTTTTACAGTGCCATTTAGAAGTGTTAATTGCGAATAATTTCGTTCTTCACCATCAACAGAGCCTTTTTCAACATAATTTCTATTCTGAATGGTTGAAATAGTTGGTGCATAAGTTGACGGACGACCAATGCCTAATTCTTCTAACTTTTTAACCAAAGAAGCCTCAGTATATCTTGCTGGCGGACGTGTATAACGTTCGGTTGCTGTAATGTAATTATTAAGCAAAGTTTCGTTGGTTTTCATTGCCGGAAGCATACCATCTTGCTCTGCATCTTCATCATCTGTGCCTTCTAAGTATACTTTTAAAAACCCATCAAACGTAATAACCTCGCCATTTGCGGTAAATATTTCATTATGGGTTGAGGCACTAATTTTAACATTAGTTCGCTCTAATTCTGCCTCACTCATTTGCGATGCTATAGAACGCTTCCAAATTAAATCGTATAATCTTGCCTGATCTCTATCGATATCTACCGAATGCGTTGCAAAATTTGTTGGACGAATAGCCTCGTGCGCCTCTTGTGCGCCTTTAGCCTTTCCTTTATAATTTCTTGGTTTACTATATTTTGATCCAAAAGCATTTTTAATTTCTGCTTCGGCGCCTTTTCTGGCTTCATCAGATAAATTCACACTATCTGTTCTCATATAAGTAATCAAACCCGCTTCATAAAGGCGTTGCGCCATATTCATGGTTTTACTTACTGAAAAATAAAGTTTACGTGATGCTTCTTGTTGTAATGTTGATGTTGTAAATGGTGCCGCAGGCGATTTTTTTGCTGGTTTTTTTTGTAAATCAGCAACTTTAAAATCGGCTTTAGCGTTTTTTTCTAAAAATTTTTGAGCTTCTGCTTTCGTTGAAATATTACTCGGAAGCTTCGCTTTAAAGGTTTGCCCGTCTTCATTTGAAAATTCTGCATCAATTCTATATGATGCCTCAGGTGTAAACCCTTGGATATCTCTTTCTTTTTCTACAATTAAGCGTACTGAAACGGATTGAACACGACCTGCAGAAAGACCACCTTTTACTTTTCTCCATAAAACAGGAGACAACTCATAACCCACAATTCTATCTAAAACACGACGTGCTTGTTGCGCATCAACCAAGTCGTAATCTATACTTCGTGGGTTTTCAATAGCTTTTAGAATAGCTGATTTTGTGATTTCATGAAAAACAATACGCTTTGTTTTGTCTTTATCCAATTTTAAAGTTTCTGCTAAATGCCACGCAATAGCCTCACCCTCACGATCTTCATCACTTGCTAACCAAACCATATCGGCTTTTTTAGCTAAGTCTTTCAGTTTTTTTACAACTGCTTTTTTATCGCTGGAAACTTCATATTTTGGTTTAAAATCACCATCTACATCCACACCTAATTCCTTAGAAGGAAGATCGGAAATGTGTCCAAAGCTAGATTCCACTTTAAAATCTTTTCCTAAAAATTTTTCTATAGTTTTTGCCTTAGCAGGTGACTCAACAATCACTAAATTCTTCGCCATACTTGATTTTTTGAAGCTACAAATGTATATGAAAAAAAGTTTATCTGCCTAATTTTACAGATTATCTGTGAATTATTTCAATAAAAAAAGCCACATTTTGAGTTTAAAATGCAGCTTTTTAATATTTATAAATTATATTATTCTGAAGTTGTTCCTATTTCTTCGATGACGTTGTTTTTATCAAAACCAATAACATGTTTGTATATTAAATATGTAGGGTGATACATAAATGGGGACAAAAACAAAGCCCCTATTCCACAAGTTAAAAACATTAAAATTACTACCAATAAATAAGAAACAACAAATAAACCAAAAGAAAGCAACCATTTTTTGTTTCCTAACTTAAAACTAGCTTTTACAATATCTCCAACACTTAATTCTGGATTAAAAGCAAAGAATAAACCGAAATAAGATAATGGGACAATCGCATATATTAATGGAATATAACACAATAAAGCAGCTGGTATTGCAATTAAAATACTTACCAACATAATTAAAAATGCTTTACTTAAATACTTTCCTTTTACAAAATAAAAAAAATCAGAAGTAATTACTTGTTCATCATAATCTAGCTTTTGCATAATTCTGTAAAACCCAGCATTTAAAGCCACTGAAATAGCGCCCAAAACAAAAACCCCAACTATTACAAACAAAATATATAGTATAGACATTCCTGCAAAAAAGTCTGTGAATACTTCATTATCATTATAACCACTTTCTTGTTGCGCAATTACCATACCTATTAGCGGTACATATAAAATAATAATTAAAGGCAACATGACTAGTAAAGTGAATAGCTGCAATAAGAAACCTTGGAGCCATGTTTTTTTAAACAACTCAATGGATTCGCTAAAAATAGTACCAAAATCAAGTTCTTTGGCTTTTTCAATTTTTTCTAATAAACTACTAATTGTGTTCATTTTTTTGTTTGGTTAATGTTAGGCAATAAATATAAACATTTATTTAACTCCAAAAAAAATCCTACTCTGGAGTAGGATTTGGAAATTATTATAACTTGTTTTTTTAATTCAACGAATAACTGCTAATCAACCTCACATTATCTTCTAAATATTCATATTGGTATAATACATCGCCACCAATCATTAACAACGAATTTTGCAGCGGAATAACATCTTTAGATTGAATATCTTTTAAGGTTCTTATTTGTTTAATATCTAAAGGATTCGCTTTATTAAACAACTTTAAACCCGCAGTTCCGTCACAAACAAATAACATGTTTTCTCTTATTCCTAAACCGTAAGGGTTTTCCAATTCGTGTCTTGCTGCTAAAACAGGATTGGTTTTATCGCTAATATCTATTATTTCTAAAACGCTTTCTAATTGTCCGCATAAGTTACCGCCTCGTAATGTTAAATAAGCATAATCACCATCAACAACAACAGGATCGCAACCTTCCCAATGTGTAAATTCTGAAACAAACTCAGGAAATGAAGGATTACTTAAGCTATAAATGTACATGCCGTTTGTGCTTCCCAAATATAAATAATCATCGGCTTGAAACATGGTTTCTATATTCCAACCAGCGTATTGCGTGTTTGCTAATGTTGGTTCTGATAAATTTTGAATATTAAAAATAGCCATTTCATAATTTCCAACGGTGTACAAATAATTATCAACTATTTGAAAACGCGCTAGAGAGCCGCCTACTCCTATGTTAGATTCGGCATTACTTCCATTATTCAATATAGCTCCATCAAAAACAACATCAATAACACGATTATCCTGTTTTTTTCTGCGCTCACGTTTTACTGTCCAACCCACAATTATATCTTCTTCGTAATTATAATTATTATAATCTACAGCTTGAGCTTCAATAGGAATTTGAATATCATAAATGCTGAAAACATCTTCCAATCGTTCCACTTCACTTATCATATTTATATTAGAAATATCAAAAACCAATAAATCTGTAGCGCTATCGGCAAATAAATAATTGTTTTTTACTGAAATATCTTCGTTTCCTGGAATAGAAATGAATTTAACCTTTTTTGGAAATCTAGGATCTGAATTATCAATAATATGAATACCATCAATATCATTTACAAAAATATAGTTATTGTAAACATAAATTTTACCAGGTTCATTAATATCTCTGGCAGATTTAATGTCGACTGATTTTCTAAATTCCGCTTTACTCATAAGCTCTGGAGTTGCCACCATAACAAGCTCAAAATCAGAATCATCATTGTCGCAGGAATAAATTAGAGTAAAAATTAAAAACAAAAGCGAGTAATTGATTTTCATAGTTTTGGATGTTTTATTTTAAGATACCAAAAACCTAAAATGGTTGCGTTAAACGGAATATTATTTTTTAAAAATACTATGATAATATAATCTGCCACTTTGTCATAAAATACAAATTAATTGTATCTTTGCACACTTATTGACCTTTATGGTTTCAGTGTATTATGGAGAAAACAATTGACGAAAGTAAACAAGGTCATTCTTTAGTTTTAGAACGAAAAGAAGGCAACAAACGCAAACTTTTTATTGAAAGTTACGGTTGCGCTATGAATTTTAGCGATAGTGAAATTGTAGCATCTATCTTAGAAAATCAAGGCTATAATACCACACAAAAACTTGAAGATGCCGATTTGGTTTTAGTAAACACCTGCTCTATTCGAGATAAAGCGGAACAAACCGTTCGTAAACGTTTAGAAAAATATAATGCTGTAAAACGCGACCATAACCCAAAAATGAAAGTGGGTGTTTTAGGTTGTATGGCCGAACGGTTGAAAACCAAATTTCTTGAAGAAGAAAAAATTGTTGATTTAGTTGTTGGTCCAGATGCCTATAAAGATTTACCAAACCTTTTAGCTGAAGTTGACCAAGGGCGAGATGCCATAAATGTTATCCTTTCAAAAGAAGAAACTTATGGCGATATTTCACCAGTGCGCTTAAATACAAATGGTGTTACAGCATTTGTTTCAATCACTCGTGGTTGCGATAATATGTGTACATTTTGTGTGGTGCCTTTTACTCGTGGTCGAGAACGCAGTAGAGATCCTCAAAGTATTCTTGAAGAAGTTAATGACCTATGGAATAAAGGTTATAAAGACATCACTTTACTCGGCCAAAACGTAGATAGTTATTTATGGTATGGTGGCGGACTTAAAAAAGATTTTATTAAAGCCAGTGATATGCAAAAAGCAACAGCTGTAAATTTTTCTAAATTGTTAGAATTATGCGCAAAAGCACAACCTAAAATGCGTGTTCGGTTTTCAACTTCAAACCCACAAGATTTAACCTTAGATGTTGTTAAAACTATGGCTAAATATCCAAACATTTGTAATCATATTCATTTACCGGTGCAAAGTGGAAGCAATCGTATTTTAAAAGAAATGAACCGTTTACACACTCGTGAAGCCTATTTTGAATTGATTGATAACATCCGGAAAATCATTCCAAACTGTGCTATTAGTCAAGATATGATTGTTGGTTTCCCAACAGAAACTGAAGATGATTTTCAAGATACAGTAGCCTTAATGGAATATGTAAAATATAATTTTGGTTACATGTACAAATACTCTGAACGCCCTGGAACCATGGCGGGACGAAACATGAAAGACGATGTGCCAGAAGAAACAAAAAAACGACGATTACAAGATATTGTTGACTTACAACGAAAACACAGCGAAATTAGAACCAAAGAATGGCTAAACACAACCGTTGAAGTGCTCATTGAAAAAGAATCAAAAAAATCAGCCGAACAATGGTCTGGTAGAACACCACAAAATATTGTTTGTGTTTTCCCTAAAGCCCATTATAAAATTGGTGATTTTGTGAATGTGAAAGTAAAAAATTGTACTAGTGCAACACTAATTGGGGTGGCTATCCCTCTAACAAGCCCCCTAAGCCCCAAAGGGGGAACACGAACCCGCAAAAAAAATAATTAATATCTCATTTTAAAAAATTAAAATTTTTATGAAACAAACAATAGAAACAAAAAAATATAACGCCTTAAATTCCCCCTTCGGGGGCTAGTGGGCCATGGAATCAGTTCAAGCAATAAAACAACGTTTTGGTATTATTGGTAATACGCCGTCATTAAATCGTGCTATTGAAAAAGCGATTCAAGTATCACCAACCGATATTTCCGTTTTAGTTACTGGCGAAAGTGGTGTTGGTAAAGAGAGTATTCCTAAAATAATACATCAATTATCGCACAGAAAACACAATAAATACATTGCTGTAAACTGTGGCGCTATCCCTGAAGGCACCATAGATAGTGAACTTTTTGGACACGAAAAAGGGGCGTTTACTGGCGCTACACAAACACGTGAAGGTTATTTTGAAGTAGCCGATGGCGGTACTATTTTTTTAGATGAAGTTGGCGAATTACCACTAACCACGCAAGTGCGTTTATTACGCGTTCTTGAAAATGGTGAATTTTTAAAAGTAGGCTCAAGTAAAGTGCAAAAAACTAATGTGCGCATTGTAGCAGCAACCAATGTAAACATGTTTGAAGCTATTGAAAAAGAAAAATTTCGTGAAGATTTATATTACAGATTAAGCACTGTTGATATTCATTTGCCACCGTTAAGAGACCGTCAAGAAGACATTCATTTATTATTCAGAAAATTTGCCAGCGATTTTGCTTTAAAATATAAAATGCCAACGGTAAAACTGACTGATAATGCCATACAAATACTTTTAAAACACCGTTGGAGCGGTAATATTCGTCAGTTACGAAATATCGCAGAACAGGTTTCAGTTTTAGAACAAAATAGAACAATAAGTGCCGATACTTTAAGAAGTTATTTACCAACATCGGGCACTAATTTGCCCGCGGTTATCAAAACATCAAAATCTAAAAGTGATTTTAGCAGCGAACGCGAAATTCTTTACAAAGTACTTTTCGATATGAAAAGCGACCTCAACGATTTGAAAAAATTGACCATGGAACTCATGAAAAATGGCAATACAAAAGATGTTGAGAAAAATAATGAAAGTTTAATTCAGAAAATTTATGGAAACGAAGATGAAGATGATTTAGATTTTGAAGATTCTATAGAGGATAGTGAAGTTATATCTATTCCAGAACATGTTTCAAATAATGATGAGGCTATTAATTCTCAAGATAAATATCATTTTGCAGAAGAAATTGAAGAAGAAGAAACACTATCATTACACGATAAAGAATTAGAATTAATAAAAAAATCGCTTGAACGTCACAGCGGAAAACGTAAATTAGCCGCAGCAGAACTTGGTATTAGCGAGCGTACCTTGTATAGAAAAATTAAACAATACGATTTGTAATTAATCGTTTAATTAAATAAAAATTAACATCATTACGAGGACGAAGGACGTGGTAATCTCATGATTTAAACTAGAATTAAACAGATTGCTACATTTCGACTGCACCAAGTGCAAGCTAAAAAAAGAATCTCAATAACAGTGAATTATAAAGATAGAAAAATGAAAAGATTAAAATATTTTTCTTTATTATTAATCGTAATTGTTAGTGTAATTGGATGCAAAATTCAATATGGCTTTACGCAACCCAGCTCAATTAAAGCAGATACTTTTCAAGTGAATCGCTTTGAGAATGCTTCAATATTATTTGAACCTGGTTTAGATTTACTTTTTCAAAATACCCTTCAAGATTTAATTCAAGATCAAACAAATTATAATCTTGTATCCTCAAATGCAGATTTGATTTATGAAGGTGAAATAACAGATTATAGAATATCGCCAACAACGTCAACATCCGAAAATACTGCTGCTCAAAACAGATTAACAATAAGTGTTAAAGTTAGGTTTTACAATAAAAATAATGAAGAAGATAATGTAGAACAAACGTTCTCATTTTTTTATGATTATGCAGGAAGTACTCAATTAATTGGATCGCTAAAAGCAACTGCACATGAAGAAATTTTTGATCGTCTAACACAAGATATTATTAATGCTACATTGGCAAAGTGGTAA
>TARA_R110002111_G_scaffold46150_2_pt1 | contig 24678 bp, 21 predicted proteins | sample TARA_R110002111 | Tara Oceans TARA_R110002111 (sample SAMEA4397363) | marine metagenome | biome: Polar Biome; feature: [ZZZ] marine water layer (ENVO:01000295); material: water (ENVO:00002006), including particulate matter (ENVO:01000060) such as... | depth 199 m | reverse complement strand
TCTTTAGTTTTACCAAATTCATATTTAGTATCTACTAAAATTAATCCTCTTGATGCTGCAATTTCAGAACCTCTTTGAAATAATTTACGTGTATAATCCTCTAATATTATATAATCTGCTTCTGAAACAATACCTCGTTTTAGAATATCTTCTCTAGAAATATCCTCATCGTGGTTACCCATTTCAGCTTTAGTTGCTGGTGTAATTATGGGTTTTGGAAACTTATCGTTTTCCTTCATGCCTTCTGGCATAGCCACACCACAAAGCATGCGTTTACCTAGTTTATACTCGCGTGCTGCGTGCCCACTCATATACCCGCGAATAACCATTTCTACTTTAAAAGGTTCGCATAAATGTCCAACAGCCACATTTGGGTCAGGAGTTGCAGTTAACCAATTTGGAACTAAATCCTCAGTCGCCGCCATCATTTTAGTAGCTATTTGGTTTAGTATTTGCCCTTTGTACGGAATCCCTTTTGGCATCACAACATCGAATGCTGAAAGCCTGTCGGTGGCTATCATAACTAATTCCTCATCGTTGATGTTATAAACTTCACGAACTTTTCCTTTATAAACACTTTTTTGTTTTGGGAAATTGAAATTGGTATCTATAATTGTTTTACTCATTTTTTAAATGTTTATGAGTTGATTTGTTTATTCGTTTATGTCAGTTCGAATAATTACGATGTGTCGGAATTGTATCGAGAACTTGTGTTTTGTCTTTACGAGGAGAATTTTTTAGACGTGGTAATCTCATCCTTTTAAACAGATTGCCACATCACTAAAAAGTAATTCGCAATGACGCTTATTATATTTTTATATTTTATTAAAACCCTTCGACTGCGCTCAGAGTACATTTCTTTTTTTTGACTGAATACTGCAACTGCAAACTGCTAACTATTCTACTCTCTATTTTCAATGCTTTTATAAGCCTCAATAACGCTTTTAACTAGTTTATGACGAATTACATCTTTATCATCTAAAAATATCATACCAACACCTTCTACATTTTTTAAAATTAGGAGCGCCTCTTTTAACCCTGAAATGGTACGGCGTGGTAAATCTATTTGCCCAGGATCGCCAGTTAAAAGAAACTTAGCATGTTTTCCCATACGGGTTAAAAACATTTTCATTTGGGCATGTGTGGTGTTTTGCCCTTCATCCAAAATTACAAAAGCATTATCTAAAGTACGTCCTCTCATAAATGCTAATGGTGCAATTTGTATCGTACCGTTTTCTATATAATGCGCCAACTTTTCGGGTGCAATCATATCACGTAATGCATCATAAAGTGGTTGCATATAAGGGTCTAATTTTTCTTTTAAATCCCCTGGCAAAAATCCTAAATTCTCGCCTGCCTCAACTGCTGGACGCGTTAAAATAATACGCTTAACCTCTTTGTTTTTAAGTGCTTGAACTGCTAAAGCTACACCTGTATAGGTTTTTCCTGTTCCCGCTGGCCCAATAGCAAAAACCATATCGTTTTTACGCATCAGCTCTACCATTTTGCGTTGGTTTGCAGTTTGTGCTTTAATAAGTTTTCCACCAACACCATGCACAATCACTTCGCCACTTTGTTTTGAAGTGGTATAGTCATCACTACTTTGGCTAGTTAAAACACGCTCAATAACATTTTCATCAAGTTTATTATACTTCGCAAAATGCTTTAAAAGCATGGTAATTCGGCGATCAAACTCTTCAAGCAATTCTTCATCGCCAAAGGCTTTAATTTTATTTCCGCGGGCAACAATTTTTAATTTAGGAAAATATTTTTTTAGGAGTACAATATTGGCGTTTTGAGCTCCAAAGAATTCTTTTGGAGTAATTTCTTCAAGTTCGATAATGATTTCGTTCAAAGGCGTAAATTTTTTTTAAAACTTCATCTGATATAATTGAAAATTATGCGTAGACAGATGAAATGATTTATTAGATTTGTATCTCACACTTGTGAAACTCAAAAATACATAATTTTGAGCGACCTAACGTTAAAAACATATCAACAATTTGCCAATGGCAATCATCACTTTAACAACCGATTTTGGAGAAAAAGATCACTTTGCTGGCGCGACTAAAGGCGCAATTTACAGTGAACTTCCAGATGTTAAAATTGTTGATATCTCACATAATGTTTCACCATTTAATATTCCAGAGGCGGCATATATTATTCAAAATGCATACAAGAGTTTTCCTAAAGGCACCATTCATATTATAGGCATAGATTCTGAGATTAACCCAGAAAACAAACACATTGCTTTAAAATTAGATGACCATTATTTTATTTGCGCAAACAATGGGATTATGAGTATGATTTGCTCTGAAATTGCTCCAGAAAAAATTGTAGAAATTAATATTCATGATAAAATACAAACCAGTTTCCCTGTTTTGGATGTGTTCGTAAAAGTGGCTTGCCATATTGCTCGTGGTGGTACTTTGGAAATTATTGGAAAAACTATACACAGTATTAAACCCATAAAAAATATTGTTCCGTTTGTTAATGACGAAAAAACTCAAATTGTGGGTAGCGTTATTTATATTGATAATTACGGTAATGTGGTAACCAATATTAAACGTAGTTTTTTTGAAATTGTGCAAAAAGGACGCTCTTTTGAAATTTCGGCTCGTAATTATAAATTCAAAAAAATACATCATAAATATAGTGACATCGTCAATTTTGAAATTCCAGATGAGAAACGACAAGATGAAGGTCGAGGTTTAGTCGTTTTTAATTCAGGAGATTTTTTAGAAATTGCACTTTATAAAAGCAATAGTATTACCGTTGGAAGCGCTTCGTCTTTAATGGGCTTAGGTATTATGGATACGGTGAGTGTTAACTTTAATAAAGAATAATTTATGTTAGTACGCATTGTGAAAATGGGTTTTTACGAACAGAATGTTGCTGTTTTTTTAGAACATTTTGAGGCCAATAAAAATAAAATACGAGCTTTTGAGGGCTGCAATTTTTTAGAATTATATCGCGATAAGAATGATACAAATATTTTTTTTACATACAGTTATTGGGAATCTGTTGACGCTTTAGAAAATTATAGAAAATCAGATATATTTACTAATGTTTGGGCTAAAACCAAACCGCTTTTTAATGTAAAACCTGAGGCTTGGAGTGTTGATAAATTAGAAAGTTTGAAATAATTAAAAAATAAATCGTCATTGCCAGACAAATTAATAAATTTGTTGAAGCAATTTCATAAATAGAAAAGATGACTTCGTCGATAAATTCTCTTAAAGACGTAAAACAAAATAATTAATGGTAGCCATACTTAAAAAAGAAATAAACGCATTTTTCGCATCGCCAATTGGCTATTTAGTTATTGCTATATTCCTAGTATTAAACGGACTTTTTTTATGGCTTTTTAAAGGTGAATTTAATATTCTTGATTATGGCTTTGCCGATTTATCATCCTTCTTTTTACTCGCACCTTGGATTTTAATTTTCCTAATTCCTGCGGTAACTATGCGCAGCTTTTCTGATGAAAAAAAACAAGGCACTTTAGAACTTTTGTTAACCAAACCCATATCGCACATTAATATTATTTTGGGTAAATATTTAGGGGCGTTTATTCTAATTTTAATAGCGCTTTTACCAACTTTAATTTATGTTTATACCGTTTACCAATTAGGAAATCCTACTGGTAATCTAGATGTTGGCAGTACTTTAGGCTCATATTTTGGTTTGCTTTTTTTAGTTGCCGCTTATACAGCCATTGGCATTTTTACATCTACACTATCCGATAATCAAATCGTTGCTTTTATTACTTCAGTTTTTCTGTGTTTTTTGTTTTACATTGGTTTTGAAGGGATTGCAGACTTTACTTCAAGTGATTTTATAAATCAATTAGGCATGAGTTTACATTATAAAAGTATGAGTCGTGGTGTTTTAGATACCCGAGATATTATTTACTTTTTGAGTATTACCATTTTCTTTTTAATGTTAACAAAACTGAATTTAACAAAAGAACACAAATGATTATAACCCCACTATTTGTTATATTTTTAATCATTGTTTTTGTTTTGATATGGCTGTTTACAAATACTATAGACAAACGGAAATGGGTGTCACTTTTAATTAGTTTGGTATTAACACCGCTCGCCTATTTTTTTGTTTTTTATCCTATTTTGAATATTTTTAGTAGCTATCATCATGAAAAATATTTTGATGCTGAAGCTTGGAAAAAAAAACCAGCTTTTCGTTATGAAATGGCAAAATATGTAAAAAGTGAACTTCTTACTGAAAAATCAAAAGAAGACGTTGAATTACTTTTAGGCGAACCCGAATGGTTTGGGTGGAATGATAGTATTAAAGCAAATTCTCCCGAACTATGGAACTACAATTTAGGCTTTAAACCTGGCGCTTTGAATAACATGCAAGAATGTGTTGAAATTGAATTTAAAAAAAATATTGTTACAACAATTAAACAATATCAATTAGAAAAAACTTTTGAATAAAAACATAAAATATATAATCCTGCTCATAATCGTTTTAATAGCCGTTAACCTAATTAGTTATTCGGTTTTTAAGCGTTTTGATTTAACCGAAGATTCAAGATACACGTTAAGCGACGCAACGCTAAAAATTATAGAAGATACTGAGTCTCCATTAATTATTGATGTGTTTTTAGAAGGCGAAGATTTTCCATCGGAATTTAGAAGGCTTCAAAATGAAACCAAACAATTACTCGAAGAATTTTCATCGGAAAACAAGAATGTTATTTTTAATTTCTTCAATCCTTTAGAAGACGAAGCGAATAGAGATATCATCATTCAACAATTAACACAGCGTGGTTTAAAGCCGATGCAACTTAGTGTTGCCGAAAACGGAAAGTCATCTCAAGCCATTATATTTCCTTGGGCATTGGCGAGTTATAATAACCAAACTGTTACTATTCCTTTAATTAAAAATAAAATTGGCGCATCACAACAAGAGTTAGTAACAAATTCTGTGCAACATTTAGAATATGCTTTTGCGGATGGTTTTAGCAAACTCATCAATCAGAAAGGTAAAAAAATCGCCATTTTAAGAGGCAACAAACAATTAGAAGACAAATACATTGCAGACTTTGTTAAAAAAATAGGTGAATATTATTTTATAGCACCTTTTACGCTAGATAGTGTGGTTTCAAATCCGGAAAAAACACTGAACGATTTAAATAAATTCGACCTCATTATCAATGCAAAACCTACAGAACCTTTTACAGAGGAAGAAAAATTAGTTCTGGATCAATTTACAATGAATGGTGGTAAAAGCTTATGGTTGATTGATGCCGTTGCCATGGAAAAAGATAGTCTATACAATGCATCTGGAAAGAATTTTGCGATGCCTAGAGATTTAAACCTCACAGATTTCTTTTTTAAATATGGTATTCGTATCAACCCAGTTATAGTCAGTTCACTCTACTCTGCGCCAATTACTTTAGCTATGGGCGAAGGTAGCGAATCGCAATTTCAGCATTTAAAGTGGCCGTATTCGCCATTGGCAGGTTCAAGTAGCAATCATCCTATCGTTAATAATTTAAATTTGGTGCGTTTTGATTTCGCAAACCAATTAGATACTTTAAAAAACAACATCAAAAAAACGATTCTTTTAGAAACTGCACCTTTAACAAAATTAGAAGGAACACCAAGAGAAGTAAGTTTAGATTTGGTTACCCAAGAACAAGATCCGACTATCTTTAATAAAGGTAATCAAACCCTAGCGGTTTTATTAGAAGGTGAATTTAGTTCGGTTTATGCTAATCGTATCAAGCCTTTTAAAATTTCAGAAGAAAAAAACAAAAGTTCATTTACTAAAATGGTAATTATTGCCGATGGCGATATTATTAAAAATGATGTGGTTAGAAATGCACCTCAAGAACTCGGTTTTGATCGTTGGACTGGTAAAAATTATGGCAACAAAGAATTTTTATTGAATACCATTAATTACTTACTTGACGATAACGGACTTATAAACATTCGATCCAAAGAAATAGCTGTTGCCTTTTTAAATCAGGAAAAAATAGCAAAAGAAAAAACCAAGTGGCAATTGATAAACATTGCATTACCACTGGTATTATTAGCACTTTTTGGATTCTTTTTTAATTACCTCAGAAAGAAAAAATACACAACTTAAATGTTAATAAGTTTGTTTCCAAATATAGACTGTTTGGGATATCTTTGTAAGGAGTATTTTCTAAACTAAAACGCATTTTTATAGATGAAATTTATAGTATCTAGCACATATTTATTAAAGCAATTACAAGTTTTAGGTGGCGTTATTAACAGCTCGAACACCTTACCTATTTTAGATAATTTCCTATTTGAATTAGACAACATGAGTTTGACTGTTTCTGCAAGTGATTTAGAAACCACAATGGCATCTACTTTAGATGTTGAAAGTGACAGTAAAGGAAGTGTTGCCATACCTGCACGCTTGTTATTGGATACTTTAAAAACCTTTCCTGAGCAGCCTTTAACCTTTGTTATTGAAGATAATAATACCGTTGAAATTAGCTCAAATCATGGTAAATATGCATTAGCTTACGCCGATGGAAATGAATTTCCAAAAGCTGTTGCTTTAGAAGATCCAAGTAAAACAGTTATTGTTGGTGATGTTTTAGCTACCGCAATTAGTAAAACTATCTTTGCTGCTGGAAATGATGATTTACGCCCAGTAATGAGTGGCGTGTTTTTTCAGTTTTCAACTGAAGGTTTAACGTTTGTGGCTACTGATGCTCATAAATTAGTAAAATATACTCGCGAAGATGTAAAAGCTAATCAAGTTGCTGAGTTTATTATGCCTAAAAAACCTTTAAATCTTTTAAAAGGTATTTTAGCTGCTAGTGAAGAAAATGTTACCATTGAATACAATGAAAGTAATGCAAAATTCACTTTTGAAAATTCTGAATTAATTTGTCGCTTAATTGATGGGAAATATCCAAATTACGAAGCGGTAATTCCTAAAGAGAATCCAAATAAATTAGTGATTGATCGTACTCAGTTTTTAAACTCTGTACGCCGTGTTAGTATTTTCTCAAATAAGACAACACACCAAATACGTTTAAAAATTGCTGGTGCAGAATTAAATATTTCTGCTGAAGATGTTGATTATAGCAATAAAGCTGAAGAACGTTTAACTTGTGATTACCAAGGCGATGATATGCAAATTGGTTTTAACTCACGTTTTTTTACCGAAATGCTGAATAATTTAAATTCAGACGAAGTACAACTTGAAATGAGTATGCCAAATAGAGCAGGTATTTTAACACCTGTTGATGGATTGGATGAAGGCGAACACATTACGATGTTGGTAATGCCTGTGATGTTGAATAGTTAAAATTTCTTCTAATACAAATAATTAAAAATACAAGCTTCGTCATTTAGCGTAGTCCTTATGTTTTATAATTATTAGTTAAACTTGACATTTTAACTTCTTATATAAAGCATTAATCAAACCTTTTCCAAAACCTACCTCGAATAGTTGGGAGATTCCTTGGTAATCGTTACATCATGCGGATGACTTTCATTAATCCCACTAGCTGTTATTTTTACAAACTGTCCAGTTTCTTTTAAGGTTTCTATATCTTTTGCTCCACAGTATCCCATACCTGCACGTAACCCACCAATAAATTGATGAATGCTTTCGTATAAATCACCTTTGTAGGGTACACGACCAACAATACCTTCAGGTACTAATTTTTTAATATCATCTTCTACATCTTGGAAATAACGGTCTTTACTGCCTTCTTTCATAGCTTCTACAGAACCCATACCACGATACGATTTAAATTTTCGTCCTTCGTAAATTATGGTTTCACCAGGAGATTCTAAAGTACCTGCCAAAAGCGACCCTAACATAACGGTATCTGCCCCTGCCGCGATAGCTTTTGGAATATCACCTGTATAACGAATACCACCATCTGCAATTACTGGAACTCCACTGCCTTTTATTGCCGCAGCAACTTCTAAAACCGCTGAAAACTGAGGAAAACCTACACCTGCAACCACACGAGTTGTACAAATAGATCCAGGACCAATTCCAACTTTAACAGCATCTGCACCTGCGGCTACTAAATATTTAGCAGCTGATCCTGTGGCAATATTTCCAACTATAACATCAAGTTTTGGAAATTTTGCTTTTATTTCTTTTAAAACATCCACCACTCCTTTTGTATGCCCATGTGCTGTGTCAATAACTACGGCATCAACTCCTGCGTTAACCAAGGCTTCTGCTCTTTCAACAGCATCAGCAGTCACACCAATTGCTGCAGCAACCCGTAAACGACCATATTGATCTTTATTAGCATTTGGTTTTTGACTGAGCTTCGTGATATCTCTGAAGGTAATTAATCCAGATAATTTAAAATTATCATCAACAATCAATAATTTTTCAATTTTGTGTTGTTGAAGGATTTTTTCAGCATCTTGTAAAGACGTTCCAACTGCTGCAGTTACCAAATTTTCACTGGTCATAACTTCAATAATTGGTCTTTTATTTTCATGCTCAAAACGTAAATCACGATTTGTAACAATACCTTTCAAAATTCCATCTTCATCAACAATAGGAATACCACCAATGCCATATTCAGCCATATATTTTTTGGCATGTTTAACTTTTGCCGTTAATGGCAGCGTAACAGGATCGATAATCATGCCGCTTTCTGCACGTTTTACTTTTCTAACTTTCATGGCTTGCGCCTCGATAGACATATTCTTATGTAATACACCAATACCGCCCTCTTGCGCCATAGCTATAGCCATTTTGCTTTCGGTTACCGTATCCATTGCCGCCGAAATAATAGGCACATTTATGGTAATGTTTCGTGTAAACTTTGTTTGAATATTAACCTCTCTTGGTAGTACTTCTGAAAAAGCTGGAACTAGTAAAACGTCGTCGTAGGTTAAACCTTCTCCCAGTATTTTGTTTTCGTGTGCAGTCATGTTGCAATTACAGTTATAATTGCATGCAAATATACAACTAAAATCTAAGTTTTAAATATTAATATTTATGAGCTTAATGTTAAGAATTCTAAACTAGTGATAACCCAAAATAAAATTATCAATATTTTTTTGAATCTGAAATAATTGGTTATCAAAGTTTTATGTTTTCTTATTTTTATTTATTCTAAATAAACTTTGGAAATGTGAAATTCATATGTATATTTGCAGTCGAAAAACAACCTTATTTTTAATCAGTCTAAATAAAATGAAGATCAAAATCACCCTATTTTTACTAGTAATCACAGGAATATTAAACGCACAACAATCGAAAAAAGAAGTCGAAAACGATTCTGTTCAAAAACTGGATAAAGTTTTAATAAATGCACAAGTTATTTTTGGAAGTAAATACGAAGCTAAAAATAGAACAGGGTCATCCTATTATATTTCTCCTGAAGAAATTAAAAAATTTAATTATGCCGATATTAACCGTCTTTTGAGAACCGTTCCTGGTGTGAATATTTACGAAGAGGATGGTTTTGGATTACGACCAAACATAAGTTTACGTGGTACATCGCCAGAACGAAGCGCTAAAATTTCTATTATGGAAGATGGTGTTTTAATTGCGCCTGCGCCTTATAGTGCACCTGCTGCTTATTACTTTCCGTCGGTTGCCAGAATGCAAGCTGTTGAAATTTTAAAAGGTAGTAGCCAAATTCAATATGGTCCATTTACAACTGGTGGTGCTATTAACTTAGTTAGTACGCAAATTCCAGATGCATTTCAAGGGTCGTTAAGGACAAGTTATGGTAGTTTTAATACAGGACAAACCCATGTTAAAATTGGCGATAGTAAAACAAACTTTGGTTATTCGATAGAATATTTAAATCTAAATTCTGATGGATTTAAAAACTTACCAGATGGCAGTAACACTGGTTTTGATAAAAACGATGTTGTTGCTAAATTTAGATTAAACTCAAACCCCGAAGCCATTGTTAAACAGTCCGTTAACTTTAAGTTTCAATATGCTGATGAAGTTTCAAATGAAACCTATTTAGGATTAACACAAAACGATTTCGATGCAAATCCTTTTGATAGATACGCGAGTTCGCAAGAGGATAAAATGACAAACGACCATATTCAATTTATGGTTACTCATAAATTAGATTTCACTAAACAATTCAGAATTACCACAAATGCTTACTATAATGGCTTTTCAAGAAATTGGTATAAATTAAATGATGTGGTTTTTAATGGCGATAAAGTGGGCATTGCTTCCATAGTGAATAATCCTGATGATTATCCAAATTACATGACTATTGTAAATGGGTCGTCAAATTCTGACGCTGATGCGCTTCTTGTAAAAGCCAATAATAGAGATTATATATCAAAAGGTGTGCAAACTAAGTTTGATTATCACTGGTCTGGTGCAAATGTATTTCACGATTTAGAAATTGGTTTACGCTACCATTACGATGAAGAAGACCGTTTTCAATGGGTTGATGGATATAATATTTTAGATGGAAATATGAATTTAACATCTAACGGCACACGAGGCGGGGACGCAAATAGAATAAGTAGTGCAAAAGCTTTTGCTGCATCTGCATTATACAAATTGAAATACAAAAACTTAACTTTAACTCCAGGTATTCGCTACGAAAATATTAGATTAAATAGAGAAGATTTTGGCAAAAACGATTCAAGTAGAACGGGTTCAGATTTATCTACAAGAGAGAATACTGTAGATGTTTTTATCCCTGGAATAGGCTTCAATTACAAATTTAATGCAAATACTTCTATCTACGGAGGTGTGCATAAAGGATTTTCACCACCAGGAAACGAACCTGGACAAAAAGCTGAAGAAAGTATTAATTATGAAATAGGATCTCGATTTAATTTAAAAGGACTTCGCGGTGAATTAGTTGCGTTTTATAACGATTATAGTAATCTTTTGGGTAGTGATTTAGCAGCAACTGGCGGCACTGGGTCATTAGATCAATTTAACGCAGGTGAAGTTGCCGTTAGTGGTTTAGAAGTACTTTTAAATTATGATTTACTTGAAAATAATACTAAATTTTCTTTACCTATTACCTTCGGTTATACCTTTACAAATACCGAGTTTTTAAATAGTTTTGGTAGCGACGATAGTTTATGGGGAGAAGTTACTGTTGGCGATGAGTTGCCTTATATTGCAAAACATCAATTTAACACCTCTATTTCACTAGAACATGCGAAATTTGAATTAAACTTAAACGGACGATTAAATGGTGCATTTAGAACTTTAGCCGGAACAGAAACCATTACTAATGAAAATGGAGTGACTTCAAACTTTATCATAGATTTTTCTGGAAAATATCACTTTACAAAAAACTTTAGTTTAACAGGAAATATCATCAATCTTTTAGATGAAACGTATGCTGTTTCTAGAGTTCCTGCTGGTTTACTCCCTGGGCATCCATTTGGAGCTTACGCAGGATTAGAATTGCGTTTTTAAAAACACATCATATTTTAAAAGAGAGTCATTATTATAAAATAGTGACTCTTTTTTATTAGAACTCATCTTTACTTTTGTTTTTAACCAAATCCCGATAATTATCGGGAGAGATGAAATTTGTTTAGATGAAACTATTTTTGAAAATCATAGCATCGCCACGAATAAAAAATAGCTGAAATATGAGCGAATTTTTGACATTTTTTAGGAAATAGAAAAAGTCAAGATGAGTTCTTAATGATAATTATTAAAAATTTTTGAAGCTTCATTGTAAGCACTTTCAAAACTAAGTGCATTTAAACTATTATTTTTTTGTGAAGTGAAGTATGATAATAATTTTTCGGTAGGCATGTTACCTGTAAGTTCATCTTTTGCCATTGGACAACCTCCAAAACCTTGAATAGCACCATCAAAACGGAAACAACCCGCTTTATAGGCAGCATCAACTTTTTCAAACCAAGTGGTTGGTGTAGTATGCAAATGTGCACCAAACTCAATATTGGGATAAAGCGGAATTAAATTTGAAAATAAATAATCTATACTTTCAGAATCAGAAGTGCCAACCGTATCACTAAGTGATAAAATTTTCACACCCATATTGGCCAATTTCTCAGTCCATTCGCCTACTATATCAACATTCCACGGGTCGCCGTAAGGGTTTCCAAAACCCATAGAAATATAAACTACAACTTCTTTATTGGTTTTGTTTGCAATCTCTAATATTTCAGAAAGTGTAATAACCGATTGCGCAATAGTTTTGTGCGTATTACGCATTTGAAAATTTTCGGATATTGAAAAAGGAAAGCCTAAATAGTCAATGTCTTTATGTTTTGAAGCATCTTCAGCACCTCTTGTGTTCGCAACTATAGCAAGTAATTTACTTGTTGTTTTACTTAAATCCAATTGCGATAAAACTTCTGCTGTATCTGCCATTTGAGGAATCGCCTTTGGTGATACAAAACTACCAAAATCAATAGTATCAAACCCAACTCGCAACAAAGACTGAATGTATTGCACCTTCTGCGCTGTGGGAATAAATTGCTTTATTCCTTGCATAGCATCGCGGGGGCATTCAATTATTTTTACTGATTTCAACATTTATAGGCGCAATAAGATGATAAAAATACTATTAATTTTTGTAAGCCTGACAGATAACTATAGACATAAAAAAACAATCAACTTAATATTTTATAAAAAACACTACGCTTCTTTTTTTTCTTTTATTAAGCTCAATAGGTTTTACCCAAAGCACAGCCACTTATGATGTAAGTTTCACAAGTATTTGGAATGAAACAGACCATACTGAAATTCCAAACGATGCACATTGGTCAAATTTAGTTGGTGCAACTCATAAAACGGAAAATGCCTTTTTTGAACTTGGACAAACTACCCTTTAGGTATTAAAAATATTGCTGAATTAGAAAACAACACCGCTTTTAAAAATAAAGAATTTTTTGAAACCAACTAGCCTCGAGGCAGTCCCGAAGCTATCGGGATCGAGGAATTCTTTTCGATTAAAATCGACAAACGCTTTGGGTTTCGACTGCGCTCCTGACATTAAAACATAAGTAATTGTTTTTTAGTAGATTATGTTTATTCTTACGTCCAACTTAGATTATTAAAATTAGAAACTAGATAAGAAGCCTATAAAAATTAGTATCAATTAAAACTTAACCTAACATTATAAAATTATTAATATATAGTCATAAAATTTGTTGAATTAGCGAAAAAATAGGTGTTTCAACGTCTATTTTACTGTAAATTTTCATTTAAGTATACATTTGAAAAAAATATTTCGTCCCAAATGAAAATTTTTACTATTAAATTTTTATTAACCTTTTTCTCGATATTCTTTTTATCGATATCTTTTCAGCTCTCAGCACAAAATACTTCAGAAACAAATTGTGGTACAACTACGACATCAAAATCTTTAGAATATATTACTAGTATTAAATCTCAAATCAATAAGTATGAGCAAGAATTTTTACTTTTAAAATCTCACTCAAGTAAAACTACTAATAATACTATTAATTCAATTCCTCTTAAAATAACCATTTTAAGAAATTCTGATGGCTCTGATGGTATTAATATTTCAGATGTAAAAAATGCTATTTCGAATTTAAATATTATTTATGCTGAAGCATTTTTAGAGTTTTTTATCACTGATGAAATTAATTATATAGACGATGATGAATTGGTTCACATAAAAAAAGGAAGTGAAAAATATTTGACTGAGGAAAATAATATTCCCAATTTAATTAATGTCTATTTTTCAAACAAAATTGTAAACAATTCTGATGAAAGTATTTGCGGATACAGTAATAATACATCTCGAAATGATTTCATCATGATTAAAAATGATTGTGCTACAAACAGTTCATCTTTCGCGCACGAAATAGGTCATTTTTTCTCATTATTACACACACATGGCGCAGATGACAAAAAAACTACTGAGTTAGTTGATGGCAGTAATTGTGATACCGATGGCGATGGTATATGCGATACCCCAGCAGATCCAGGTCTGACAAATAATAACGTAAATAGATCTTGTAATTACACTAGCAATGAAACTGACGCCAATGGTGATAGATATAAACCAGATACAAAGAATATAATGTCCTACTCTCGAAAAGATTGTAGAACATTTTTTTCCCAAAAACAATTGGCACGTATGTATGCCTTTTACCATACCGCTAAAAACTATTTATCGTATGAATTGTTTAATGCAGATTTTACTGCAGACGTATCTCAAACTTGCGAAAACAGTTTAACGGTTAATTTTGAAAGTAGTTGTGAAAATATCACTAAATGGGAATGGGATATAAACAATGATGGTATTACAGATTATACTACAAAAAATCCTTCGCACACTTTTGATAACGGTATTTATGATGTTACCTTAACGGTATCAAACAAATCACAAACCATAAAAAAAACACGTATTAATTTCATAAATGTAGGTACACAAACAACGCTTTTAAATGAAAATTTTGAAGCTGTTTCAATCATAAGTGATCGCGGATGGACTACAAAAGATGTTTCACAACGTGGTTATAACTGGTTACTTGCTAAAGGCGAAACAGACAGTAAAAATACGGGGCCGACCACTAAAAATTCAGAAAAAAACATTGGCAATACTTACTTGTATGCAGAAGCCTCTGGAGCAAAATATGGAGATATAGCAGAACTTATTTCACCATGTATAACTATTGATTATGAAAACTCAGAACTTGAATTTGCGTATCATATGTTTGGCGACCATATTGGAGAACTACACGTTGATATTAAAACTGAAAATGGGTATATAAATGATGTTATCGAACCGCTTATAGGTAGCCAACAAGACAATCAAGATGATGATTTTCTAATTCAAGATATAGATTTATCTGCTTATGTTAATCAAACTATAAACGTTCGCTTTAGAGCCATTAGAGGTTCAAGTTGGGATGGAGATATAGCTATCGATAATATTGCATTTAAAACTATCACAACAGCGATATCAGATATTCCTTTTAAAGTATATCCTAATCCAATAAATGGTGATTTACTTTATGTTAAAACCAACAACCCAGATGTTTTAACAAGGTATTCTGTTTCTAACTTAAGAGGGCAAATTTATAAGTCTGGTACTTTAACAAATCTGCCTATAAATGTTGGTAATCTGTCTTCTGGAATGTATTTAATTACTCTTGAGAATAAAGATTCCAGAATTACTAAAAAAATAATTAAGTAGTGTTTATTTTTCTTTAAGAATAGCTTTATTAATCTTCTTAATTAAGCGTGGTCCTTCATAAATAAAACCGGTATAAATCTGTACCAAATCTGCGCCAGCATTAATTTTTTCAAGAGCATCTTCTGCTGAATGTATCCCGCCAACACCAATAATAGGAAACGCTTTTTTACTTTTATCAGATAAATATTTTATAACTCGGGTGCTTTTTTCTTTTATCGGTTGCCCACTTAAACCACCGTTTCCAATACTTTCAAGTAATTCATCAGATGCTTTTAAACCATTTCTATCTGTAGAGGTATTACTTGCAATCACACCATCTAGTTTAGTATCAGCAACTAATTGAATAATTTCATCTAATTGATTGTCATTTAAATCAGGTGCAATTTTTAAAAGAATTGGTTTTTGTATTTCAAAATTGCTATTGGCTTTTTGTACAGCACCAATTAATTCTTCTAAATAATCTTTATCATTTAACTTAGCATGACTTCCAACGTTAGGGCAACTCACATTAAGTACAAAATAATCTACATAATTGTGCAATGCATTAAAGCACTCTAAATAATCTTTGGTGTAATCTTCAGGTTTAGTTTGTGTATTTTTTCCAATATTACCACCAATAATAAGTTTCCCTTTATTATTTTTTAACTGAGTTATTGCGGCTTGTAAGCCTTCATTATTAAAACCCATTCGGTTAATAATCCCTTGATCTTCTTTTAGTCTGAACAATCGTTTTTTAGGATTCCCTAATTGGGCTTTTGGGGTTACGGTGCCAATTTCAATAAACCCAAATCCGAAATTTGCTAATTCGTTGTATAATACCGCATTTTTGTCGAATCCTGCGGCTAATCCAACCGGATTTTTAAAAGTGAGTCCGAAAAGGTTTTTTTCCAATCTTTTATCATTAACAGTATATAAACTTCTAAATATCGCCGGAAAACCAGGTATTTTTGAACTTAATTTTATTAATGAAAAGGTGAAATGATGAATTTTTTCGGGATCGAAACTAAAAAATAAAGGGCGAAGTAATAATTTGTACATCTGTATTATTTATGCAAAAGTAATTCTAAATAAAAAATTGCGCAATTCAAATGATAAAAATCTCAATAATCGTAACTTTAGGCTTTAAAAGCCAATTAATTATCGCACTCAAGCTCTAAAATATATTTATATAAAATTATGATTTCTAAAGAACACATCACAAACCGTTTTATAAGTTACGTGACTATTGATACAGAATCTGATCCTACTTCAAAAACCATTCCCAGCACAAAAAAACAGTGGGATTTGGCAAACAAACTTGCCGAAGAATTAAAAACAATTGGTTTACAAGATGTAACCATCGATAAGCATGCGTATATTATGGCAACTTTACCAAGTAATGTGGACTATTATGTGCCAACTATTGGTTTCATTTCACATTTTGATACCTCTCCAGATTTTACTGGAGCCCATGTAAAACCGCAAATTCATGAAAATTATTTAGGCGGTGATATTTTACTCAATAAAGAAGAAAATATTGTGCTTTCGCCAGACTATTTTGAAGATTTACGCCTTTATATTGGGCAAACCCTAATAACTACAGATGGCACAACCCTTTTAGGAGCCGACGATAAAGCGGGTATTTGCGAAATAGTATCGGCCATGGAATATTTGGTAAATCATCCAGAAATTAAACATGGAAAAATTAGAATTGGATTTACTCCGGATGAAGAAATAGGAAGAGGTGCACATAAGTTTGATGTTGAAAAATTTGGAGCAGATTGGGCATATACTATGGATGGCAGCCAGATAGGTGAACTAGAATACGAGAATTTTAATGCGGCGAGTGCCATAGTGAAAATTAAAGGAAAAATTGTGCATCCAGGTTATGCAAAAGGAAAAATGATTAATTCAATGTACATAGCTACCGAGTTTATTAATTCGTTACCCATGATGGAAACCCCAGAACACACTGAAGCTTATCAAGGTTTTTTTCATTTACATGATATAGAAGGCAATGTTGATGAAACCACTTTACAATACATTATTCGCGACCATGATAAAGGGCATTTTGAAGCCCGAAAAGACATGATGCAAAAATTAACAAACGAGTTAAATTCACAATATGATAATGAGGTGATTACAACCGAAATTAAAGATCAATATTTCAATATGAAGGAAAAAATTGAACCTGTGATGCATATTGTAGATATTGCTGAAGAAGCTATGAAGCAACTTGGAATTAAACCGCTTATTAAACCTATTCGTGGCGGCACTGATGGCTCGCAATTAAGTTATATGGGATTACCGTGCCCAAATATTTTTGCTGGCGGACATAATTTTCATGGACGCTATGAATATGTACCCGTTGAAAGTATGATAAAAGCCACCGAAGTTATTTGTAAGATTGCGGAACTTACAGCAATAAAACAATAACCATATCTTAATATTTGCAGTAATTAGAGAAAATGAGGATAGAATTGATAACCAAAGAAAGTAATTTATTAAAAAAAGGTGTTGACTACTTTTGGAAACATTGGGGAAGTGAATCTAATTTTAAGTTTTACAAAGATTGTATTGAAAATTCATTCTCTGATAATATATCTGTCCCGAAATTTTACTTAATGCTGGATAAGGATGAAATTATTGGATGCTATGCCTTGTTGACTAATGACATTATAAGTAGACAAGATTTAATACCATGGTTTGCTTGTCTTTATATTGAAGAAAACTACAGAAATCAAGGTTTAGCAGAAAGGTTATTAAAACACAGTCTTAATGAAACTCAAAAAAGAGGATTTGATACTTTATATCTTTCTACAGAATTAAATGATTTTTATGAAAAGAAAGGTTGGGAATATTATTCAAAAGGATATGGAGTTTTCGGAGATGAATTAAAAATATATTCAATAAAAACGAATTAAAAACTACAGCTAATAATAGCCGAGACTAATAACAAACTTTTCGACAATTCAACAAATGAAAAAAATCTCCTCCGTTGAAGAATACATTGAAGAAAACACTCATTTTTCAGAATAACTTTTGATGTTACTTTCTATGGTGCTAATGAACTCATTTAAACTTTTTGGATTGAAGCAATATTTGTATTGAAATAAATATTTACAAGGTTAACAACCAAGTGTGTTGTAACTTCTTAAATTTTTTTAGTTCACTTCTTAAAATTGGTAAGAAATCTTTACCATTACTGTTAGAGCGTTCTAATCTGTATGAATTTTTGTAAAGCATATTAGTAAGTCGCTTTAGCGAAGCAATGTGCTTGTACTTTTTGTCTGAAAAGCGTTCTAATTCTACATTTAAAATTTCTGGAACTAATGATACAGATTGTTGAACAATATCTCCCGAAAAATAAATATTAGAATCTTCTGAACCATCTTCTCTCAAACCAGATAAATCACCACTCATGTATATTGAAATATTTTGCGATAAGGCAAAAATCTCAACTGCTTTTTTATAAATCGGTAATTCCGATAGATTTGATGGGGTATTGTAAAGCATGAGTAATTTATTTAAGCAATTTATTTCAAAATTAACGACAAGATTCCAGATACTTCTTTTGATTTTAAAGTAAAATCGTATATTTACTTTAAATTTTAATGATTAATAGTTAAATTTCTTTAAATGAGTTTAGATAATCTTAATTGGAAGATTTTGAGGTGCTTACAGCAAAATGCGCGATTATCAAATGCCGAAATAGGGAGGCAAGTTGGTGTAAGTTCTCCAGCAGTTTCTGAGCGTATTAAAAAAATGGAAGACTTGGGTATTATAGAAGGTTATAAAGCCATCGTTTCTCCTTTAGATGTTGGTTATCAATTAAAAGCGATTATTACCTTACGTGCCTTTATGGGCAAATTAAAACCTTTTTTGGATAAAGTAAAAACATATGATGAGGTTGTTAATTGTTATCGAATTACAGGCGATGAAAATATTGTAATGGAAGTGGTTTTGAAAAACAACAAACATTTAGAGTCTTTCATCGATCAGCTAATTATTTATGGAGAAAGTAAAACACAAATTATACTATCGCGAGTTATTAAGCAAAAGGAATTAAAGCCAGTTAAATAAAATTCGTTTTTTACTTACTCCATTTCTTAATATATTCTCAAGCATTGTTATGTTTTTGAAACAATTAAATGAGAAAATATTATTACTATTTAGTTTTTCATATTATTTTCGTTTTGTTTAAGTAGCTTTATTCAATTAAATATATATACCCATCTTTCAATTCTAAAAACTAATGAAGATATCTATTTTATTCATATTTATTTCGATTACTATATTAAGTTGTGCAAAAGATAAACGGCCTTTAAAGGGTGAAACCGAATTTCAAAAAGCGCAGAATGCCAAATTTAAAGACGCTACAACATCACCTTTAAAAGATAAAGACAGAAAAAAATTTGAAGGCTTAGATTTTTTTAAGTTTGATTCTACTTATATAGTTAAAGCACTATTAAATAGAACACCAAATTCTGAATGGTTTAATATGAAAACAACTACCAGTAGAGTTTCAAAAGAGCGTGTTTATGGTGTTTTAACTTTTAAATTAAACGGAAACGAGCGTCAATTAAATATTTATCAAGGTGAAGATTTGCTAACCGAAGACGATTATGAAGATTATTTATTTCTACCTTTTTTAGATGAAACCAACGGACTTGAAAGTTATGGAGGTGGTCGCTACATTAATGTCAGAATTCCTGAAGGTGATACGATGATAATTGACTTTAATAAATCGTATAATCCATTTTGTGCGTATAATGATAAATATTCTTGCCCAATCGTACCTCGTGAAAATTATTTAAAAACTAGAATTGAGGCTGGGGTTAAAGGGTTTGCGAAGCATTAGCTGAATTTGCTAAATTCATCTTTTTACATCATACGTTAATCGAATTTAGCTGAAATTTTTCATGAAGTCAAGTTTTCACTTCACCAAATACATCCCAGCAAAAACTGCCAAAAACCCAATCACAAAACTAGCAATAGTATAAATAGCAAAGCTTGTAAAATCACCAGATTTTAAAAACACGTGGTTTTCATAAGCAAAAGTTGAAAAGGTTGTAAAACCGCCACAAAAACCAGTAGCTAAAAGTAAGGTTTGGTTTTGCGATAATGTATCGTTTTTTGCAGCAAAACCAAGTATTAATCCAATAAGTAAACTACCTAAAATATTAGTTACAAACGTACCGTAAGGAATTCCGTTTTCGGCATTGTTTAAATATTTTCCAATAATATAACGTAATACGCTACCTAAACCACCACCAAGAAAAACGAGTAGAATTTGCTTCATTTATTTTATGGCAATATAAATTTCGGTAATCCAATCTGCTGGGTTTGGGGTTAGCATGGGGTCTGAAATGTAGGTTTCTATAGTTGGACCAGTTTCAATCTGTTCTAAATTATTTTCTTTTATGTATTTATCAGCAGCTTCCCAAGCTTCTTTTAAGTTAGTGTAGTCACCTTTCAAAGTTGTTTTTACAGCCTTAAATGGTTGTAGTTGCCCTGTTAAAATAGCGCTATCTGTAGTAATTACTTTTTCAGTAGTTGGCACACCACACGAAAACATAACAGCATTATTTTCCATATCCCATTTATGGTAATTCGTAAAAGGCGCACCAGCCGTAGTTATATTATTTTTCATGACAAATTCACCAACTTTAGGCATCATTTCTGTTATTTTACTAGCCAATTCATCTATTTTGGATGAGGTTGTGTTGTATAAATAATAGCCACCACTGTGGTTAGTAACACCATTTACAGTTATATTATAAACTTTCATACTTGCTACTACTACACTGTCTAGTTTTTCCAAACCACGTTCGAAATCAGGTCCAATTTGTTTTTCCATACCTCCAGAAAACGCTGCAAAAGCCTTGAAGCCAAATGGTAAATCTTTTCCTGAAATCGTCCAAGTTGTTTTGGTAGTTCCATCATCATTTGTTTCAAACGTCCAATTTATTTCGGAAGGTGAAAAATCCGCAAATTGCATCTGTTGTTTAATAGATGTGTTAGAAACTGCTTCTAAAGTTTTCATAGTACCTGCACCGTCTTTATCAATCCAGCTATAAGACCCATCAACACCTTTGGTTTGTTCACTTAATGTAATTATAGTACTTGGTTCTTTTTCAACCCAAGGCGACCATGATTCCCAATTTTTATAATCAATAATATTATTGTAAACTACTGCAGAAGGCGCTTTAATTGTTCGAGTTCTTGTAACTTCAAACGAGTTTGGTTGCACTGCCACATAAATAGCAATGCCTATAACAGCAATTAATAAAAGGAATAAAATGTACTTAAACGCTTTCATTTTTAATGTTTTGAGAGATTATTTAAATCAAAGATAATCATTTTTAATTTTTGATTAGGAAATTATTACATTTGCTATGAACTCATTTAAACTTTTGGGATTGAAGCGAAAATTAGCCGTTTTGTGACCAGTTCAAGGCTTTTTTGAGTTGCATAGCATCGCTACGGAATGAAAAAAAAACAAAAAGTGGGTGCAAAAGGGCAGCTTTGTAGCCAATTAAAAAGTTTAAATGAGTTCTATAATAAAATTAGATATTCAATAAGTATATCTAAATAAATCAAGTTTATTTATAATTTAATAGCAAAAATCATCCACTTTCTAATAAAACAATAAAAACAAATTCAAAAAAATGAAACTAAAAATCATATTAAGTATTGCGCTTACAACAGTAGTTTTTCTATCATGCGGCAAAGAGAAATCTGATAAGATCTCTGACACTGAAAATTTAGAAGAAGTATCAGTTTTTAATCATAATGTTGAGCAGTTTGCAGACATTAAAGTATTGCGGTATCAAATTTCAGGCTGGGACCAATTAACTTTAAAAGAACAAAGTTTAGTATACTATTTAACGCAAGCTGGTTTAGCAGGACGCGATATTATGTGGGATCAAAACTACCGACATAATTTAAAAATTAGAAAAGCATTAGAAAACGTTTACACCAATTTTTCTGGTGATAAATCTTCAGATGATTGGAATGCTTTTGAAACGTACTTAAAACGGATTTGGTTTAGTAATGGTATTCATCATCATTACTCAAATGATAAATTAAAACCTGAATTTTCTTCAGATTATCTAAAAGAACTTTTAGCAGCAACAAACACCGTTTTAGAAGGTGAGGCCTTTGATGTAATTTTTAATGATGCCGATGCTAAAAAAGTAAATCAAGCGAAAGGAGTTGATAATGTAGCGCTTTCTGCTGTTAATTTTTATGGACCAAATGTTACGAATGCAGATGTTGAAAGTTTTTATAAAGCAAAAACATCTCCGAATCCTGAAAAACCATTATCATTCGGATTAAATTCTCAATTGGTAAAAGAAAATGGGGTTTTAAAAGAGCGTGTTTATAAATCTGGTGGACTTTATGGTTCAGCAATTGATGAAATTGTAAAATGGTTAGAGCTTGCAAAAGGGGTTGCTGAAAATGAAGCACAAGGTAATGCTCTCGGCTTATTAATTGATTATTATAAAACTGGCGATTTACAAACTTGGGATGATTATAATGTAGCTTGGACCGCTGCAACAGAAGGTAATATTGATTATATAAATGGTTTTATTGAAGTTTATAAAGATCCTTTAGGTTATAGAGGTGCTTATGAAAACATCGTTCAAATTAATGATTTTGATATGTCTCAAAAAATGAAAGTGTTATCAGATAACGCCCAATGGTTTGAAGATAACTCTACATTAATGGAAGCACATAAAAAAGATAGTGTAGTTGGTGTAACTTATAAAGTGGTAAGTGTTGCAGGTGAAGCTGGCGATGCATCGCCAAGTACACCAATTGGTGTTAATTTGCCTAATGCGAACTGGATTCGTGCCGCTGTTGGAAGTAAATCGGTGTCTTTAGGAAACATTACAAACGCATATAATAATGCCGGAAGCTCAGGGCGTTTAAAAGAATTTGTTCACGATGACGAAGAATTAAAATTAGAAGAAGAATTCGGGCAATTAGGCGATAAATTACACACCGCATTACATGAAGTTGTTGGGCATGCTTCGGGGCAATTAAATCCGGGAGTTGGTGAGACTAAAGAAACCTTAAAAAATTATGCATCTACCTTAGAAGAAGGTCGTGCCGATTTGGTTGCTTTATATTATTTATATCACCCAAAACTTCAAGAGTTAGGTTTAGTTGAAGATTGGGAATCTATCGGGAAAGCGACTTATGATGGTTACATCAGAAATGGTTTAATGATGCAGTTAATTCGTTTAAATTTAGGGGATGATGTTGAAGAAGCTCATATGCGAAATAGACAATGGATATCTGCTTGGGCTTTTGAAAAAGGACAAAAAGATAACGTTATTGAAAAAGTGACCAGAGATGGGAAAACCTATTTCAATATTAATGATTATGAAAAATTACGCGAACTTTTCGGTGAGTTATTGCGTGAAACACAACGTATAAAATCTGAAGGTGATTATGCAGCAGTAGAAGCTTTAGTTGAAGGTTATGGCGTAAAAGTAGACCAAGCAATTCATGCTGAAGTTTTAGAGCGCAACAAACAATTTACATCGGCACCTTATAGCGGTTTTGTAAATCCTGTTTTAGTAGCAGATAAAAATGAAGCGGGAGAAATTATTAGTGTAAAAGTGACACAGCCAGAAACATTTTCTGGTCAAATGTTAGATTATAGTAAGAAATATAATTTCTTACCAGAAGTAAACTAAAGCGTAAACATATTTAAATTTGTAAGAACAGATTCTTAATTCAAGGGTCTGTTCTTTTGTTTACACTAAAAGTCAGAAGAATTAAATTAACAACAATTAGCACACTTATAATTAATAGTATTTTCATGTTTGTTGAGTTTTTAGTTGTAATAGCTATTAAATAGATGCACACTTTTATAAAAGGTTGCGTCAAATTTTAACATTTATTTATAAAACAGTTTAGGTCTCATTTTACCTACCTATTTAAAAGAATATTTTAGGTAAAATTTTCATTTCCTACTTAAAACAAAAACTTAATAGCTGCAATAAATGCTATAAAACCAACAAAAGCGATTAATACCCAATAGCTACCTTTATAAAAACGTTTGTGAAGTTTTAAATCTCTACGATAAGTATAGCCAATGATAATAGAAAAGACGATAAAAAAAATAATTCCGAAAATGATTTGACCTTTACTAAACATATAGTTATTTTTATGCAAATTTAAATAATAATGATGAGATTCCCATCTTCACGGGAATGACAAACTGATAATTTATGAAGAAGAAAATAGAAGCTGTAAAAGCATTTCACACGGCATTTAAAATTGGGCACAGAGAAACTCCAAAAGCCAATTTAGGATTGGCTAAAAATATGTTGCGTTATAAATTGATGCGCGAAGAAAATGAAGAATATTTAGATGCGGCAAATAATAATGATTTAGTTGAGGTTGCAGATGCTCTGGGAGATATGCTCTATATTTTATGCGGCACCATTATAGAGCATGGCATGCAATATAAAATTGAAGAAGTGTTTGATGAAATACAGCGCAGCAATATGAGTAAGCTTGGAGCAGATGGC
>TARA_R110002111_G_scaffold98643_2_pt1 | contig 24693 bp, 38 predicted proteins | sample TARA_R110002111 | Tara Oceans TARA_R110002111 (sample SAMEA4397363) | marine metagenome | biome: Polar Biome; feature: [ZZZ] marine water layer (ENVO:01000295); material: water (ENVO:00002006), including particulate matter (ENVO:01000060) such as... | depth 199 m | reverse complement strand
TAATTAGCCTAAACGTTTCTCTATTTTTTTTAAGTCTTTTGATATACTCGCAAGGTTGTTAAACCAACTACACCACATAAACACAGTGTATCTACCTTCCCATCCATCTGAGTTAGATAAACATTCTACATTTTCAACTTCAAAATCTATCATACCATAACTTAAAACAGCTTTAACTACTTCATCAAGATACTTTTTATTTTTACAAGTAATCTCTAATTCCCAACTTTGGGCATTACTTTTTTCATCTAATTTTATCATCTTTATAAATTTTAATTTAACATAATTCTGTGTTTTATTTTACATTGGCAATGAAACGGATCGACAATCAAGCCTTTCAAATATTCGTCGACGTGTCCTTCCGCCCAAAGTCGTTGAATTTTTGCGTCAACTCCCGCAAATTCGTTCATTTTAATATGATACTGGATTAATGTTTCTCTGATCGTGTCTTCCATAATTAAAGCGATATAATTAAAATTAATACTAAACCGATAAACAAAGCGATTTGAATTTTCGCCGTCTGGATGTCTTTTGTCGTTGCCATAATGTTTTTTTTCTTAAATATAATACTTTTTCGCTAACTGAACTAATCTATTCACTAAATTAATAGAAATAAAAAAATCCCAATCGTTTTAATGACTGGGATCCGTTCCGCTACTTTTTGGACTACTTGCAAGAAATCCGACGCGAATATAAACAAAAAAGTCGGACCAATTACGATCCGACTTTCTTTCTCCTATATTAAACCTAACTAAAATTGTTAAATTTCTACGCGTCCAATTCCGATTTGTGGATTGCTCCCGGTTTTGTCGCCGAATCTCTATTGTACGAAGTTACAAAAGCAACATCCGTTGAAAAGATAAACGTTTCTTTTACAGACGCCTTTAATTGTGGTTGAGTTCCTCCAACCGCTGATTCGTTGTCCGCACATTCTTTCGAATATCTTAACGCCATGTCTAAATCTACAATTGGGTATCTGAATAAATCGAACCAATTGTTTTCGCTGATTGTTTCGTTGTTTATCGCGTCTGGAATGTTTCGGTTCATTGTTGCTAATGTTCCCTTTGGCATACAATATGCCGTCGATTCTTTTCCGCCCGCTCCGTCAACTGATACTCTATTCGAATAACCGAAATCGAATTGTCCGAATTGAAAAACAGAATTAACACCGTTTTGCGTTCCTTGGTTCAAATATTGGTTAACCGTACTTTGTAAAGTTGTTGATCCGATAACGTTGTAACGTCCTTCGAAGTCGTCACCTTGCATGATAACACCTAAATCGTTGAAGAAAAATTGCTTTTGAGCCGTTCCAACGTTTATTGCGTCCCCAACTAAAGCGCCGTATTTTGCACCCGCACCGATAAATGGCGAATTCATTACAACCGTTTTGTCCGCTTCCAATTTCGCAATTGCTGACGCGTCCAAAGTTTCCGCGAATTTCTTCCCGTAACGTTTGATTTTTCTTTCAAAATCCGCCATATAACCGATTTCGTTGTTTGCATACTGCCCAGGAATCATTGTGAATCCGAATTGGTAAGTTGCAAAAGTAACCGTAACAAGCGCCGAACTTGATTCGTCGTCGCCGATTGTACACGTTCTAACGTTTGAAATTGTAACGTCCGCCCCGTCAATAACTGGAATTTGTAAAGTGTTCCCCGCACTCATTCCCGCTTTTTCCAGGATGTCCGCCGAAACAATTGATTCCGGGTCTGTTGTGTCATCGACAAACTTTTGCCATGCACCGTAATTGGATAACCTGTCTTCGTACTTGTCAAGGCTTCCGGAATACTGCGATCTTATCGCTTGTAATCTAGTAGTGATTAAACTCATTGTAAAATTGTTTTAAATTAAAAAAAATTGTCGTTTCGTTTACCCTTGACAAATATCGACGTTGTTATGTGCTAAAATAATAAAAATTAATTAAACGGCAACCCCTTAGAATGTTCGGCGAATAATTTGTCCGCTTGTTCCGTGTATTCTTTCGAACCGCGTTTCAAACCTTTCCCCGCTAAATCCTTTGTAATCGCGTCGTTCAATTGCGTTTGTGTCTTCGCCGTTGTTATCGTTGCCGATACATTCAAACGGTTCGGATCGTTCGGATCAAGGCTTTTCGGATCAACTCCGCCACCTCCGTTTCCGGCTTTCTTTCCTAAAACCGACGCCAATTTGGATTGTAATATTTGCCCCGCGTCCATCTTTGCCAAAGTTTTTGGATTTAATATCGGTTCGTTTCCTTCGTAAAAAGTGACCGTTCCGTCTTCCATTACTTTTGCGCCATTGACTAAATTCGAAATAACGCCGTTGATATACGATTCGCGAACGTCTTCCGGCAATTCCGTGTTGAACTCCATTCCTGACATTGCTTTGTTGATAAGCGATTCAATTTTATTCGTTCTTGTTCTTGTTTCGAATTCGCCAATTTGTCCGCTTAGTTCCGCGATTCTTGTTTCCGAATCGGATTGGAGTTTGTCGTATAAAGTTTTGAAATGTTCCGAACCGGCCGATTCCTCAACCGCTTTTTGTAATTCCGCAATTGTTTGGTCCTTATCGGATAACAATTTTGGGTCCGCTTGGTTCTTTAAAGTTGAAATTTGTTCCTTCCAAAACGCGTAACTTTTAACGCCTTGCGGTTTTTCAACTCCCAGAACTTCCGAAAAGTCCTTATCATAACCGCCGTGAACCTTTCCGATTTCGTCGCCGATTTTCGAGTCCCAATAGTTTTTCGCGTGATTGTTCAATAATGTTTGCGCGTCGTCCGAATTCCTAAAGTTTTCAAGAAATTGTCCTTTCAATTCCGGATTGCTTTCGAACGCTTCGTTTATTTGTTCAATGTTTAAATCAGTCATAAATTACCCTTTTTTATGTTTTGTTTTTGGTTTGGTTTTTGGTTTGTATGGCTTTTTCTTTTTCGCCATTAGTTCGATTCGATTGTTTTCTTTACCGCCGGTTTTTTCTTTACCGTTGGTTTGATTGTTGGATCGTGTAACACAAATAAATTCGTATAACCTAATAAGGCCATAACGTTGGATCTTGATCCTTTTGTCGATGCGCCTTTAATTTTTGTAATGTAGTCCGTTTGGTTCAATTTGATAACTGAAACCCTTTTGTCGTACCTTTTTAGTTTTGGCCTATGAACTTCCTCCACTAATAACAAATGATAAAACCTTTCGGATTCAACTTTTGTGATTTCGTTTGGAACCTCAATTCCGAATTGTTCCGTTGCCTTTAGGCATTCCGCGAACTTGTTTGGCTTAATTTTCTCCATTTTCGTTTGTTTGTTTATTTATGGTTGTTGTTAATACTTCTTTTGCGTCGTCTAGCGAATAACCTAATGTTTTGACCATTATCGCGACCGCTGAATTTCGATCGATGTCGTTATTGTAAACCAATTTCGATAATTCAATAACACCGGTTAAACTTCCAACCAACGAACGCAACGGATTGTCAACCGCTTTGGTTTCGTCAATTACGGCGTAAGATAATAAAATTTCGTTGATCCTGTTTATTTTATCGTCGAATTTTAATTCCCGGCCAAAGTCCAAAACGTTTGTTTGTTCACGTTCGAATCGCGCCACAAAGTTGCTGAACCTTGCTTTTATCACAAAATCCGGTTTGTCCAAAACCCCGTCACTAACTAACAAACGGGATTGGTCCACGGTTTTATGTGGCTCCGGATTCAAGTTGTAAAGGATCCACGCGCGTTCGATTCTGTCGTCGTTTCCTTTGTACTTAGTGACTAAAATTTGACGATAAATTTGATCGATTTCTTCGTCTGGTTGTCCGCTTTGTTTGGCCAATTTGTATTCCTCCATTAAATCGTTAACCGATTTCAAAAAGAATTGATCGCCATAAAAAACAACCGACGAAATGAAGGAATCGCCAAACATTAATCGCGCAACCGTATCATTCGCAAATTTGTGAACCGCTTCAAAACTCGATGCAATTTGTAACAATATATTTTGACGGCTTTCGAACGATCCGAAAACTTGCGTTTCGTTTACTTGATTGTTATCCAAAACCCTTCCACGCGTTCCGATTGTTACCTCCCGAATTCCATCCGCGTATTCAATTAACTTTTGTTTAATATATTCAAGTGATTTCGTGTCCGGCGTTATTATTGAAACTGGATTCGATAAAACCGGATCGTCGTTTGTTTGTGGCGCCGGAATCTCGAATATTGTTCCTGGTCCGATTTCTTCACGGTTTGAACATGAAGGACATTTCGTTTGTTTTGTCTTGATTGTTTCTTGACCGTTTTCGAATATTGTATAATCCGACGAAATGAAACCATTGTCGCACCCATCAAAATTGCAAAGTTCTTCGTATGTCGTTATAATTGGGAAGGTCCCGTAAAGATCCGCGTATTCCTTGAACGTGTCTTCAACCAAATATTTGTCCAATCGTCCGAGTACTTCCGTAATTGGCGATTTCTTTTCAACCGTGTTTGATCCTTTTAAGTTTTGATTCCAGAAATAAGACGCCGGACAATATCCCAAATTATGCGTATTGTCGACGATTGGTTCGCCTATGATTTTATTCGCGTCAACGTTGTAAACTCGATACGACGTTGAATCATAAACCGCAATCGTGTTTTTGTTTACTTGAAAAACAACATACTTAATCGTCCCGTTTTTGTCCGATTTCACGTCGATAACGTTCGAAACATCCACAAAATAATAGTAAGGATTCCCCGTTCCGTCGGTTGGCATATCAACAACCAAAATCGAATTGATCGAATATCGTAACTGGTCGAAACCAATTGTTTTGAAAAATTCGCGGTCCTTCAATTCTTTATTCAAATATGATTTGAAATCCGTCGCGTTGTCTGGATTCGAAAATTCATAATTGAAAAAAGGATTTTGCCCGTCGAAAATTCTTTGGTATTCCTGGTAAATGTCTTTTGTAATTTCGAGCGATACAACCGGTAACCTCAACAACTGACAAAATCGGTTGAATTTGTCGCGCGTCAAATAACTTTCAACCCAGGCCAATAAATCGATAAACGCCGGATTGGACCGAATGTTTTCGATTTCCGTTTCGCCGTGTAACTTTAGCCTATTTTGATGCCTTTCGGCGTTTTCGAGTAGGTTTCTTTTCGGTCGGTTCTGGATTAGTTCTTGGACTTGATTTTTTTCTAATTGCATTGTTGACAAATTCAAATTCGGATTCGGTCGGAAATTTCCAATCGCACTTTTTTAAAGATAATAAACGAACGGCGTGTCCAATCTCGAAAGACTGAACGCGACCGCCGTTTGTTATTAGTTCAATAACCTTTGCCATTACAGGTCGGTTAATGGATCGAAATCCGCCGGAGTTTCAATTGTTTGATACTTCGACCAATCCTTTTTCATATTGAAAGAAAGTGAATGCGTGTCGTTTGTCGCGAACCCTTCGTTGTTTGTATCTCCAACAAAAAAGCTAGAAATAGGGAAACCGATGAAAGACGATGCCACTTTTTCTTTGCAAATAATGTCGCCGTTTTCGTTGAAAAAGTAAACAACTAAGTTCTTTTCACATCTAAGGTCGAAAAGTGCTTGGATTACTTCTTTCGATAACGATTTAAACATTCCAGTAAATTGCGAAGGATTAACACCAACTAATTCGCTTTCGCCGTTTAGTGTTGAATTATCGCCACCTCCGTTTGTAATTGATTCGCCCGCCGTGATAATAGCTTCGTGAACGTATGGAGTCACAACAACGTGTGTGTCGTCAACTGCGGACGTTAATGTTTGCCAATCGGCCAACAACGTGATGTCCTTTCCGGCCGTACCGTCAAAAGTAAATCCAGAACGTTGGATTGCGAATTTTTGAATTTGATTAAAATTTTCCGGGCATGCTTGCGACGGAATGTCCCCGATCGTCGTTGGATTAGGACATAGACAACTTAATGACATAGTTTTTTGTTTTAAAATTAAAAAATATACCGTTTTCGTTTCTACCCTTAAAAATCGACATCGGATTGATTATGCGTAAATATACAAATTTTTTGATATAAAAAAACGGGATTGAATTTCACTCGAAAAACAACCCCGTAACCATAAACAAAAATTGTTTTAGTTTAGGCTTATTCTTTCAAAGGTATTCAAATTTTCTAGTTCGAACGCGATTTCCTCAAAACTTAATTGAACCATAACGGAATGGTTCATCCCGTATAAGTATAATTCGCAACCGTGTTCGTCCCTTGCGTGTGCAATGTAATGCGTTAAACTGAACGAAAAATCGTCCCAGGTTTCGGAAATCAAGTTTTCGTCCTCGTCATATTCGCGCGTCAATACTTTGGTTCTTAATGTCATTTTAATTCCTTCGTTTTATTCCTCTTTTTGGCGGTTTAATTAAATATTGATTAACGGCATAACAAAGGTTGTCCAATTGGTCGTCGTGTTTTCCGTTTGGAAACGAAATGACCTCGGAAATAAATTGATCGTTCCAACCGCCTTTCAAAAGTTTTACTTTTCCACCGTGAACCGATGGCGTTGAATCCTCCGCCCTGGACATTTTACCGCGCGAAACAACCTTGTTCGATAATTCGACGCAATTGTAACCTTTTTTCGACAACATCGATTTAATACTTTTTCCGGACGCTTTCGGCTCTATATAAACAATTCCGGTCGATTTGTTGAAATTAACCATTTCGCAATATTTATCGATCTGGTCCAACAACTCAAACAATTCAAGTCGATACGTTGACGAATCCGTGATAATAACTTCGTCCTTTTTATGTTTAATTGACATTATCGCCGTTGGATCGTTCGACGTTTTTGTTGTATAGGCGCCATCGATGAAAATGTCGTGTCGATACCCGGAACCAATTAAGGCGATTAAATCAAACCATTCGCGTTTGAATAGGTTTCCAACCGCCGACGTTGGCCGTTGTTGGTAAAGACTGTTAAAAGTCATTGGATTGTGTTCACGTCGTTTCCTTACCTCAACGGCGGAATGTTTTTCCTCCCATAACGCTTCGTCCAATTCGCGCGGATCGTTAATGTTAACCGCTTCAATTAATGGCGGGGTTGATTCTTTCAAACAAGGGATTGCGACAACCTCCCATTCGTCCGATTCCTCCGCCAATATACGTCCGGCCAAATCGTCCTCGTGCCATCGTGTGAACAATAAAAGTTGTTTTGAATTGTTGTGTAACCTGGTTTTGAATACGTCGACATACCAATCCCATACGCCATTTCGGATCGTTTGGGAGTTCGCTTCCTTTCTGTCCTTATATGGATCGTCAATTATTCCCAAATCGACGGATGTCCCCGTCAACGATCCACCAACCCCAACCGTTTTTAAAAACCCACTATGTCCGATAATCTCGAAAACTGTTGAATTTCTTAATGCACCCCTTTTTATGTCTGTCGAAACGTTTTGGCCGTTCAATTTTGTATTCTTGAAAACTTCTTGATATTCCGAATCGTCGATAATTGTTTGAATGTTCCGGTTGAATGTACTTGCAAGGTCCGAACTATATGAACACAAAGCGATTCGCATATTTGGATTTTTGCCCAATGCGAACGCCGGGAATCGTCTTGAACTCAATTCGGATTTTCCGTGTTGTGGCGGAACAAAAATCATTAGCTTTTTTTTACCCAATGTTCCATCCAAAAGCGATGTAAGTTTGTCACAAATCACCTTATGGAACCAACGCATTTCATAATCCTTTTTCGTGTACTGAACAAATGATTTCAAATCGGTTCGCGACTTTCTTTTGAATAGTTCATTTAACAACTTGAACCGCTCGATTTTTTGTTCTCTATTCAATTTGTCCATTCAACAACTTTAATTTTGATTCCAATTCGTCGTCGGTCATTAATTCGGTCACGTCTAAATTTACCGTGTTAACGTCCTGTTTAACCTTATCCGCCCAACCAAAACGGTTTCGCATATTCATGTACCAAAGCGTTGAATTGAAATCCTTATTTTCCATATTTTTTCGGCCTTTTTTCTCCCACCACGTTTCGCAAAGTTGTTTGCACTTTTTTATGGTTATCAAAAATTCGTCGTTTCTTTCGGTCATTGCGACCAAAGTATTTTTACTTATTTCCAGATATGAAACGATTTCCGTTATCGATGCGCCCTCGTTCGATAGTTCAATGATATGTTTTTCCCAACCTTCCGGAAAGTCTTTTGTTGTTTTTTGTGGTCTTCCTACGTCCATTCGATTACCCTTTTCGATTTACTCAAATATACGAAATTTTTGGTCGAATTTAATTGTGGGCGAACAGGCGGATTAATTGCCTTTATTCTCTTCCTGTTTTTTTTGTAATTACTTTTATTTATTCTTTCTTTATTTACTCCGCTAAACCGCCTAAAACTCTAAAAAGAGTAAACTTTAATAATAAAAAGAGGCTTTCAACTAATTGATAATCAATAAATTACAACGATTAATTAAACCTTTACTTTAACGGGCGGAGTAACGGGCAGATAACGGGCATAGTGCCCCAGACGTAGGCGGACTTTTTCAACATTTTACGATTTATTGATTCAAATATCCGACAAAACCAAAAAAAAGGAAACCGATTTCGCGATTTCCAAATTCATTTTTTAAAAAAAGTATTATTTTACGATCTGGTAACAAGCCAAAACGACTCCAAAAACGACCGAAATAATTCCGATAATCGCGAACGATTTGTCGAAAATTCGAACGTTATTTATTCGATGAAATTCGCGTCGAATTATTCTGTTTTCTTTTATGTAAATGGCCAATTCCGAATCGAGTTTTTCGGATTTCTTTTTGAACCAATTCCGATCCATTTCAAGTTGTGTATTAACGTCGGTTAATTTTTCGAAACTTTCCGTTTTTTCAAAGTTTCTTATTACCGTGTCAATGGCTTGTCCAATAACTTTTGCCGATTGTGTTTGTTCCTCCAATAAACCGCGACGCCATTCGTTGTGGCTTTTTAGGACTTTTATTGCGTTTTTTATTTCCATTGCGTTATTCGTTTAAAAATCGTTCGATTACTGTCCTTAAATTGGCGATTGACATTTTCTTTTCGTGTTTTTTTGTATAGAAAAATATTAATATCCATACACCGAATAAGGACCAATAAACGATTGAAATCCAATTGGCTTCGAAACGTTCCAATAATAAATAAAAAGCGATCCACAACCCCAATTCGAACCGGATTGGCATTTCCTGGGGATCAATTACATTTTTTTGTTGCTTCATGTAGCGTTATTTTTGCGATTAATAGTTTGTGACGTTTTTCCAGTTTGTTGAATTTACGATGAAATTCATTAATTCCGAAATCTGAATGATTGGCCATTGCCGTTTGCAACCTGGTTGTTTCGGCTCGATGGCGGTCAATATGACGGGAAACAACTTCCCGCCGTATGTGACAACTTTTTGGATTAAAAATTACTTTCAACGTTCCAACCTTGAATCGATGTGAATACTTTTTCGACGCCGTCATTTCCTGTCCATTTACGGCCACGTATGTTGATTTTTACCGTAACATCCGAACCGACTTCAATCGTTTGGATTTCGTCCGCTTTGTCCTTTACGAATTCGATTTCGATTGTTTGCGGATATTGATCCGTCGTTGTTTCAACCCAAATCGACGCTTTTTTAAAATTGTTAGCTCCAACCGTTTCGACTGGTTTCACGTTGATAACTTTTCCTTTGATTTCCATTTGTTTATGATATTAAATTGTTTGTAAATTCTTGTGCCATTTCCATATTCGACGCGATTTTGTGGATTCCCTCTTTTAGTCGATGTATTTCAATCAATTGATCGTGTTCGATTTCGTTTAGTGTTATGATTTTCGCTTCCAAACGGTCGATTTCATTTTCTCGAATTCCGGCGATTTCCTCCCAGTTGTTCGCGGTTCGATCCGATGTCAAAACGATGTCGATTAACGCGTCTTTTCCTAAATTTTCCAATTGTTCTTTTACCATTTTGTTGTGTTTTACTTGATTTGTATTCGTCCGGCTCGGATCCATTTTCCTTTTTTGGTTCTTTTTTCAAAGATAATATATTTTCGTCCAAATTCGGTTGCTTCGTATGACCTTGACGAACCGCGTTTTTCTTTCCTGGTTAAACTATTTTCGCTCATTTTCTTAATAAATTATTGAATCGATTCCGTCCATTACGACCGCTTCGAATCCTTGTTTTCGTAATTGTTTAATTCGGTATTGTTGAATAATTGAAATTGTCCCGCCTGGTTTTTTTACCTCTATGAATTTTGTCGTTCCGTTTCGTAATGCCATTAAATCCGGTATTCCGTTGATTGACGTTTTCATTAATTTAATAACGAACCAACCGTCGTTTGTTAGTTGGTCCGTGATTTTCTTTTGGATTCGTTGTTCGGTCATTTAATAGTCCGGTTCGTTTAATTCGATTATTTTTTCGTTGATTGCTTCTTCGAATTCGTCTTCGTCCAAAAATTCCGAATTAAACAACTCCGTGACGTCGATATAACGTTCTTTTTGTTTCCATTCAATCGAAACGATGTTTATTTCGTCGTAATCTGGCGGAGTCCATCGATCGCCCGGACAACCCGTTCCGCCTTCGTAATCAACGCGAAATGTTTCGCCCTTTATTTTTAGTATCATATTGTTGTGTTTTTTTTAAAGATAATACTTTTTTTGTTATTAATGAACAAATATATTCACTTATTTTATTATTGTTTTAAATAATCGATTTGTGAAATCCTTCTTTTTCGATACCGCGTTGTAAATTGCGGATTCGATTCCACCTTTCGAAAATATCCAATAAACATTGTTTTCCGGTCGTTCTTTGGTTGTCAACCGGTCCCGTGCCTGGAAATAAGAAACCGCCGAAAAATCGATGTTGTAAAAAACCAAAACGTCCGCCTTGCTCAAATTAACGCCCTCACGCGACGAAACTATTTGTCCGGCGTAGCTTTTGCCCGTTGCGTTGAATTCGTCCAAATCCGTTGTTATATTGTCGCCATAAACCGATTTAATCGCGTCCAACTCCGCAACGAATTTGTAAAATATTGCGATTTTCTGTCCTTTCCATTTGTTTGCGATATGTTCCGCTTTTGACGGATCCAAAACGGTTCGGTTTCCAGACTCGAATTTGCACGTTCCGGAGTAAATTTGATGCAATTTTTGTTGCAATTTTATAGATGTGTCGGCCAAAATTACTTCGTTTTCGCCCTCAATAACTAAATCCTTTTTGAGTCGTTCCGCCAATTGGTAAGTAATCGGACGCATTTCAACGGTTTCGAAATGTTCGTGGACCTTTGATTTGAATCCCGCTTCCGATTGTGTCATTGTGACCTTTAGCGGATTGATAATTTGTTCGATCTTATCTTTGTCCGCTTTACTGTATTGCGTGACATCGAACCCGTTTATTTTCATTGTAAACTTATCGACGTAATTATTCGCCCATTTATAAAACGTTGATTCGTCGAACGGCGTGAAATAAGAAACCCAAAGTTGATGGAATATTTGCGACAAACTTTCAGGATGCGGAGTCCCAGACGCCAAAATCAAACAACAACGGTTTTTAAAAACGATTTCTTTAACCGCTTTCGTTCTTGCCGACGGTTTCGGAAACGCGCCCATTGAATGCGATTCGTCACAAACAACCAAATCGACTCCGGTTGTATCAACTTTGTGGATTGATTCGTAATTAATTAATGTTAGTTTGTAATCGAATCCGGCCAAATCATAATCGGATTGGATGGACGACAAAGCCTTTTTTTTCGATACGAACAAAACGTGTTTTTTATTAAGTTTGTCGGCGGTTGCTAAAACGGTCAATGTTTTACCGCTTCGCACCTCTCCGGCCAATATACCAATTCGAAACGCCTTTAATTTTTTGGATAATTCCGTCGATTTTTGTTCCTGGATTTCTCTTAATTTAAACATTTTCGTCCATATTTAATTCGATAATTGTTCCACGCAACGCAACCGCGAATTGTTCATTTAGTGCGATTTTACGCGTTGGCATTCCGTTTGGATCAACCAATTTGACTTCCTTAATTTCGATTGTTCCTTTTTGGATTGACATCGATGTGATTATAATTTCCGGCATTGCTTATTGTGTTTTTTGAATTTCTTTCCTTAGTTCTATTTTGCAACATTTGTTTGTGTATCGATACCCGTCCAAACCGATTATTTCTTTCGTGTTTTCACAAAATGATTCGAACGTCCCCATAAAACCGTTTAATATTCCTTTTGATAAAATTTTTTTTCTATAAACATAGGTTCCCCAATAAATTTTTCGATCCTTTAAGTTTATTAATTTACTCTTTTTCATAATCTTTTTTTTAAAATGGCAACGGTTCGCCGTTGATTGTGTCTTGTTTTTTTGTTAATATCTGGAAACCTCGACGCGGATTTTTGACTTGTTTGTATTCGTAGCCTTTAAATTCGCAATAAGTTTTTACCCAGGACGTGAACTTTTGATTTGATAATTTCGCATAATCTGAAAATTCGCGCTTAAATTCCTCAACAATTTCTCCCGTGTAAACATTACAATCGTGCAATAACGAATCGTCTTGAATCCAATCGAAAAAATCCTTCGATGTTGATTGGATCAATCGTTTTGTGTTTGCGTTGATTGATTCCGGTTTCATTAATCCGAACTTTAAAAACATTCGACAACATCCGATCATGTAAGAATCGAAACAATGCCATTCGTCGCCCTCCCACGCGTCAAACAATAACTTTCCAAATTCGGACAAAGGCGTTCGGAATTGGTTGAAATATTGGAACAATTCGACCTCGTGTCGTCGTCTGTCGTGACTTGATCCGGCGCCGTCAATAACATAATTTGTCGTGATTATAATTTTCGGCGACTTTTCAAACGGGATAAAAATTTCATCTTTGTTTTTCCGGTTGACTGTGATTCCTTCCGTTATTAAACTGAATAAGGCTTCGAAATTAAACTTTCTTTTCACGTCGTCGAATGCCAAAATTTGCGTGTCCAAGTTAACGCGTTGATAAACAAAATCCCCTTTGTTTGAATCGAACGACTTTCCATCGATTGAAACCAATTTTTTAAACTGTCCCAATGCGGTTAAAAGTAACGATTTGCCGGACCCACCGTTTGGATTCCCGTCGCTTATTTCTTGATCGTTAAAAATTATACATTTTTGGTCTGTCTTATCTTTGTGCGAACTCATTAAATAACCGATCGTTGTTTCCATCGTCTGGACGCGTTTCAAATCGTCGGCGCTTATTCTATGAACGAATTTTTTGAAATCGTTGTCGTCCGTGTCCGCTTCGATATATGTCCGCGGGATAATTTGTTCTTTCCAAATGTAACCGGAACAATCGATATAATCCATTAACCGCGAACCGGATTGCGTAACCTGAACAACTCCATTCGAAAAGTAAAGAAAAACTTTGTCTTTTGCGTCGGTCATCATTTGCAATTCAATCGATTCCAAAAACGACAAATAAAGGTCGCTAAAATATTTCGTTGACGATGCAAGGAAATTCCATATTTGCAATTCGTCGCGTTCGTAAAGGTAATTTAAAACGAAATCCTTGATCTTTGTAGCCGAAGACGAATGGACGATATTTTCGTGAATGTTTATGAAAATCGGATTTTCCGCCTTTTCTTGATAAAATTTAAAAAATCCTTTCTTTTCCAAAAACAATTTAAACATTACATTGTCGATTACAACTTTTTCGCCCGTCCTGGTTTCAATGATTTGCCAAAAAACAATCTCTTTCGACGACTTTTTAATCGCGTCGATTGTTTCGTTGTCCGCTTGCGGGATTGTTTCCTTTATTTTTTGAACTGGGACACCTCGACGGACTTGTGTTTCAATCGAACGAAACGTTTTCCGGTCCTCGAAATACTTTGTTCCGAATAAATGTCGGGATTTGTACGCGGATTTGATTACGTTTTCAACTTCCGAATCCTTCATTGAACCGGCCACAACCTCGGAAATGATTGTCGATTCCGCGATAATCTGGTCGATTCCGTATTCATTGAAAGACGATGCAAGAATAAACAAATTATTGTTTCTTTCGCCCTCAATCAATCCAAAATCACGCGTCCACCATTTTAAAAGGCGGTTGATTATTTCCGCTTTTTCTGTCAAAATTATTTGCGGTTCGCGTTCTGTGAAATTATATCCGCTTTCTTGTTCTTTTTTTGTCCAAATTTTCGAATCGTAATTAATAAAAATTTTAGGATCGAACGATTCGAAACAAGCTCGCGAAATGTTTTTACATGACTTATCAAAATATTCACAATCGAAATATTTTTCCAACGCAATAAAGAACAATTTGTGTTCGTCTTTGTCGGCTTTCGGTATCTTTACAATTGATTTAAGACCGTTACCGCTCGGACTGGTAAAAACCGCCATTGTGAATTCGTCCCCTTCTAAGGTATCGCGCCACGTCTTGAAAGTTTCATCGTCTGGAAACCCGTCGAAATCTAATGCGATCAATCCGGAATGTTCGACCAATGAATCGTCCTTTCTTGCTGAAAATACTCCGGAAAATAAATAACAAGGTAAATTCTTTTTAAGTTCGTTTCTTTTTTCTTTGTCTGATTCGTTTCGGATCTTATCCAATAGTAATTTAGACGTTCCGGTTTTAATTCGGTTGAAAGCCTTTTCAATTGGGATTATGAAATCGCCGGCTTTTGGATTAAATAGCGATTTGTAACAAGTAATTTTTTTGTCCATAGGGTTGTGTAATTTTTTGCAAAGTTAAATAAAAACGGCGGATTGAATTAAGTTTGGCGGATTTGTTTTTTCACTCCGCCCACCTCTAAACCCTTTTACTTATTACTCTTATTCTCTTTTTATTCTCTTTTGGCGGAGTTAACTAAGTAAAAAAGAAATAAATAAACAATAATAAAAAGGAATCCAGGGTTAACCAACTATTCCCGCCTTATCGCCTTAATTTTCCGGTTCTGTCATTAAAACCGATTCGCAAAGGTTTAACAAATGCCCCATTTCGGGATTGTAACCGTTTTTCGCTTCGTTTACGCGCTTGTTGTTGTGTATAACCATAGAATGGTTGCAATTAAATATATCGCTCGTCATAGCCATAGAAAGACGGGTATATTTGTGGATCAAGTGCATCGCGATTGTTCGGGCGAAAACTATCTTTTGAACTCTACTTTTTGAAATTATCATTTCGCGACTCATTCCAGTAACCGAAACGACGGCATCCATAATCGATTCCGCTTTGTAAAATTTCGAACGGTCCAATGTGTGTTCGTCTTTGATTTCGTTCGTTATTTCTTTGAATAGTTCTTTTAAAGTGAATTCGTCCGATTCGATTTTGTCAAGTGCTAATCCTAAAATTTTCTTATTGATTTTCATTTTGTTGTGTTTTTTTCTTAATCCATTCTTTTGCGCAATCCTGACAACTTGTTCCGTTGTGTTCCAATTTGTCCCCGCAAATTTCACAAATGAAACGCGGGAACATTGACAATTGGATTTTATGTTTTGATTTGTTGTTCATATTTTTCGATCGTTTTAAATATCTCAAAAACAACTTGCGGAACAACCGCGTTTCCATAGGCTTTTATTGATTCATTTCGCCATTTTGGAAAGGTAATTCCGTCCAATTCGCGGGAAATCCCATCATTTCCCCCACAAATTGGGGATTTAGTTGGGAAGTTTTCCCAGTTTGTGCAAAAGCGTCTGGCAAACTGTTTTTTTCGTTCCTCCCCACTTTTTCCAATGTTTCTTTTTTTCTTGCGCCTTTGAAATCCCTTGTTGTCGGAGTCGGTAACATTCCCAACGCTAGAAAGTTCGAAAGATACATTGCCCGCGTTTTCCCCCCGTATTTTTCTTGCCGTTCTTTCGTTTGTTCCAACGTCGTTTCCCTTGTTTGCGCCATCGGAGTAGGCAACAATCCAAAGTCGGTCGCGTCGATGCGGAGCGTTTTTGGAACAAGCTGGAAGTATAAACGATTGGACTTCGTAGCCGATAGCTTCCAAGTCAACTTGCACTTCGTCGAATACCATTCCCCCGTTCCAATTAACAAGTCCGCGAACGTTTTCGCCCACAATCCAACGCGGTTGAACCTCTGAAATGATTCGATACATTTCCGGCCACAAATGGCGGTCGTCCTCGTTTCCTTTTCGTTTTCCGGCATTGGAATATGGTTGACATGGGAATCCGCCGGTAAGAATAACGTCGTTTGAATTCCAGCCTTTGATTTTTTCATTTAATAATTCTTTTGTAAATGTATGGACGTCGTCATGGTGTAACGCATCCGGCCAATAGTGATTCAAAACTTTTCGCCCAAATGGATTAATTTCACAACTTGCAATGTTGTTCCAACCCATCCATTCGGACGATAAATCAAACCCACCAATTCCACTAAACAAACTTATGTGATTCATATTTAAAAAGTATCAACAATTTCGGATTCGTACTTGTTTAATTTATCGATAAATTTCAACAATCCGCTTTCGTATTCCTCCAATTCTTTTTGGATGTCTTCGCGGTTTAACTGGACAACGTGCAAAGGTTTGATTTCAAAACGCGGATCAAACGAAACGAAAAACATTGTTTCAACCGTTTCGCAAATTGCAAAATAGTGATAAACTTGATATTTGTATTCGGCCGGAATCTTGTTTGTTCGAATGTATTCGACGTGTTTTTTTGTCGATGGGCATTTGACTTCAATTCCAGACATCGGAACGTCCGCACCGTCCAAAATTAATCCGTCCGGCGACAAATGACATCCGGGAAACCTTTCGTTTGTTGCAAGTCCGAACGTGTCAACCGTCAATTCTGTGAAGTCCTCAAATTCGGCGATTGCCACCGGCTCCAAATCGATTCCGCGTTGCATTGCGTCATTTACGAAATTTTCTTCGATTGTGTCCGAATGTCTTTCGGCGATTAATTCGTCAACCAACGGCAAATTGTTTTTTGCGAATGCACTTTTGACGCGCGTTCCTCCGATTGATCCTTTTCGGATTTTGTGCCAATCTGGACTCCTTTGTTGTAATTCCTTAACTAAGTTCATTTTTCGTTGTGTTTTTTGTGTTTAAAATTTCTTTGTTGTTTTGTTCGTCTTTCGACAATGATTTCCAAATCGCTTTCAAGTCTTCCAGGTCCAAAGCGCCTTTTAACTTTTCAACCGCTTCCGTTGGATCGATGTTCGCTTTTGGTTTGTATGCTCGAATTCTCAACGCGTCGGTTGTTTCTCCGAATGCGGAAACTTTTTCAGTTCCTAAAACAACTCGTTTTCCCGTCCATTCCTCAATGAATGGCGTTCCGTGAACTTGTTGGATTGTCTTTGCGTTTGTCTTGTTACAAATCATTCCCTTTTCCAATTCCTCAAAAAATACAACCATACAGGATTCCTCGCGTCCGGATTGGCCTTTAACCATATCTTGTTCGACTTTCGAAATTGTCAACGTTAAATCCTCGCCGTTTTCTAAACTGTACGCACCCAAATATTCATAATTGTGGTACGTCTTCCAATGTGTTTTTGATTCCATAATCGTTTTTGTTTTTAAAGTTATTCAAATTTATAAAAAGTTTTTGACAATGAACAAATTAATTCATTTTATTTGATTTCAATTTCTGATCCGTCCGGCTTTCGAACGATTATTGTTGCGTCGCATAGTTTACAAAACTTTTTAAACTCGCTCAATTTAATTGAATTCGCTCGGACTGTTTTGTGGAAAGACGTTGCGTGTGATCTGATTTCCTTCGCGATCGAATCAATTGATTTCGGATCGGCGATTTGTTTAAATTGTTCTTTCATTTTGTATTGCTTAAAATTTCCAACGTTTTTTTGTATCGTTGTTGTAATCTGGTTAACGTCGCTTTTTTAATTTGCCAATTTTTAAACCAAACTTTTGCGTTCATTTGGAGTCCTTTTTCTTCGTTCCATTTTATAGCCTTTAAACTGGACGCCGTTTGTTTTTGATAAAAATCAATTGCCGACGCGATTTCCTCCAATAGGTTAATTGTCGCCATTCTTTCCGCATTATCATAATATTTTGATAATTCCAAAGTTCTTTTTTCGATGTCTTTTTTAATTGCTTTCATTTTTATTGAATTGATTCGTTTGCGTATTCGATTAATTTTTCCAGTTCTTCCAATGCGTTTTCGTCGTCGCTCAACCTTTGACGTAATTCGAAACGGTAAGGACCAACCGCCCAACGTGAAACGGATTTGTTTTTCCTCAACTTTTTCTCGATGTCCTTGATTTTGAATTCTCTTAATTCTTGATAATTCATTGCGTTTTTTTTAAAGATAACTCTTTTTTTGTTATTAATGAACAAAAATATTCACTAAAATAAATTAAACACAAAAAAGGGCAACCAATTACGGCCACCCTTGAAAAAAAAACACAACTTTGTCCCTATGGAAAGACTAAGATTCTTTATTAATTTCCTTTAATTATTTCAATCGCTTGTTCGTCCTCGATTAATCCTTTTGATAAAAGGTAAACAACCGCGCCAATTTGAACCGCTCGAATAATTAGTTTCGCAATTTTCTTTTGTTTCGCGTTCGTTGTTATTGTTTCAACGATTGGATCCAATTTCGGAATGATTGCAAATATTTTTTTTAATTGTATCATTATCTAATTTCGTAATGCGGTAAATCCTTGAATGTTTTCCAGTTTCCGCCCCAATTCAATTTGACGTTTTCTTTTGCTCCCGCTTCCAACATACACGACGCAACTTTATAAAACGCCAATTCCATTTCCTCTTTTGGTAATGAATAAACATTAACGCCTTTAATGTATGGAATTACGTCAATCGCTCGTCCGCTCTGATGGTATGATTTAAGATCGTACCCGTCGCACCTGGATAACTTGTTTTCGAAAAGTTTGTTTTGTTGGTCCGCCGTTCGGAGTCCTCCAAGTTGTGGAATTGATAAGTCGATCCCGTCCATTTTTCTCGATGCAATTCGAATCGCTCGAAATAAAACACGGATTAAACGTTCGTCGACGCCTTTCATTCTGTTTAATGAATTTTGTCCCCATTGGAATTTTTGCGCCATTTACTCGATGTTTTTACAAATTTATTCTTTTAATCTAAAAAAAGTAAATCTACTTTTCAACACTTATTAACGGCCTGTTTTATTTAATAGTTTATTTCTTTAAATCTACCGTTCAACGTTTCGAAAGTTGTTCGCATATCCCTGGGCAACATATCGATTCCGAACGCCCACATTTCAAAAATGGCCAACAAACGACGCGTATTGTTTTTATGACTGGTTGTGCTAAAAATTGAATTGATTCGATATTCAAAAGCCTTGACAACATCGTAACGGAATTTTTCAAACAATTCAATAATATATTTAATGTCTTCTTCGGAAATTCCTTTTCCTCTCCACTCCTCCACAATCGCGCCGATATAATCAACGTGCATTTTTGTTTGCGCTTCGATTATATACATTTTAAATTCGTCCGATTTCATCGACTCAATATCTTGTTTTAATATATCGGCGAAACTTTCGGAACAAACTTTAATTTTATACTTTACAAAGTCCTTGCACATTTTACTTTTTGAAACATCGTATTCGCCGTGCGTGTAAAATTTCATAAAAGAAACTTTTTTTTCAACCCTCGCGCACGTGTTAAAAACGTCGTGATGTTCTAACGATTGAATAGTTAATTTATATTTTACGCTTAAAACAGTATTAACCCATTTTGGAATGTTCTTTTTGAATATCCACATAAACGCCAAAGCCAAAATAAGAAACGCCGTTATTATTCCACCCTCCAAATTTTCCGCCAACTCTTTTAAAACGCTTTCCATTTTGATATATTAACAATTTGTTTTCAAATAATTTTGTTTTGAATCCTTGTATTTCATTTGCAACGGCGCAAAAGTCGAAACGTCTTTGTAATCGATTGATTCCATCGAGTCAAAAACAACCGATTTTTGGACGTATGTTTTTTTATGATTATTCAAGTTGTAATCCGTGAACAACAATTCGTTCGCAAAATTATGATATTCGATAATTTGATCCGTTATGCAATCCGGAATATGCATTGTCTGACAAACGTATGAATTAATTAATTCCGATCTAATTTGTTTTGAATCTCTATTGGCGTAAAGGACATTTTCTTGTTCATATTCGGCCTGGCGATTTCCAAAAAATCCGCGAACCCTTAATCCGTCCACCCAATTTAAACCGCTGAAATCGAAATCAACGTTTTGCAAATATCCGTTTTGAACCGATTGGATGCGAAATGTTCCGTCCGCTTTTTCTTGCGTGTATTCGCTTAAAACAAACGGAATTGAATATGTTTCCGTTGCTCCGGTTATAAAATTCGATTCGACTTTGATTCGATAAGTTCCAGGACCTTCAAGAATTAAAACTTTTTGCCATTCGATTTTGATTCCTTTGTAATTTGGATAATCGCCAAACGTTCCGAAATCGTAATAAATTCCGTAATCGTCGTTAACGATTGGAAAATTTGTAATGCCATTTTTTTGTAGTGTTAAAATGATTGTTTCGGATGAAAAATTCCGTTTAAATAAAAATGAATTAATGTCGTTTTGAAATTCCTCGTTCGAAGTAGTCGACGCCAAAACCGGCGATTGATAACAACATTCGTCCACGTCGCCCAAAACGATTGACGTTGGAACGCGCGGAGTTGTTGGAACCAAACAAATTGATTCCGTTACAATTGGATCGTCGCCCAAACTTCCAGACTCAACACCAAAACCAATCCAACCGGCATTCCCACCGCTTAAAAACGCCCATTCCGTCGCGTCTGTTGGCGGATCCGGAACCTCCGGGACAACATCTTGAATTGTATAACTAAATTCTTTTGTTGTTGGATTCCACGTGTATATATTTTTATTTGAATATAAAAGACCGCCCAACGAATTTTTTTTCGTGACGGTTATTTCCATTTCGAAAAGTTTCGTTTCGTCAAAATCAAGATAAAACGCGCCGTTTGAACTTGCGCCCGTTGAACCTCCGGAGGGGATGTCGTTAATCGGAATTAATAACTTATCGAATCCAAAGCCTTTTCCCTCTAATCCGTACAAATCGCCCGAATTTGACTCCAGAAACGCGCCCCGGTCTTCGCCGTTTACAACGTTGTCATAAACTGAATTAAAAGCGAATGAAAAAGGATTCCAAGAATCTTGTAAACCTCCCAAACCGCACGCATCGATTTGCGTTCCGTCGTCGCTACAATCCGAAAACCCCCAATTTGTCAATGGATCAACAAATGCCGGATTCGATTGTGAAAAAAAGTCGGCCGTTAATTGGCTTATTGAATCATAATTAAACGAAGACAAAGCGATTTGATACGTTGCGCCGTCACTTATTTGCGATTCATTGAAAAGTCCTTTTATATAAAAATATGCCTTTTTCATTTGTTCAATTTTACATTAATAAAAAGAAATCCCCGCCCGTGTTTTCAACTGGCGCACTCAATCCCAAAATTTCGATTCGGTCGTTTGTTAAGTTTCCAAATGTCGACGTTGTTCGCACGTTATAAGAACCCGCAACCGATCCAGTACCAACCGAAATCGCACCCGTTCCAACTTGTCTGTTTGTGTTATGCGATGCAAAAGTTCGGTTCGATCCTTGCGGAATTTGAATTGTTGAAATCGCGTTAATCGAACACGCGGTTGCCATTACAAACGAATCCGCCGAAAAACTTATCGATTGTGTGTTTGGCGTTGATTGTCCGCCCGTGTTTGCATTGTTTCCAATACCTCCAGAACCCGTAAAGGACCGCGAATGAATTGAAATTGGATTCCAAACCGAACCCGTAAAATTGATTCGCAACGTATTGTTTCCGGTTGGCGGATTTTCTAAATAAAAAAACGCCATTCTTTGAGCTAATCCGCCACGGCTTATTGAATACAATTGTGTCATTGTTTGACCTCCATACGTACAACCCGAATAGCTTTGCGCGTTCGACATTGTTAATTGAATGACAATTAAACCGTCCGATCCGGCGTTTTGATTATGGGTAAATTGATAAAAAGAATTCCCCGGCGTCGGATTTGCGTTGACTATGTTTCCAATTGTAGCGGTTGCCATTGTTTAAAGTTGATTTAAGTTGGTTACATTTAAAAGTGTTAAACCTTCGATATTGTCGACTTCGGTTCTCGCTTCGTAAACGAATGGAGTCGATTCGAAAAAAGTTGAAACACTAACAATTCCAAGTTCGATTTTTGTTCGATTTTCGCCCAAAAAAACGCCGAAGGTTGAATCGAAATCCTCGTTTATTTGATTAACAATTTCCTGGTTGGTTGTTGTTCCATAATCGGAATAACTTAAATTGTCCGTTCCCTCTAGTTCTATTTTTGAAATAATTGTATACATTTATTTTTCGATTTCTTCCAAATTCAAAGCGTTTTCAACCGTTTTCAATAAGTGTTGAACAACTTCGCGTTTCTGGTCGATCTCAACCAACGAACCGTTGAATTGAACCCCTTTTAAAACTAATTCTTTTAATCCTTTGAATGCTTCGTCAATTGTTAAATTTTCCATTTGTTTATGATTGTTTTTGTTTGTGTGTCAAATTTACGAATATTATCGTTCTTTTTGTGTTTTCTTTTGAAATATAAAAACCAACCAACCCGAACCAAAGCAAAACGAAAAGTTCTTTGCCATCGCGGAATTGAATAAAATTTCATTAATTCCAAAAATATTTTGTCGGACCAATATCCGCCACGACCGGTTCGCCAATGGTAATCGTGAACCAAACAAGGCGGGGAAAATTTGGTCGGCCAATAATTCCAGGTTAACGAACAACCGTCGCAATCCTTAAACCAATCCCATTCCTCCGAATTGATCGCGTTTTGAATTAAAATTTTGTAATCGTCCGGAACGTCGTAAACGTCGAACGAATCCAAAACCCTTTTTTTTTCGCGTTTCTTATTCACTTTCTTCGACTAAAACAACGTTGTCAACTGTCCATCCGAATTGATCCGCAATTATTTTTCTTTGTAGTTCTTTATATGTCATAAATCCCCACGTTGGAACCTCATTAACTGGATATGTAAAATTTACAATTCTTTTGTTTTCTTCCGAATCCCAGGATTTAAAGAAATATTTTCCGTCCAAATAACTTTGTTCTGAAAAATAAACTTTGTATTCACATTTCAACAAACCGTCACTTTCCGCGCCGGTTGAATTAACGTCGATTTTTATAATTGGATTTGTAATTGTTTCGCCAAAATCACTTGTTAATGTTCCGGTAATTTTGTAATAAATCGAATTTGAACTTTCCATTTTTTTATTTATTTATTTATTAAACCTCTTCTTTTATTGCAATAACGTCCCATTTTGTTTCGGTTGAATTATACATACAACCAATATAAATTGTTTTGTTTGCCGTTGTTGTTGTTGGCAAAGTTAATCCAATCGCTCGAAAAATAGCGTTCCAAGTTAATGCGCGCGCCGTTCCATCGTCTTTAAATCTAAAAGTTAATTTTTGACCTTGAACCGGCGTCCCCGTTGGACTTGCTATTGTCGTAGCTAATGCAATATCCGTTAAAACTCCCGTTGTTTCTTGGTCCGCGTTTATTGTAAAAGTTGCCGTTGAAGTTGTTTCTTGAACTGATGGATTAACAATCGTATTTGTTATACGGTTGTTGCTACCGTTTAAATCCCCATTATCCAAGAAATCCCAAAGTTTTACGGGCGTTGTGTCGTTATCGTAAATAGTTAATGCGCTTCCTGTTGAAGTTCCACCTCCTTTGATTGCTACAGGCTCTTTTAAACATATTTTTTCATTTCCTACCCTACTGTTTCCTCCTACTATAAAATACCCTAAACTTCCGGCAATACCACTTTCGTAGAAATGTACACCGCCACCAGTCCCTCCCTGTTGGATTCTATGCATTAAACCAGTACCAAAATAAAATTTCTGGATGTTTATCCCAATTTCTATTCCGCCCTGTGTGTCCCCATCGTTAATCCTCCAAACATTGTTAGCGCTAGCTTCTAAACCTAAATAGCCACCGCCACCCGCTTTTGATTTAAAATTAGTTGAATTTACTTTATTAAATATTGTTAATGCGTCGTCGTTATTGTTAACATTAATAGTAACAGCTCCTGAATTTGCCCACCTTGTATAACCTTGCCAATATCCGCCGAATTCAAAATTAACAGGCGCAACCTCTGTTGCTGCGTCTACGTCAAAATTAACTGTTAATTTATTATCACCTAAATCAACCGTTCTATTCCCCGTTAATGTACCGTCAGCCGTGTAAATTGAATCGCCGGCATTCGCTAAAACGAACGCTTTGTCAACCAACGAACGATCGGTATAATTCGCTGAATAGTCCAACGCGTATTCCAATCCTTTCGCCGTTGTGTTTCGGTCTGTAAAAGTGTTAACACTATCTAAAACAATCGATGCACCAACGGAACCATTTGTCCCCAAATTAACGCGACCGGATCCGTATAATTCAAGCCTTGACGATGTTCCGCCCGACGTGTCCGAAACAATTGTTTGACTTAATGTCGAACTGCTTTGATGTGCTAAATTATTTGTTCCTAAAATACTATTGACCAAAAATTCGTCACTTGTCAAACGGAATTGAACGTAATCGGTTGCGCTTGATTTCAAATTGCCAATAAAATTCCCGGGATTTTTTGTTATTTCTAAACCTGAATTTAAAAACGGGAAACTATTCGCGTACCTTTCAAATGCTTGAATCGAATTTTTTTCTAAAATTGATAAATTTTCGTTTAAAACATTTGTTCCTAGTTTTAAAGTTCGATTTCCCGCGCCGTTTATAATCGCGTCAATTGTTAGCGTTCCGCCCAAATCAATTTGCCCGGCGTTTTCTG
>TARA_R110002111_G_scaffold113400_4_pt1 | contig 24776 bp, 19 predicted proteins | sample TARA_R110002111 | Tara Oceans TARA_R110002111 (sample SAMEA4397363) | marine metagenome | biome: Polar Biome; feature: [ZZZ] marine water layer (ENVO:01000295); material: water (ENVO:00002006), including particulate matter (ENVO:01000060) such as... | depth 199 m | reverse complement strand
TTGTCATTCTGTCCTGGTGAAACACCTGGTGATATACCTTCTGGGAAGACACAACTAGCAGACTCAGAAACTAATTGCTGACTAACACCAATGCATCCTGTGTCATTAAACTCAACCTCAACCTCATACAAACCAGCCTCTAAAACAGTTAAACTCAAACTATTTTCTCCCTCTATAATACCTCCGTCACGATACCAAGTAATATACACTTCAGATGTAGCATAATTTTCTGGAATTGCTTCGATTATTATTGGACTTGAAGCATTAGGACATACCTCATAATTAGAATCTGAAGAAAAACTAGTAAAAGGCTCATTACCAATAATCAAATTAAAATTGTTGACTACATAGCAATTTGCATAATCAACAGACTCAACCCTTACAAATAAAGTCTCCCCTGAACTATCATAAGAATTTGGCAAAGCATCTGAATCAGCCATTGCATCTACCTCATAAGCATAATAATATACATTAAATAGCGACGCATCTTGACCATTAAGAATAGTAATATCATGACTCGCTAAATCAAAACTTGCCACACCATCGTCATCAAAATCGCAACCTATTAAATCCACACTTTCTGCTGTGTGAGATGGCTGAGTAATAACCAACAAAAATGATGTTGTAGCATAACAACCTGAATCATTGTCTTCTATTCTTGCATAAATAATTTGAGGACTTGAAACATTAGTGTACGTAGTTGGCAACGCACTTAAATCATCAAAAGCATCCTGTTCAGAACTATGATATGTTATTGTATAATTAGAAGCATCTTGATCACCCAGAATATTACTATCATTCTCATTAAGATTAAAGACAGCTTGATTTGTAGTAGAGCACTCAGATAAATCAACTGCAGGATTGGCTGTTGGAACAGCTAGAAATTCAACAAGTATGCTATCAAAAATCATACAATTGCCTGAGAAAACAACTTGAGCCTCATAAAAATCTGGCTCAGTAACAGTTAATGTAGATGACGTTTCACCTGGAATAGCAAACCCATCTTTAAACCAAACATGTGGAAAATCAGGCGCAAAGGTGTTTAGGATTATAGGCTCGTTTAAACAAGTTGCCGTGCCTGCATCTATAGTAATATCTTCTCCTAAACTCAATTCTCCGATATCGAAACTACCAGCTTTAAGAAAAACACCAGTATCATATTGCGAATCTCTATCATCAGCAACAACGAGTTTTATATGATAAGTCTCACCAATATTTACTGGAGATTGTGCCGTAAATACAACTGTTCTACCATTATAATTCATTGGTGGTAAATTTTCAGTTATATATTCCCCAAAGTACTCTTCGTTAATAGCGAAACAAGATGTATTTTCAGGATGAATATTAGTTGTTAATATTGGAGTATTTGTATTTGGAAGCACTGCTAGATTCGTCGTATTATCATTTGAATCTGTTAAGAAAAAAGCAAAGGCATCTGAAAAATTACACTCATCAGTACCACCAATAGCTCCAGTATATTCCTCTGACGCCATTAAAAAATCAAAGCTTATATTTGGTGAATAGGGAACAAAATCAAACTCTATTATAGTCGCATTTCTAGAATCTACACCAAAATTAGTATCTAAATCGTTATCACCAGGCCATGCACTTCCTCCTGCACTCATTAAATTACTATTTGTACCTGCTGCTGCTATTGCATGTCCAGTAGTCATTAAAACCCCTTCACTAAAAGGAAACTCTTCTCCGTCCATTGTAAAATAACCAATTCCATTTGGCTGAGTATCACTAAAACTTGTACCTGTTGTAAATGTAATATTTGATACATTGGCACAATCACTTCCAAACAATATATCTTGTATCAATTCTTCAACGGTATGTGAAGTATCGCTTACTTCTATACTATTAAAACCTGGCTTAATACATAAATCAAAAGTAACATCTTCATCATCCGAACCCTCAGAGAACACCCTTATAAAATAGGTATTACCAATTACTAACTGTGGTGTTACACTAGTAGTACTATCTATGCAATATAATTCGTTAAGATTTCCACAACTCCCCTCATAAACAGCATGATTAATACCAGACGCATTGTCATTGGCAACTATATTTTCGAATGTTATTATTTGGCTATCATCTAAAGCTATGAACTGAAACCATACATCATCATCAGAATCACCTGAACAAGAAGACGAAGCAACACCAGATGGAGTAGCCGATAAAAGCGTACCAGCTGTTAATTGAGCACAACTCTCATCTGTATTTACAACTGCAACTGTAGCATTTAAACAGTCATTATTTTCAGGAATACAAGCCATTAACTGTATAGGCAAACTATTGAACACGCAATTAAAATCTTGATCATTACTTAACGTATATATAACGTCTATATTAAATGGAAATGGACCAATTTGATATGTCCCAACGGAAGTAATACTAGTTGTATTTAAGTCTATATTGTTAGATAAGGTTAATGACGCTGCACTACCCAACGATGTAACATTTACATCTAATAAGTATTGTTCACCATTATCACAATCATCCACAAACGCGAATGTTGATTCGGAATTTGTGCATGTAGCACAAGAAACCGTATAGTTAATACCACCTGACATCGGTAAGTCACCACTTGCACAACTCGATGGTAAAAAATCATCTGAAGCGATATAAAATGATATTCTATCACCACTAGATGTATAAGAAACACCTGCAAGGTCACCCTGATTACCAAAGAAATAATCAGTGTAAGCAACAATAGAAGAACCGTTTGTATCAATAACAACTAATGGATCCCAGCCCTCTTGAATATAACCAGACTGGAAAGTTAAGGTTAAAGGAGTACCGTCTGTACTTGTAAAAGTAAACACTTCAGGATTAACCACTCCATTATCACCGTAACACATAGATTCCACTAATGGACCTGCACTACAATCAATTATAAAGTTTGTTTGTATTGGTGTTGTAAAAGTAAGAGGCCCTGCCCAAATACTATTGCCATTTGTACAATTTGCTCTTACATATACATCATACTCCGTACCAAACGATAGGCCATTCTCTACAATACTAGTAACTGAAGAATACGTACCCGACGTTGGAATGCTAGAACCTGAAGGTATCACAACATACTCCCAAGACGTCTCACTATCATTAGCTTCCCAAGAAAAACCAGCAAAAGCGTTTGAATTATTAGAATTTACATAATCAAGAGAAAGCGTTGGCGAAATACAAAATGTTCCACAAGTTTCTACACGTACTAAATCAACAGACATATCTGCCCTACTACTATTAGTTGTTCGAGTATTCTTAAACTCTAAATATATAGATTGCCCAAGATAAGCATCTAAATTTACACCTACTGGCACCCATGCTTCAGAACTAGACGTCTGTAATTGACCACTCCATGTAAATACATTTGTAAATGGCCCGGAAATTGAATTTGAAACTCCAACTTCTAATTTTCCCATATTATCACCATAAGCATGCATATAAAAAGATAATTCTGCAGCATCTGTAGCTGTAGTAAGGTCAATAACAGGACTAATGATTGATGCTGATTGCTGACCAACATTACCTGAAGCCTCATAATTCATATAATGAGAACCACTAAAGGCTGAACTTGGACCTGTAGAGCTACTATCTGAGTTACCTGGCACTTCCCAATTACCACCAATATTATTTGTTGTTATATCTCCTATCCATCCATCAGAATCATCAAATTCTGCTGTAAATACAAACGTAGAGTTGTTAGAGGGACAAGACACTCCAATAGGTGGAGATATTGTTTGAGATAAAGCTATTGAACTCCCAAGCAAACAGAAAGCTAAAAAGGTTAGTTTGAAGATTTTCTTATTCATTTCAATTTTATTTAATTCAGTGAAAAAAAATAGGCGATTTTTAAACAGAAATCCTGTTAAATCCTACATTAAAAAACAACAAAAGCCACAAAGTAAAATTTAGTGGCTTTTGTATTTTATAGCAATTTTATTGCTTAATTACTCGTATCGTTTTTGTAACACTTTCAATAGTTACTTTAACAAAATAAGTTCCAGTACTTAAGTTAGACATATCTAACTCACTAGAGATACTATTAGGAGCTGTTCTAAACATTTCTTGACCTAACATATTATACACCGTTATGGTTTCAATACTTTTTTGAGCATTCAATGACAACGTATTTTTAACTGGATTAGGATAATAAGTAAATGCAGATTCGTTAACTAGATCATCAATACCTAAAGTAGCACAAGTCACTGTTGCCTCCCACCCTGTATAGCTAGTATAAGGATCTGACCTAAACTCAATCGTTAAAGCTCCTGATGGATCTGTAGATGTGTAAAAATCACCTATATGAAGCTCACTACTGGCAACTATAGTATTATCACCATTACCACTGTCTTGTCCACACAATGTTTGTGCTAAAACAGGATACGTGTTATCTGGTCCATTATAAATAGTTAAATAATCGTAACACCCATCTTGTTCCCCAGAACCAAAAGTATCGACCTCAATATCTACGTATGTAAACGTAATAGTTACTGCTTCTCCGGCTGAATCTGGAAGAATAGTTGTAGACGAAAATTCAGAATCTGAATAATTACCGTCGCTACCACCACCATCAACAAATATACCTCCACAAGCAGGAGGAATAATTGCAGTTGCAAATGGATATGGACCTACCCATAAAGAAACACCATCTGTACCACAATCGGCTTGCACATAAAATTCATAATGGTTATCATCTATTAAACCTGTAAGCGTATATGGACTTGTAACGCCAGTTACTGTTGCTACTCCTGTTGCTATTTCACCTCCAGTTACATCTACAACTTCAACATTCCAAGTTGTACCAGTACCATTAGCGGTCCATAATAAATCAGTTGTGGTAGTCGTAATATTTGTTACTGATAACACGGTAGGAGCCATACAAGCAGGCGCCTCATCAAAAGTAACATCATCAATTGCTATATCATCATCAAAATCACCTGGCTCAATCACTTCAGAAAATGTAAAACGAGCTTGTGCTGGTCCTGTAAAGGTTAGACCACTAATATCTAAAGTTTTCAATTCCCAACCTACTGTATTTGTATTGTAAGTTGCCATAAGATTCCAAGCAGCACCATCCCAAACTTCTACATCTAATTGTGCATTTTCAGAATCTTCAGAATTACTAATTTCATAAAAACTTAATGCTGGTGTTGTCAATGTACTTACATCTACAAAAGGACTCACCAAATATCTAGGACCATGATCTTGAGACGCATCTGCTGCGGCATAGAAACCACCAGTTGCCGTACTTCCTGTAATTAATCCATCATCTCCAACATGGCTCAATCCTGATGCTTCAAAAATCCAATCTTCTTCTCCAGAATCACTATACATTCTCCAACAATCTGGTATTGCACCACCATTATCAAAACCTTCTGTATAAGTTGCTGTAAGCGCATTACAGTCTGTTTGAAATGATACTGGTCCTACCCAAAACGAATTTCCATCGGTTACACCACAATTTGACTGTACATAAAATTCATAATTGGTATTTGGCAACAAACCAGTTACTGTATATGGATTAGTAACTTCAGATAGTGTTGCTACACCTGTTACAGTTTCGCTTGCAGTTAGATTAACAATTTCAATATTCCAAGCTACAGCAGTACCAGTTTCTGTCCACGCCAAATCTGCTGTTGTGGCAGTAACATTTGCAACTGTTAAATCTGCAGGAAAAATACAAGCTATAGGGTTATCAAAAATGACATCATCAATAGCAATATCATCATCACCACCTCCATTAGGTTCAGAAAAGGTAAAACGTGCTTGTGCTGGCCCAGTAAATGTTAAACCACTTATATCTATAGATTTCAATTCCCAATCCACTGTATTTGTATTATAAGTCGCCATAAGATTCCACGCAGCACCATCCCAAACTTCTACATCTAATTGTGCGTTATCTGAATCCTCAGCATTACTTAGTTCATAAAAACGTAATTCTGGTGTCGTTAATGTACTTACATCCACTAAAGGACTCATTAAATATCTAGGACCATGATTACTCGACGCATCACAAACAGCATAATAGCCATTTGATAATGTACTGCCTGAAAGGTCTCCACCATTTCCTACATGACTTGGACCAGATTCGTTAAAAAACCAATCTTCTTCTCCTGAATCGCTAGACATTGTCCAACAATCTGGAATATCACCAGCGTTCTCAAAATTTTGTATGTAAGGAGCTGTAAAAGCATCACAAGACGTCCTAAAAGACATTGGGCCTACCCAAATAGATGGCCCTTCTGCACCACAATCTGCTTGTACATAAAATTCATAATCACTATTAGCCGTTAAACCAGATAAAGTATAAGGGTTAGTAACGCCACTAATAGTTGAAGCACCAGTTACAGATCCACCTGCAGTAATATCAACAACTTCCAAATTCCAAGATGTAGCCGTACCATTCTCTGTCCATGTTAAATCTGCCGTGACATTAGATGTATTTATCACTGTTAAATCAGTAGGCTCCATACATGCAGGAAATGTGTCATTTATAAAATTATCTACAAACAATTCCCATTCATCTTGTGAGGTTGACCTAACAGCAACATAAACTGATTGACCATTATAAGAAGATAAATCTAAAGTCACCTTAGTCCAAGCAGAAGGAGCATTGCTTTCTGCTTGCAGAACTACAGTAAAATCCGCAGCGGTAGCTGTAGTGTTAGACAACAAAATCTCATAAGGCTCTAAAAATGCACCACTTCTTGATTTTATATAGAATGTTAATCTATCGTTTAAACCAGAAGTTACTGTAATTTGAGGTGTAATTAAATAATCATCGTTAGCTTCAGGATAGCCTGACTCAATCCTTGCAACAGCTATACCATCTTGAGCACCTTCACCCTCTGGTGTATCATCCCACTCCCACGAATTTGTACTAGCAAGATCTAAAATAGTCCAAGTTGCAGGTATTTCTGTTTCAAAGCTCTCAGTAAATTGTGCATTAGATCGCCAACAAAAAGCAATCATTACTAAAAATAGTAAAGTAATTTTTTTCATAAATTTTGGAATTAATTGGTTAGTGTTTTAATAGTTAAAAAACCTAATCTCCTATAAGAGAGTTAAATATTTTAAAACTTATGAAGCTAAAGTTGGACATTATGTTTTATATTTCAATTTTTTAAGGGTTATCAAAAGGTAATCACCGCAAAAAAAAGTAACTAAAACACTAATAGTCAGCGATTAACATTTTAACACAAAAATCGAAAAATCAACAATAATTGACCTATATGACCTCAGTATTATCACATTATCACGATAATCATTACGGAAAAAGCACAAAAAAAAGCTGAATCTAAAACATTAAAATTGCATTTAGAGAAATAACCAATCACATATGTCTTTAACTAAATCAAAAAACTTACTTACCTGGATCGTCTTTCTATTATGTTATAATCTGTTTTACGCACAAAACAATGAAGTCTTAATTGACCTAAGAGAAGTAGATAGCCTAAATAAGCTTTACTATGGTAAACATTCTGAAGACGCCTATATAGCTCATCATAAAAACTTAAGAGAATCTATAAAGATGCAATATCCAAAAGGCATTGCTTCTGCATACAAGTCACTAATGTGGTACCACGGTGTAAACAAAAATTCGAATTTAGATAGTGTTTTACATTATGCTGATTTGTTTGAGTCTAAAGTGGCAACATTTAATACAAAGAGAGATTCATTATTAATTAAATTCTTAGAACTCCCACAATACTACCTTAATAAGGGACAATTATTATCTAATGCTTTCGGTTTACCAGAACAAGGATTAGAAAGCTATTTTAAAGTCTATCCATTAATTCCAAAGGGAGATACAAAATTATCTATCGCTTATAATATATCAATTGCCGAAATTTACTATCAAAAATTCCAATACGATAAAGCACTTAGAGTACTTACACCTCTTTTAAAAGATACTATAGGCATAGGCTCTTTCACAAAAAAAAGATTACTAAAAAATATTTCAGCTAATTATGTGCAAAAAGATATAGCTGAGAAAAGTTATCCCTTGCATAAAGAAATATTAAACTTAGCCATAAAAGATAATGACATTAACGAAATCTGGTGGATTAAAAACAGATTAACAAATGATTATTTTAGATTAGGAAACCCAAAAAAAGCCATTGACTCGGCTTTAGTTGTAAGAAAATATTGCTTAGAGAACAATGACCATCAACTTATTTTCAATAATACTGTGTATTTAAGCACCTTCTATCATGCCATAGGGGATATAAAAAAAGCAATTGCATATAGAAAAGAAGCCATACAATATTCTTCAGGACTAGAAACCAAGAAAGACGTATATGACCGGTTAGCTATATATTACACTGAAAATAAAGAGTATACAAATGCTATAGATATCTACAAAAAAAAGAACAGCATAATTGATAGTATAAGGTCTAATGAAAAAAAGGCCGTCACCAACTACATTGAGTCTAATGTAAAATTATTAAAAGAGAAACAAAAAAGTCAGCAAATGCAATTTAACGTTGAGCTGTTAGAAGAAAAAAACAAGAAACAGAAACTCTATCTTTTTAGTATTAGCATAGCCTTAATGACTATTATTACATTATTAGGTAGCATACTACTATATAGAAAATATAGGAAAGGAGAAAAAGTTATTGAGGTACTGAAAACTAATGAAAAAAAATTATTAGAAGAAAAAATAACCCTTAGGGAGAATCAATTAGAAGCGTCTGCAATAGCGGTAACCCAACGATTAGAAACATTAAACACAATAAAAGAAGAACTAGATTTTATTAAACAACCTAAAATACCAAAACTAGAAGAAGCAAAAACTAAAATAAATGACCTCATTAGATCTGCTTCAGATATGTCTATTATTACAAAACGGATAGAATCAGAATATCCGACTATGACTACAAAATTAATAGAAAGATATCCTAACCTATCAGACACACAGATAAGATATTGCCTGTTGACAAAATTAAATTTATCAATAAAAGAAACAGCTAGCATTCTAAACGTCACTCCAGATACCGTAAAAGTAGCTCGAAGCAGACTAAAAAAGAAACTAGATATACCACCAAAAATGTCATTTAAGTTATTTCTAGATCAATTAGCAAAAGAGTAATTAATTTTAAATATGATATCTAATTAAAACTTAGTTAAAAGTCTAATCACTTCAATATGATATTTCATATTTTTGTAAATAAAAGATGGCACAGACCAAAATTTCTATAATTCCAACTTCAAATGAAACAATATTAAAATTTGAAGCAGACCGATTTTTAACAAACCACAACAGTTTTGAATTCAATAATATTGATGATGCTAAACACTCACCCTTAGCACAACAATTATTCTACCTACCTTTTGTTAAGAAAGTATACATCGCTTCAAACTTTATTGCCATTGAACGTTATAACATCGTAGAATGGAAAGATGTACAAAACGAAGTTGCAACTCAAATTGAAGACTATTTATCTAATGATGGCGTTGTAGTTACCGAAGACGCTATTAAACCTAAGGCTGCCGTTACGGTTTATGCTGAAAGCACACCTAACCCTAGTGTTTTAAAATTTGTATGCAATAAGGTATTAGTGCCAAGTATATTTGAGTTCACATCAATTGAAGCTGCAAAACCTTCACCTCTTGCTACTGCATTATTCCAATTTCCATTTGTAAAAAATGTATTTATGGAAAAGAATTTTATCTCTATTAGTAAGTTTGATATTATTGAATGGGAAGAAATAACACTTCAACTTAGGGAATTTATAAAATCTTATATTGAAGAAGGAAAAACCATACTTAACGATGATGCTCCGCAGAAATTGAATAAGACAGAAGAAGCTGTTGAGCAAAAATTTGAAGCTTTAGATGACATCTCTAAAAATATAATAAATATCCTTGAAGAATATATAAAACCAGCTGTTGAGAGTGATGGTGGCAACATTGAATTTAAATCTTACGATGAAAACACTAAAAAAGTAGAGGTTTTATTACAAGGTGCATGTAGCGGTTGTCCATCCTCTACATTTACTTTAAAAAATGGTATAGAGAGCATGTTAAGAGAAATGCTAAATGATAATTCTATAACTGTTAATGCAATTAATGGATAAATTGATTAACTTGTAATACTATAAAAAAATAAAATCTGTTAATGTAAATAAACAAAGTCATATTTTAAAATGTTGATGACACTACAGAATATAAAGTGAAATTAACTTTTCAGTAGACTAATTTAATATTTCTAAGACTAATTAATATGAACACTTTAAAATTCTATATGGTCACATTCTTCATCATTTGTAGTGTACCATATGTCTGTAATGCACAAATTGATTACAATCAACGAAACACACAAGCTAGTTTGGACGTAATGCAATACAGCATAAAAAATAATCATAATAGTAACAAAAACGCAAAAGGTTCGCCATTCATAAATGAAACTTTCGAAGTTTTAAAGTTTAAAAAGTTTGGTAATAAGGTTTTTTCAGGCAGATACGATGCTAATCTTGGAGAAATGCAGATTAGACGTGAAAATGATACCATAGCTCTTAATGCCAATGAAAATTTTGAAATAACCTTTGTTTCAAGCAATAAGACCTATAAAACCTTAAGTTATATAGATAATGATGGAATTTCAAAAAGAGGCTTTCTTGTTGTTTTAAATGAAACTGATTCAATAGCTCTTTTAAAAGAAGAAGTAATTAAATTCCATGAAGAAAAACCATCAACTAATGGTTATGATAAAGCAAAGCCTGCTGAGTACAAAAGAGTAAAAGACACCTATTACTATAAAATCGGAGAGCATGTTTCTGTATTACCTCAAAAACGAAAAGAATTTACAAAATTGTTTCCTGAGCATTCAAAAAAATTGGAGGTTTTTATTAAGAAAAATAAAATAAGTCTTAAAAAAGAAGACGACCTAATAAGTTTATTCAAACACATAGGCACCTTATAAAATCCAGCTTTCAAACTCAATTAAATATACTTTTTCTGAAGTTAAATAATTTTAAATTTTTAAACCATTTATAATATATGTTAAATATCAAATACTGCATCTTTTTCATTTTAATAAGTTTGGGTACATCAAAAATAAGCTATGCATTTCAAGATGTAAACATTAGAGAAACCCAAGAACAACTAAATAAAATGATTAGCACTATAGATCATAATCGTGATAAAAACAAGAACATTAAAGGTTCTCCGTATATAAACGATGTATTTCAAGTAGTAAAATTTAAAAGATTTGGAGATAAATCTTTTACTGGTAGATACGATGCTAATCTGGGTGAAATGCAGATTATGCGTGAAAATGATACTATAGCTCTAAATAATACTGAAAATTTTGAAGTTACCTTTATCTTAAGTGATAAAATATATAAAACACATAGTTATGTAGATAACAATGGGATTACAAAAAGAGGCTTTCTTGTTGTTTTAAATGAAACCCATTCACTAGCTGTTTTAAAGGAAGAAGTAATTAGATTTTATGAAGAAAAACCATCAACTAACGGTTATGATAAAGCAAAACCCGCAGAATACAGAAGAACAAAAGATGTCTACTACTACAGACAAGGAGAAAATGTTTCAGTATTACCTCAAAAACGGAAAGATTTTATAAAATTGTTCCCTGAACACTCAAAAGATTTAGAGGTATTTATAAAGAAGAATAAAATTAATTTTAAACAAGAGGACGATTTAATAACTCTATTTCAATATCTAGAAACGCTATAACTCTTACATTAAAAACCAATAATTTATACTTCCATTTTTTAAAAACACAAATGGTAAAGTGACCAATTGGTAATTTTTGTTTCTAAAAGGTATAAACTTAAAAATCTAAATATTATGGCAGTATTAAAAGTAATCGAAGTATTATCTAACTCAGATAAAAGTTGGGAAGACGCAACAAAGAAAGCAGTAAAAGAAGCTTCTAAATCTGTGAAAAATATCCGTTCTGTATACGTACAAGATCAAAGTGCTATTGTTAAAGATGACGAGGTCACTGAATTTAGAGTTGCATTAAAATTAACTTTTGAGGTTAAATAACAACTTTTACCTCTATACAAATCATAAACTCGGTCTAAAAATAGCCGAGTTTTTTTTATTAAAACTTAAATTAAATAAATTTTTATGGATACACAAAAGTGGATTGACGAAGGCTATAACTTTTTAATTGAATATGGACCAAAAGTTATTGGAGCTATTCTAATATGGATAATAGGTAGCTGGATAATTAAAATGCTACTTAAAGGAGTAAAAAAGGCAATGAATAAAGGAAATTATGATGAGAGCCTAAAAAAATTCTTATTAAATCTTATTGGCTGGGCTTTAAAAATTCTTTTAATTATTGTTGTATTAGGTACCGTTGGTGTTGAAACAACATCGTTTGCTGCTATAATTGCTGCTGCTGGTTTAGCTATTGGTTTAGCTCTACAAGGATCATTAGGTAATTTTGCAGGTGGTGTATTAATTATGATCTTTAAACCTATTAAAATTGGAGATTTAATTGAAGCACAAGGTGAAGTAGGTATTGTAAAAGAGATTGAAATTTTTACTACCAAATTAACGGGTTTATCTAATAGAGAAATAATAATTCCTAATGGAGCATTATCTAATGGAAATATTATAAACTTTAGTACTGAAGGCACTAGAAGAGTTGACTTAGTATTTGGTGTTGGTTATGATTCTGACATAAAAAAAACCAAAGAAGTTTTTAGTAAAGTATTAGCGGCTAATCCTAAAATATTAAAAGATCCTGCACCAACTATAGCAGTTTCTGAACTTGCGGATAGTTCTATTAATTTTGTAGTTAGACCTTGGTGTACTACAGACGATTATTGGGATGTATACTTTGGAGTAACAGAGCAAGTAAAAGAAGCATTAGATGCTGCTGGTATTGAAATACCTTATCCGCATCAAGTTGAAATACATAAAGAAAATTAAGCTTTCTTTTTTAAGGCTACAAAATCCTTTAAATAATAAGGTTCAAAATAAGCGACATCTTCGGTGTCGCTTTTTTTGTATTTAGCTTCCGCTAAAAGTGACATCTCATTTGCAGAAGGTAATTTACAATTTATAAAAAAAGCATTAGGATGCTGGATTAAGCTCTTTGTTTTTTCTACACCGTTACCTATAAAATAAACCTTACTACGTTCTAAAAGCTCGCTGTAGCTTTCCTCTGTTATAATTTCAGCTTTTATCTCTCTATGCAATTCTAGATTTGAATTATAGACTGCAGAATACACTTCCATACGTCTTGCATCTAGCATCGGTATTATATATCCATCTTTATGTTTTACTTGATGAGCTAAACTTTCTAAAGTTGAAATAGAAATCAACGGTTTATTCAATGCAAAACACAAACCTTTTGCAGACGATACGCCGATACGCAAACCTGTATAAGAACCAGGTCCTTTACTTACTGAGACAGCATCTATTTCTGATGGATTTATTTTCGAAATTTTAAAAACCTCATCAATAAAAAGATGTAACGTTTCTGCATGCGAATAGCCAAGACTATTATCTTCTTTTAAAACTAAAGTCTCTCCATCTTTAGATAGAGAGACTGAACAATTTGTTGTTGCTGTTTCTATATTTAGCACTAATGCCATTTAGTTATCAGTTTTTAGCCCAAAAGGCTATTAAGACTTCAATAATTTATTTAATCTTGATTTTTTTCTTCTGAAGTATTCTCAGGCTTTTTGTTTTTAACTTTAATCAAATCACCTGGATTTAAGTTTTTAGAAACTACATTATAAGGTCCTGTAATAATTTCATCATCTTTACTTAACCCTGAAACAATCTCTATATTAGTATCATCTTGAATACCTGTTTTTACCACTTTTAATTTTGCCGTGCCTCCGTCATTTACAAATACACATTCAAACTTTTCTTCAACTAGATCAGAATCTCCCTCATTCATTTGTAAATTTTCACCATATGGTTTCTTAGTTGAAGTGGTATCAGTCTTAATTACAATAGCACTAATGGGTACAGAAATCGCATCTTTTCTTGTTTTTGTAATCACATCTACAGTAGCCGTCATTCCTGGTCTAAAAGGGGAATAAGTTAATGGTTTACCCTCTGTTAAATCTTTATATGATTCCTCTAAAATTCTAACTTTAACTTTGAAGTTTGTCACCTGATCTGCAGCTAAATCACCTGCCGCAGAATTAGCAATTTCAGTAACTATTCCTTTAAATTCTTTCTTTAAGTAAGCATCTACTTCAACAATTGTAGAATCACCTATGTTCACTTTTACAATGTCATTTTCATTAACATCGATTTCAACTTCCATATTATTTAAGTTGGCTACTCTTAAAATTTCAGTTCCTGCCATTTGCTGAGTACCAACAACACGCTCACCTAACTCTACATTTAAACGTGAAATTGTACCACTCATTGGAGCATAAATTGTAGTTCTATTTAAATTATCTTTAGCTTCATTTACAGTTGCCGCTGCACTTTGCACACTATAATACGCAGAGCTCTTTCCAGCTACAGCAGTCTCGTAAGTTGCAATAGATCTATCCCAATCTGCTTTAGAAATCACACCTTTACTAAAAAGTGATTTATTTCTGTCATAATCTGCTTTTGCTTGTTTTAAATTAGCTTCTGCTTGCTCTAAACCAGCTCTTACATTTTGATAAGAAGCTTGAGAACGATTAACCGCAGACTGAATTAAATCAGGATTTACACGAACTAATAAATCTCCTTTTTTCACTTCTTGACCTTCTTTAAAAGGCAATTCTAGAATTTCACCAGATACTTCTGAAGATATTTTAACCTCAACTTCTGGTTGAATTTTTCCTGTAGCAGAAACCGTTTCAATAATATCTTTTAGAGTCACTTCTTTTACCGTAACTTCTTTAAAGTCTCCTTTTTCTCCAAACCATCCCATTTTAGATCCTGCAACTAAAATTAATAGTACTACAACACCAATTGAGATGATAATTTTTACTGTTTTGCTCATAATTAAAACTTTAATTCAGTTGCTGGTATACCGAAGTATAACTCGAGAACCTTCAACTTAAAAATATAATCGTATTTAGCTTGATTTAATTGAATCCTAGCGTTATCAAATCTTTGTTTAGATTGGCTAAAATCGAATGCATTTGTTAAACCCACATCATAACGCTCTTTAGCATAATCATAAGCCAATTGTTGTGATTCTAATGCTGTTTTAGCAGCTTCATAAGATTTTAAAGAACCTTTTGCATCCACATAAGCCTGATAAACCGTAGATTCCAAATCTAATTCTGCCTGCTCTAATTGAAACTTAGAACGCTCTAAATTAATCTTATTTCTTTGAATATTTCCTCTTGTTGAAAACCCATTAAAAATAGGAATATTTAAAGAAAGACCATAAGAAATACCGTCGTTTTGAGATAATTGATCTATAAATCGATCTGCACCAACTTCCCTTGCGAATGTATTTGGGAATTCACCAACGACAACCTCTCCGGTATTTTGCACAGTTCCGATTTGCTGAATTGATGATGGGTTATTAGGGTCAACTTCTTGTATAAAAGACTTAGTGTTTGAATATCTAGTATTATATCCAAAAAAAGCGGAAAGTGTCGGAAAACGACTTCCTTTTGCTATTTGAAGATCCTTTTCAGCTAATTCTACATTTGATTCTGCTATTTTGATTTCAGATCTATTTTCCATAGCTCCAGTGATTATATCATCAGCAGATTTACTTGAAATACCTTCATCAACAATATCATAACCCTCATCTTCTATATCAAAATTGGCATAATCTTTAATTAATAATAACTGCGCAAGACTAATTAATGAAATTTGAACTGAATTCTCAGCGTTAACAATTGATTGCTTTTCATTAGCATCTGTAGCTTGTATCTCAAGCAAATCACCTCTTGGTAATGAACCTGCGTCTACCAATTGGTTTGTTCGTTCAATTTGTTCTTGGGTAACTTGATTTTGAGATTTTAAAACTTCAAGATTTGCTTTATTTAAAATTACTTGTAAATAACCATTAGCTACAAAAAGAGAAATGTCATCTTTCATTTTATCTAAACGATACTGACTAGCTAGTTTAGATATATCTGCACGTTGAACCGTTCTAATATTTCTTAAACCGTCAAATAAAGTGTAACCAATATTAATATTACCACTAGCAGATAAGAAAGTTGTGGTTTCTGCATTATTTGTTATTGGATTAAAACTTAGACCAGTGTTTTCTGAAACTCCTGCTCCAGCACTTAAACTTGGAAGAAAACCTCCAACTGCAGTAAGTTTATCTATATCTGCAGCCTCTACATCTAACTCACTCTGTTTAACAGAAATATTATTTTCTAAAGCATATACCACACACTCCTTGAGTGTCCATTTTTTATTTTGTGCTTGTGCTAAAACTCCACAAAGAAGTAAAATTATGATGATTGATTTTTTCATGATGTCTATTTGTCTATGTAAAACTTAAAGTGTTACATTAATTATGTAATAATTTATTGTGCATATTTAGGAACACCCTGTACTTGATTCCAAACTTTTATTTTATCGTCTTTAGAAATGCCACTTTTTACTTCTACAAAAATACCATCACTAATACCTAACTCCACATCTTTTCTTTCAAATTTTTGATCACCAACCTCAACTTCTACATATGGTTTTTTGGTTTCAGTATCGTACTGAACTAAAGCCTCCTTAATTGCTAATACATTTTCAACTTTTTCTAATATAATTGAAGCATTTGCACTTAAACCTGCTCTAATAAATGTAGAATCCATTTTTTTAAGCGACCCTTTTATTTCAAATTGAATCGCTCCATTTTCTGCTACACCTTTTGGTGCAATATAATCTAATACGGCATCGAATTTTTTATCTTCAATAGCACCAACTGTAATTTCAAGAGGTAAACCTTCTTTTATTTTTCCTACTTCGCTTTCATCAACTTTTCCCTCAAAAATCATTTGTTTTACATCTGCTAAAGATGCTATTGACGTACCTTCATTAAAATTATTGGCCTCAATAACTTGGTTTCCTGCTTTTACTGGCACATCTAATACCATCCCTGAAACTGTAGCTCTTACCTGTGTTTGTGCAATGTTGCCTAAACCAGAAGTTGTTCCTGTTTTTATAATATCATAATTCTGATTAGCAGAGTTTACATTTATTTTTGCCTGCTCTACACTTTGCTTTGTTTGAAGATATGAATTTTTTACACCTTCAAAATCATTAGCAGAAATTACACCTTTATCAAACAAAGCTTTTTGTCTATCGTAATTTGCTTGTTGCGTTTCTAAATTAATTTTAGCAGTTTGAAGTGCTGTTTGATTTGATGCAATATTATTTTTAGCACTTGTTAAAGAAGACACATTAGGTATTACTCTAATCTGAGCAATTAAATCACCTTGCTTTACGTATTCGCCAGCTTCGATAAAAATTTCTTCTATGACACCAGAAATATTTGGCTTAATTAAAATTTCTTCTTTAGGCACAATACTTCCTGTTGCTACAGTTTTAACGACTATGGTTTGTTCTTCTGGACTTTCTGAAGTGTAAGTTATAGGATCTTCTTGGTTCTTATTCCATAAGTACATTAACGCTCCTCCAAAAGCAACGACGATTACTATTAAGAAAATGATGGTTTTTGTTCTTTTCATTACTAAATGATTATTATTTGATTGATGGTTGTTATTACATTTATTTTAGTCTATTCTTAAGGCGTCTACAGGTTTCATTTTTGTAGCACTATTAGCAGGAATTAAGCCGGCTAATACTCCTGACACTACTAATATTATTAAAGCCGTGAATACAACTTGCATGCTTACACTCGGATTTGCAAAGTTTTCTACAGGGCCAGCATTATCTAAAATAGTATTCATAATCCAAATAACAAAAGCTGCAAATGAAATCCCTAACATACCAGATAGTATAGTAAGTATTAAACTTTCTTGTAAAATTTGTGATTTAATAGACCATGGACTTGCTCCTAAAGCTCGCCTCACTCCTATTTCTTTTGTACGTTCTTTTACTACAATAAGCATAATGTTACTTATACCAATAATACCAGACATTAATACTAATGCGCCAACAAAGTAACCTACTAGTGTTAGTATAGAAAACAGCCCATTTATACGTTCAAATTGTTCTGACAAATCAAAGTGACCAATAGCACGATCATCATCTGGATGTACTTTATGCCTCGATTTCATTAAATCGAAAACCTGTTGTTTTAATGTAGTTATAGACACACCATCTATAGCTGTAATTGCCATCCAACCCACATTATCTCCTCTATTAAAAGCCTGACCAAATGTTGAGAACGGCATATAAATAGTACTCGCATCTTGCTCTCCATCACCTTGACTATTGCTCATTTTAAAGGTTCCGACAACTAAAAAGTTTACTCCATTAACTTTAATATATGTACCTAAAACATCTTCATCTTTATCATATAATCCTTTTACAACACCAGTGCCAATGACACAAATTTTACGTTTCGCTTCAATATCTGAATAACTTATAAATCTCCCTTGAAGAATATCCATAGGTTGCTGTTTAATATATTCTGGATAATCTCCATAAATTTCAAATGCTCCTGTTTTTGTTCCTCTTACTACATTGTTGGCACCATTATAGCCTCCTAATTGATTTCTTGGCGACACATATTTTAAATTAGGAATCTGAGATTTTAAAGCCGCAATATCATCCACTTTATAATTAAAATAACGTCCCTTCGGAAGGCCTTTGTATGGCTTAGATGTACCTTGCGTCCACATAAACATAGAGTTTGTGGCAAAATCACCAAAATCTGCAGTTACGCCATTCTTTAGTCCATTGGTTAGTGCTAACAACAGTACTAAAATGGTTATTCCCCAAAACACACCAAATGCTGTTAACAAGGTTCTAAATTTGTTAGCATTTAAGGCTTCTAATATTTCATCCCAACGGTCTCTACTAAACATATTATTCGTCTCTTAATGCGTCTATTGGTTTAATCATTGCTGCTCTATATGCAGGAATAAAACCTGCTAAAGCACCTGCAAATACTAACAAAAACACAGTTGTTAGTGCTATATTAAAATCTACTTGAGGATACTTAATAAAATCACTCTCTATTTGTGGCCCAACCAATTCTAAAAGACCAAGACCAAGAATTAATCCAAACAAACCAGAAAACATAGTTACAAAAACAGCTTCTTGTAAAATCATTCCTACTATAGACATAGGCATTGCTCCTAATGCTTTTCTTATACCAATTTCTTTAGTCCGTTCTTTTACTATAATTAACATAATGTTACCGACACCAACAATCCCAGCAATGATTGTCCCTATACCAACAAACCAAAACACTCCGCTTATTGCTGCAATCAATGAATATATTTTTTGAGCTTCTTCAAGTGTATTAAAAACACGTACAGCACTTACATCATCTGGCGCAACAACATGAATTTCTTTAAGTTGTTGTTCTATTCCCAATGCAATAGCATTAGATTGCTCAACCGCTTGATCAAAATTATCCGCCATTTTCACGGTAAATGTCATGTTTCTTATATTCTCACCAGCATTAAATACTTTTTGAGCTGTTGATACCGGAATGTAAACTTGTCCTTCTTCCCTATCTCCTCCTGGATCATAAAAAACACCCACCACCTTAAAATTCATTCCGAAAATTTGAATATTCTGATTGATAGGATCTTCTCCTTTAAAAATATCTGTCTTTATTTTGTTACCAATGACTGCAACCTTTTTGCTTCCATTTACATCAGATTGGTTAATAAAACGACCAAAACCTATATCTGCATTTTCTATAAATTGATTATCTGGTAAAGTACCACGAACACGGTAATTACCGGTTTCGTTATTAACAGAAACTGTAGCTCCCCAAATAGCATAATCTTTAGTTCGGTATTCTAGATAATCATCATATTTATTTTCAACAGCATCAAAACTTGAATTCTTAAGTTGAATATAACGACCAGGATTTAAACCTTTATATCCTTTTGTAGTAACTCCTGTCCATACTGAAACTCGATTAGTTGCATCGCGTTCAAACTGAGATTTTACACCATTTTCTATACCCTTACTAAAACCAAGAAGAATCACTAAAATGAATATACCAGATGCTACAGAGAGACCTGTTAAGAATGTTCGAAGCTTATTTTTCTGCAAGGTTTCAAAAATCTCTTGCCAACGTTCTAAATCAAACATGGAGTGATGCTCTTACTTGTTGTACAGGACTATCATCAATAATTAATCCATCCTTAAGATTAACTATACGCTTTGTCATATGTGCAATATCATCTTCGTGTGTTACGACTAAGATCGTTTTGCCATCATCATTTATACCTTGAATCAATTCCATAACCTCATAAGAGGTTTTGGTATCTAAAGCACCTGTTGGCTCATCTGCTAATAGCACTTTTGGATCACTAGCCAGAGCTCTTGCAATTGCCACACGTTGTTTTTGTCCACCAGAAAGTTCGCTTGGTAAATGATGCGACCATTCTGCTAATCCTACTTTTTCTAGATAATGCATCGCTTTCTCAGTACGTTCTTTCCGCTTGATACCTTTATAATACAAAGGCATAGAAACATTATCTAAAGCACTTTTATAGTTGATTAAATTGAATGATTGAAAAATAAATCCAAGAAATTCATTTCTGTATTTTGCTGCTATCTTTTCATTAAGATTTTTAATAGGAACATTATCGAGAATGTATTCGCCAGAATCAGCTTCATCTAACATTCCTAAAATATTTAATAATGTAGATTTTCCAGAACCGGAAGACCCCATTATAGACACTAACTCCCCTTCTTTTACATCAAAATTAATCCCTTTGAGTACGTGAAGCGAATTGCTTCCCATATGGTAAGACTTGTGTAAATTCTTTATTTGAATCATAGTGTAGTTAGTTAGTTGATGCAATTTTAAGGAAATCTGATAGGTTTTTATGCCAACAAATTGTTAATACCTTTAATAAGCCATTACAACTAAGACTCTTAAAACAAAAGAATGTTACAGTTATTAATCAGTACTTTCTGTCTTATTAGGTTTATTGTATTTTCTGTAGATAATATAACCGATTGTAGCGACTAAAATATAAGGTACAGCCATTAAAAACATAATACCATCATTAATTCCTTCTGCTGCAGATTGGTCTTCACCACTTTCTAAAACAGCTCTACACATAGCACATTGTGCATTGGCATCTATAATTAAGAAAAGAAAAATAAGAAGAATAAAGAATTTAGGTTTCATATTATAATGAGTTAAAAACTTATTAGACCTTAACACTTAGGATTGTAATATCTAAGAATAATAAGGCGAAATCATTAAGTATACTACAACACCTGTTACAGCAACATAGAGCCATAACGGAAATGTAATTTTAGCAATCTTTCTATGTCGCTCAATATTATTAGTAATACCTCTTACATAGGTGATTAATACAAATGGAATTACAACAATTGACAGTACAATATGTGTAAAAAGAATAAAATAATAGATGTACTTAATTACCCCTTCTCCTCCAAACTTAGTTGAATCACTCGTCATGTGATAGGCCACATACATCACTAAAAAACTTAGAGAAAGCAGTATCGCGAGTTTCATTAAACGTTCATGCAGATTTCTATTTTTGTTTTTAATTGCAATAACAGCCCAAATTAAAACAATTGCTGTTAAAGCGTTTATTGAGGCGTAAATTGGTGGCAAAAAACTAAAAGGCTCTACTTCAATACCAAAATCTTGTAATTTAACTCTAGATAAAATAGCAACTACAACTGGTATAATAATTGCCAAAGCAATAATCCATTTATTATATTGTTTTTCTTTTTCTATGTTTACAGCACTCATAATTATTCTTTTAACAATTTAGCAATGTCTTCTTTTAATATAGTTATTTCTTGCGGAATACCATCTTCATCTACACCAACGGCCTCGGGAATTAAACCGTTATAAAAAATCATTGGATTACCAAAATTATCTTTTCTAGATCTTATAAATCCTTCTTTGTCAATTAGAGCAAAATTACCTGAATGTTCAAAACCACCTTCTACACTAGCGTCTTTTGCCGTATATAAATTGAATCCTTCATTAGCAAGTTTATATATAGCTGCTTCTTCACCAGTTAAAAAATTCCAATTAGGATTTGTAATATTATGTTGCTCATAATAGGCTTTTAAAACTTCAGGTGTATCAATATCTGGTGTAATTGTAAATGAAGCTACTCCAAAATTTTCAAAACCATTAAATTGATTTTGAACCTCTACTAAATTCCGATTCATAATTGGACAAATTGTTGGACATGTTGTAAAAAAGAACTCAACAACATACACTTTACCTAAATAATCCCCATTGGTAATTGTTTTTCCATCTTGGTTTGTAAAACTAAAGGCTGGTACTTTTTTAGGCGCACCATTGATTTCTAAATACAATAAATCACTTTTGTTTTGCTCCTTTTGCTTATCCTCTATAATTGAAGTAGAAACATCTTTGCTTCGACTTTCATCTCTTGTAACATCGTCTTGATTAACACGATCTATAATTCTCGGAACAACTATAATTCCGAAAACTAGAATAATAAATGCAATACCAACGTACGAATAATTTGATTTTTTACTCATTAGTTCCTTTTAATTCTTTGTTTCTTCTTGTATTAGAATTGTCAAAATTACCTTTTCGTTTCTGACGGTATTCTGTAAATAAAATTCTAACATCGTCACTCATCATATTTTTAATCTCAGCAACTTCTATTGTATTGTAAGAAACCACACTAAATGCTGGTTTTTTATCTTCTATTTCTCGTTCTGATCTGCCATCAATTCTACCACGTTGATTTAAATCCTTATCAATAATAAATACACTATTTAATGAAAGATCATCAGCTAAAACTTCGGATGAATTTAAAGTATTAAAAAGCATTTTTATCTCGCCATCAGTAGCGAAAGCGTAATGCCAATATTTTAAATCTTCGTATGTATTTATTTCATTTTTGAGAGCTTTCACTTCTTCTTCTGACCCTATTGGAACTACAATTACAATTTGAAAATTTTTAAATCCCTTAAATTTATCATATACCAATTCTTTAAGGTTTGATGCTGCAATTGATTTTTTTAGTGGTGTTTTCCCTAAAAATCCCAATACTGAAATATGATCTTTTAAGCGCAAACTATCTGATCCGTCTGAGGTGAAATTTTCAATATCAGAAACATTCTTATTTACAATATTTAGAGGTTCATAATTGTGCTTTGCAGGATAGAGCATTAGCAAGAAGGCTACTGGCAAGAAGAATAATATTCCCAGAACTACATAACGTTTTATTTTTGTTGTTTTCATTTTCTATGAAATAAAAATTCTGGTCTTTTTTGTTAGTTTTATTAACCCTTAATTTAAAATGCAAAAATAAAAAAGGTGGTTTAGAAAAACCACCTTTTAATTGTATTTAACACTCGGACTGTGTCCAGTACGAGATATATTTTATTTAAAAATCTTTCTTAATTAAAGCGTCTGCACCATTGTAAACGCTAAAAACATAACCACCTTCTTGTAATAAGATAAAAATCAAATAACAAATTAAGAAAACACTAGTCCATACGACCATTTTTCTCATGCTACCCGTTTCATCTCTCATGTGCATAAAATCCCAAGTGATATAGTAAGCCTTAACAATAGTTAAAGCAATAAATATAAAATTCAACGGCTTCATGTATACAATTGGAGATAATATAATGTTACCTATAGTAGCAAAGAATCCACCTTCAAAAGGATCCATCCAAGTATACATAAACATATCTGGCTTATAGATACCTAAAACAACTTCAACTGCTGTAACTATGGTTAGGAATATTAAAACTCCCCAAATTTTGCTTGTGTTAGATTTAAACTTAACTAAACCTCTAAATATTTCTAATTTATGCTCGTGTGCCATAACTTAATCTTAATTTCTTTTTATACTAAATAGAAGAATGTAAATACAAATACCCATACTAAATCGACAAAGTGCCAGTATAATCCAACTTTCTCTACCATCTCATAACTTCCTCTTCGCTCGTAAGTACCAAGTATAACATTAAAGAATATAATGATATTTATAATAACACCTGAAAGTACGTGAAATCCGTGAAACCCAGTAATGAAGAAAAAGAAATCAGCAAACAACGTTGTTCCGTATTCGTTTACCTGAAGATTAGCTCCCTTTACAACTAGTTTACCATTCTCTTTGATTTGCGATAAGGATTCTTCTCTAGACAAAACCGTCTTATGACCATTCTCATCAAGCAGTTGATTTCTTACTAAAACATTCTCATTAGCCACTAAACCAGCATAGATTTCATTTACAGTATAAGGAGGTAATGTTGCCTCTTCTGTAAACCAAAGCCCGTTTTTACGCTCGTGTGCAGTACGCTCACTTGCTTGTGCTATTGCTAAATCTTCAATTGATACGCGTTTAAATTTCTCAACACCATCTACGGTAACATATTCTCCAAATTGCAAGATGTTTCCACCTTTTGTTTGTACTGCACCATAATCTCCTTGAATAAAGGTAGCCCATTCCCAAGCTTGAGAACCAACGAAAATTGCTCCACCAATAATGGTAAGGAACATATATATAGTTACTTTGGCTTTATTCATATGATGACCTGCATCTACGGCTAATACCATAGTTACTGAAGACATAATAAGAATAAAGGTCATAAATGCCACATATATCATTGGCAATTCTTGACCATGCAAAAACGGTACGTGAGTAAACACTTCATCAGCAATTGGCCATTCGTTGATAAACTTAAATCTCGAAAAACCATAAGCTGCCAAGAAGCCTGAAAAT